>Ga0163163_10005198_pt1 | contig 11222 bp, 12 predicted proteins | sample S65metaG_FD_119766 | JGI IMG/M metagenome (GOLD analysis project Ga0163163, IMG submission 119766) | Switchgrass rhizosphere microbial communities from Kellogg Biological Station, Michigan, USA - S6-5 metaG | ecosystem: Host-associated > Plants > Roots > Rhizosphere > Soil | place: USA... | reverse complement strand
TACTTTGATCTTTGTCGTACCGTTCAGCCATAACTAGAAAAACAAATCTCCAAGACCAGAGTACAAAAGATCAAAGTGATGAAGATCGATCACATCGGCATCGCAACCAGGCAACTGGAGGAAGGACTTGCGCTTTGGCGCGATGCTTTAGGGCTCCCGGTTGATACGACCGAAGAGATCAGCGAGCAGGGCGTGCGTATAGCGATGCTTCCAATCGGTGATACTCACGTCGAACTTCTGGAGGCCCTCAGTCCTGACTCTTCAGTGGGGAAGTTTATTTCGAAGAGAGGACCCGGAATTCATCACATTGCCGTTCAGGTCGAGGATATCAATGCTTCGCTTGCAGATCTGAAAAGCAAAGGAGCACGCTTGATTGACGAAACACCTCGAATTGGTGCGGGAGGATGCCTGATCGCTTTTGTGCATCCATCTACGACTAGTGGCGTACTGCTCGAACTGGTTCAGCATCGATAGTTTATTTTGGAAAGGATAGGAATTTTGAACTCAACTAAAAAAGCGTACATCGCGGCAGCAGTCGCAATAGTCTTCGCAGGTGCTCTCATATTTTGGCAAGTCAAGGCCAGGAATGCTGGACCCGTTGAATTGACGCCCGAAGACATGGCATTGATTGCCGAAGATCAGCCGGCACAGATGCGTTCACGTCTCGCTGCGGATGAAGCGGCTCGAAAGGATTTTGCGAAGGACGTCCGCAGGCTATTAGCCGTGGCGGAAGAAGCCAGGGCTCATGGCATCGACAAGAAGGCTGACATCAAGAGACAGCTTGAGTTTCAGCACGCTCAGGTACTCGCACAGTCCTACTTCGAACAGCTCGGTGACAAAGGTCCTGATATTCCTGACAAAGATGTTGAAGAGTTCTTCAAGGAGCCTGTGAATCAGCAAAAGTTCGATCAGATTATCAGCGACGCCAAAAGCAAGGATCCCCAGCTGGCAAAACAGGAGATTCCCAAGGAACAGATGGACATGCTCAAGCAGCGCCTTGGTCGAATCTACATCGCTGAACGAAAAGCAAAAGAACAAGGTCTCGATAAGAAGCCTTCGGTGAAGCTGCAGTCCGTGTTGCAAGAGGCGCGGGTTCTCGCACAAACGTATGCCGAAGAAAGTTTGAAAGACAAGATGAAGGCGACGGATGCTGAGGTTGATGCTTACCTCGCGAGTCATCCTGAACTCGACACTGACAAAAAGAAAAGAGCGGAAGCCGAAGATGTTTTGAAGCGACTTCGCGCCGGTGAAGACTTTGCCACGTTAGCGAAGCAGTATTCAACGGATGGCAGCAAAGATAAAGGTGGCGACCTTGGATGGTTCGGTCACGGAGACATGGTTCCTGAATTTGAAAAAGCTGCCTACGCACTGAAGCCGGGGGAGATCAGCGACATCGTTCAAAGCAAGTTTGGGTACCACATAATCAAGCTTGAAGAGCGAAAAACAGAAACCAAGGACGGTAAGTCTGAGGAGAAAATTCACGCTCGTCATATCCTGTTTGGCGATTCAAACGCCAATCCATTTGCGCCACCACAGTCACCAAAGGATAAAGCGCGAATGGCCGTAGAGAAAGAAAAGACTGAGAAGTTGCTCGACGATATCGTCGCGCACTCGCACGTAAAAGTCCCGGATGTTTATGCAGTAAAAATGCCTGCGCCGGAACAGCAACCCCAGGGATTCCCGGGAATGCAACCAGGACAGGCTCCTCCTGACGATGAGCCACCAGCGCCTGCGAAACCAAAGGCCGGCACACCGGAGACGAAGCCTCAGCCGAAAAAACACTAATCAAGCAGATGCAAGTAGGCGACTATCGTGTAGAGATCATTCCAGACACCGAATTCCATCTTGACGGAGGAGCGATGTTTGGAGTGATCCCACGAAATCTCTGGTCAAAGGTCTGTCCGCCTGACGACCAGAATCGCATTCGCATGAACATGAACTGTGTTTTCGTCGATACAGGTAAGGAAAAGATTTTGATTGAGACTGGCATCGGCGAGAAGTGGTCTCCCAAGCAGACGTCGATGTACGGAATTACCAGAGAGCACCCACTTGCCAAAACGCTGGAGCAAAAGACGGGAAGCAGGCCCGAAGACATCAACATTGTCATCAATACGCATCTTCACTTCGATCACGCCGGCGGGAACACTGAGGTGAGCAGCTCTAATGAGGTGGTATCGACTTTTCCAAATGCTCGTTACTTAGTGTCGGGTGCGGAACTTAAGCACGCAGAAGAACCGAGTGAACGCGACCGTGCGAGCTATCTGCCCGATAACTGGCGTCCACTTAGAAAAACCGGTCAACTCGAAGAGACTGAACCGAACTGTGAAGTTGTTCCCGGGCTGACGATGGAAACGCATCCAGGGCATAACCGTTCGATGCAATGCTGGCGCTTGGATAGAGGCGGGCAAACAGTGTTCGGATTTGCTGATTTGATTCCCATGCGTGCGCATGTCAGTCTGCCATGGATTATGGGCTACGACCTCTATCCGGTAGAGACGCTTGAATCCAAGAAGAGGTTATTACCGCGAGCGGTCCATGAAGGTTGGATCGGTCTCCTTTACCACGATCCTGATGCGGCGCTTTTTCGGTTTGTTGAAGAGGAAGGGAAAATCATCCCACAACCTTTTGAGGAGTGACACCACGAACTTATGACAAATGTGAAAATCGCCATCATCGGTGGTAGCGGGCTTTACCAAATGCCCGAGCTTAGCGACGTCGAAGAGATAAAGGTCGACACGCCTTTTGGAAGTCCTTCTGATGCGTTCATAGTTGGCACGCTTGAAGGCGAACGGGTCGCGTTTTTACCGAGGCACGGACGCGGACACAGATTTACCCCTCCTGAACTCCCGTTTCGCGCAAACATCTATGCGATGAAATCGCTTGGAGTCGAGCGCATTTTGTCGGCGTCCGCCGTTGGATCATTACAGGAACAGTATGCGCCATTGGACATGGTGATTCCGGATCAGTTCTTCGATCGGACACGAGCTCGAGTTAAGGAGTCGACATTCTTTGGAGAAGGCATCGTTGCGCACGTGTCGTTTGCGCATCCGGTCTGCTCCGCACTCGGTGACGTGCTTCAATCGTCATGCGCAGCTGCGGATGTAAAAGCGCATCGAGGTGGCACGTATCTCTGCATGGAAGGTCCGGCATTTTCGAGTGTGGCAGAGTCCAACGTGTATCGATCTTGGGGAATGGACATTATTGGGATGACCAACCTGCAAGAAGCAAAATTGGCTCGTGAGGCAGAGATTTGTTACGCGACGTTAGCACTGGTTACTGATTACGATTGCTGGCATCCGGGCCATGATGCGGTTAGCGTTGAGACTGTAATTGAGTATTTGAATAAGAACGTTCGCAATGCCCAGACGATCATGCGCGAGTCGATCAAACGTTTAAAAAATGAAGAGAGAACGTGCAAGTGTGGCTCGGCGCTGAAGAATGCGATCTTTACAACGAAGGATCTGTGGCCTGAGGCGACAACCAAGAAGTTAGACGCTATCATCAAAAAGTACCAATAGAATTCAGTTCAAGAGGTAGGTTATGAGAAGTAAGTTAGGTCTATTGTCGCTCTTATTTTGCGCCATCTTGCTGAGTGCTCCTGCTGTTTATGGCCAGGGCGGGGTGAAAAGCGGTCCGGACCCGTCAACAATACGCGATCCGGATCTCGAAAAGGATTCTTTGCATAATCTCGAAGTTGCTCGTAACTACTTCAAGTTGAAGAAGGCCTACGTGGCGGCATTAATGCGATTGGAAGAAATAATTGCTGGGAATCCAAACTTTTCGAAAATCGAAGAGGTCTATCTGATGGCCGGCCAGAGCAGCATATGGTTGGCGGATGGCAAGGGTAAGCAAAAGCCCGATCAGTACGTCACGTTGGAAGGCGGGACGAAACACACGCTAACGCCTGAGCAGTTTCGCGAAATCGGTCGCGGTTACTTGAGTAAGCTCGTAACGGACTATCCGAATGGAGCTTTCACCAAGCAGGCCGAGGAAGAATTGCGCGCACTAGGTGGCACCGCTTCAAAAGAAGTTAAACCCTGATCCATCGTGGACAAGTCAATCAACAAAGAATTCCAAAGCGCTCTTACAATCTAACTCTTAAAGGCCTGTTCAATCTATGTCTCTTTTAGTAGTAGGTTCGGTCGCATTCGATGCCGTCGAAACACCATTTGGTAAATGCGAAAAGATGTTGGGAGGTTCTGCTTCACACTTTTCAATCTCAGCAAGTTTCTTCACTGATGTAAGTATTGTTGGCGTCGTTGGCGGCGATTTCACAGAGGCCGATGGAGAGGTGTTCAAGAATCACAATATCGGAACTCACGATTTGGAGAGCATTCCGGAAGGAAAGACATTTCGCTGGGCCGGTCGTTATGAATACGATTTGAATGTCGCTCATACTCTCGATACTCAGTTGAATGTCTTTGCTGATTTCAAGCCGAAACTATCTGAGGAGTCAAAATCATCTCGACTCCTCTTCCTCGGAAATATTCAACCTGACTTGCAGCGGGAAGTACGCGAGCAGATGCCGAACGCGAAACTTGTTGCGCTCGACACGATGAACCTCTGGATTGAGAACACGCGGGATTCGTTGCTGCGAACAATCAAGGGTGTTGATGTTGTAATTATCAATGATGCCGAAGCTCGTCAGCTCACCGGTATTCCAAACCTGATCAAGGCCGCTCGTGAAATTCTGACCTGGGGACCGAGGGCGTTGATTGTGAAACGCGGCGAGTACGGTGCAGCGTTGTTCACGCAGGAGAACTATTTTGCAATTCCTGCCTATCCGCTTGAATCAGTGTTTGACCCAACTGGAGCTGGAGATACCTTTGCCGGTGGCTTTATGGGCTACCTGTCCAGTCAGGACGAGTTGGACGAAGCTGCGATGCGACGTGCGATGATCTTCGGTTCAGTAATGGCGTCGTTCAATGTTGAGGAATTTGGTACTGAACGCGTGCGTCGATTGACCCACGATGAAATCAACGATCGTTTCCGAGCGTTTAAGCGAATGACGAATTTTGAAGAGATACCGTTTGAAAGAGCGGTCCGGGCTAGCAAATAGATGCAATGAACTTTGTGCTTTGAGCTTTGTACTTGGTTCGTTTTAGCGCTACATCGCTAATCATCGAAAAGTACAAAGCTCAAAGCACAAAATACAAAGCTCATTCTTTCCAGGGAGTCGCCATGTTTTGTCCCGAATGTGAAGCAGAGTACGAAGCCGGAATAACACGTTGTCCGGACGACAATGCGTTGTTAGTGGAACGGCTAACGGCCAATAACACGGTCCATGACAGCAGCGAGGCCAGGTTTGTGGAAATGTTTAAGCTGGGTTCGCCTGCTGAGGCTGAGATGGTAAACGACATCTTTCGCAACAACGATATTCGCTCTGTCGTGAAGTCAGGCGGCGCTGATGCGTTTTCGCCACTTTTATCAGCAACGTCTGAAGGTGCCGCAATCTTTGTCGACGAGCGCGACTTCGATCGCGCACAGGAGATGTATTCTGCTTTCTTTGGCGACGACACCTCACCATTGACAGGTGGAATACCGGAAGAAGATGAAGAGGAGTAATGTCCGCGAAACTCCGGTTCATCGGACATTAGAGTTATGGCTTCTGAAGCAATCGTAGTTTTCATGACGGCTGCTAATGGTGAAGAAGCTGCCCGCCTTGCCGACATGCTTGTGGGTTCTCACCTCGCCGCCTGTGTCCAAATCCTTCCTGAAATTGAATCCGTTTACCGTTGGCAGGGAAAGATCGAACGGCAACAGGAAATTCTTCTGTTAGCAAAGTCGACCTGTGACAAGTTTGATGAATTGGAGCGAGAGGTTCGTGCACTTCACAGTTACGAGACGCCTGAGATTGTTGCAGTGTCGTTAGCTGACGTCTCCGAGCCATACCTCAAGTGGCTAGTTCAATCCGTCTCGTAGTCCCACCCAGCTTTTGCCCATTTCTCATCTCATTCGGCATTGCCACGACTGTAGGGGCTTTGGTTCTTAACTTGTGAGTCTAATCTCGTCAGAAACCAGTTTGTCAGCCGTCAGCGAACTCTGACTCCGTAAAACTATCTGCACCACTTCCTCTGGTGAATCAGTGAGGTGAAACAGGCGCAGGTCGTGCTCGGAGATCTTCCCTTCACGCAAGACTACGTCGCGAATCCAATTTAAGAGTCCCGTCCAGTATGCTGTTCCAAACAACACGACAGGGAAGTCGCGAATCTTCTTTGTTTGAATGAGGGTTAGCGCCTCGAATAGTTCGTCGAATGTGCCGAAGCCGCCAGGAAAAATAATAAATCCAAGGCTGTACTTCACGAACATCATCTTGCGCACAAAAAAGTATTTGAAGGTGAGACCTTTGGTTTGATAGGGGTTTGGTTTCTGTTCGAATGGTAGTTCGATGTTGCATCCGATTGACAGTCCTCCCGCCTCGAACGCGCCTCGATTGGCACCTTCCATGACGCCAGGTCCGCCCCCTGTAATTACTGCGAATCCCTCCTTCGCTAGCAACGCAGCAGTTTCCTGGGCCGCTTTGTAGTCAGCGTCTTCGGGTTTGGAACGTGCCGATCCAAAAATGGCGATGCCACGTGTCAACGAAGCGAGTTCGTCGAAACCCTCCACGAACTCACCCATGATCCGGAACACGCGCCAGGTATCTGTGTGTGTGAACTCGTCAGGACGCGGACTCTCAAGTAATTGCTCGTCCTGAGTTGAGCCAGGTGAATGTTGTTTGTCTTTGTCGTCAGCCATTGGTGGTAGCACAGACTTCACTCTGTGTTTGGAAATTCTCCTATCGAATTGCGTTAGCGATCTGGAAGATCGCACAGACTGAAGTCTGTGCTACTTAGATTCCCATGACGTTGTAGCCACAGTCGACGTGGATAACTTCACCCGTGATGCCCGACGACAATGAGCTGCAGAGAAACAGTGCTGTATTTCCAACTTCACGCGCTTCCACATTTCGTCTCATAGGAGCACGCTCAGCATGGTGTTTGAGCATAGTGGTAAAGTCGGAAACGCCGCGAGCAGATAATGTTTGAATTGGTCCGGCACTGATGGCGTTGACGCGAATGTTCCGTGGCCCAAGATCGTTCGCCAGGTAACGTGTGCTGGCTTCAAGCGCAGCCTTTGCAACCCCCATGACATTGTATCCGGCTACAACTTTCTCAGCTCCGTAATACGACATACACACGATGCTTCCGCCTTCAGTCATCAGTGGCGCCGCTGCGCGAGCAAGTTGTGGCAGCGAATAGGCGCTGATCTCGAGCGCAGTTACGAACGCGTCGCGAGTAGTGCCGAGGTATTCTCCGTCGAGAGCTTCACGAGGTGCGAACGCAATACTGTGAATCAGGAAGTCCAGTCTGCCAAACTCTTCTTTGACGCGTGTGAACGTGCTGTCTACATTGGCTTGATTTGCCACGTCGCACTCCAGGAGAAGAGAGCCCGGCATCGTCGCACTTGTCAGGCTCTCCACGTTTTCCTTCAAGCGTTCACCCTGGTATGTAAAAGCAAGGCGAGCGCCGGATTCGTGAAGTGCCTGCGCAGTGGCCCAGGCGATTGAACGTTTGTTTGCCACGCCGAAGATGATTCCGTTTTTGTTTTCCAGCATTATCAGCCTTTGCTAGTTTGAATGATGATGTTTGGGCCGCAGATCTTCGATGATTCGCAGCGGCAGTCAAAACCAAAATGATGTTGTTGTTCGCATCGGCTTCGCCGCCTGTTGTGAGGAATGGCTATGCCCTTCCGTTTAACGCGCCCCTTTCGCCCGGGCATGGCCTTTGGTTTGAGCCTCGTTAGGCCGCGGCACTCTCTGGCGCGCTCATTAGTGCTTTGTACTCACCACTCTCAACCCACTCGAGAATCTCAGCCACACGCCAAACAGGAAATGGATGACTTAGCCCCGAGGTAATCGCGTCTGCCCAGAACCGATCGAGAGCTTTTTCGTCGTAGTTTTTCTGAAAGTCGCGTGCTTGCGCGAGAAATTGATCATAATCCACACGTGATGCGAATGTGCCGCCGCTAAGCTTCATCATCGTTCGGCCGATAATGTTCGGATCCTGCGTCACGAGCAACGCGGCGCGATCGCAAGACAACTCAGCACGTCGAGCCCAAGCAAGTAATGCTGCCCTCATCGACATCGTGAGCAACTCCTTAACGATGAACGTGAGCGGCGATGCCAGAACAGCCGTTTTTGCCAGAAATTCAATTAGGCGGGCTGCTGTTAGATAAAGAACATGCTCAGAGTGAATGTGGCCTACTTCATGGGCTACGACCGCCAGTACCTCTTCGTCGCTCAATCTCTCGATCAGCTGTGAGTAGAGAACGATCACCGGGCGTTCAACTCCTCCAGTAAAAGCATTCACGATCGGGTTCTGTTGCACAAACAACTCCGGCATATCAACACCGAGAGTTGTACAGGCGATCTGTAGCTTGGCGTAAAGGTCTGGACACTGTGTTGGCGTAACTTTCACCGCACTGGCCGTAAAGATGACCCGGATCGCCGATTCGCCTGTGACTGCCAACAGCTTCTTGAGAGCAGAGTCGATTCCAGGTATCGCGCGCAGCGCCGACAATGCTCTTCGATCATCAGGATGGATGTATTGATCCTTGTCGAGATTGGCGAACTTTTTGTGGGGAGCGTCTGAAAGCAACAGGCGGCATCGTCCGCAGCGCGCATCGCCCGCATCAGGGCGAAGTTGGTTTCGTTGCCCACAGTAGCGGCAGCGGATAAAAGCGTTGGCGTCGTTGGTAATGTCTTGATTTTCAGCCATGATGAAATCCGTTATCTAATTAAGTTGAGTATCAGCGAATCGTCATTCTCAGACAAGTCAAAAGCAAGGTGGTCCCCCCATTGAAACCATTAAGTGTATGTAGCATTGCTGCATTTGAAGAGAACGTCGCATTCGTGCTCCTTAGTGTTTGAAGTGACGTATGCCAGTCAACACCATTGCCAGACCATGCTCGTTCGCCGCCGCGATGACTTCATCGTCGCGCACTGAGCCGCCAGGTTGAATGACCGCTGTAATGCCATGTTTGGCTGCTTCATCAATTCCATCACGAAACGGAAAGAAAGCATCTGAGGCTAGCACAGATCCTGCGACAGGAAGTTGCGCCCGCATCGCCCCTATCTTGACGGAATCAACGCGAGACATTTGACCTGCGCCAACGCCAACGGTTTGATCTTTTCTTGCATAGATGATGGCGTTCGACTTGGTGTGTTTACAAACAGTCCAAGCGAACAATAAAGCCTCGATTTCCTCGTCTGAGGGCGGTCTCGTCGTAACGACTTTCAAATCTTCCTTCCTTAATTGATGAAGGTCCCGAGTCTGAATCAACATCCCGCCACTGATCTGTCTATATTCGAGCGTGTTCGACGATTTTACTGAAGGCATTCGCAGGACGCGAAGGTTCTTCTTTGCCTGGAGGATCTCGAGTGCTTCTGGACTATAGTCGGGCGCGATCACGACCTCAGTGAATATCTGGGTCACCTCTTGGGCTGCTTCTGCGTAGACGGCTTCGTTGAACGCTACGATGCCTCCGAAGGCGGAAATAGGATCGGTCGCCAGCGCAAGTTGATAGGCTTCTGTCACGTCGTTACCTAAACCAACACCAGCTGGATTCGTGTGCTTGATGATCGCGCAAGCTGTGGAATCGAAATCACAAACAAGTTGCCATGCGGCATCGGCATCGACATAGTTGTTGAACGACATTTCCTTGCCGGAAAGTAAAGTTGCGTTCGCCAGACCCTGGGCTCCACTGGTTTCATATAGTGCCGCCTGCTGGTGCGGGTTCTCCCCGTAACGCAGATCGGCAATTTTGCTTAGCGAAATCTCGGTGAAGTGAGCAAACTGACTTTTATCTGTTTCGGGCGCATCGGGAAGTTGTTTGATAAATCCATTAGTCAAATTAGAGAACGCCAGCATCGCGTCGACAATCTCTCGACCACTCGTTTGGACGTCAGTTGTCTCAGACGACTGTCCTAGCAGATAAGAAGAGACCGCAGCATCGTAGGTCGCGGTTGTGAGAAAAGCATTTCTGGCCAGGGCGGCCCGAGTCGTTAGAGTCAGTTGTCCGTCATTTTTTGAAAGCTCAGCCAGCAGCGGTTCATAACTCTCAGTTGAAGCGATAACGGCAACGCTTTGCCAGTTCTTTGCGGCTGAACGAATCATCGCCGGTCCACCAATATCGATTTGCTCGATCGCTTCCTCTCTTGTTACTCCATCACGTCTTATCGTTTCAGCAAACGGGTACAGATTCACCACAACCATATCGATTGGCTGAATATCGTGTTCTGACATAGCAGCTACGTGTTCGGGATTGTCACGAAGCGCCAGCAAGCCTCCATGAACGCGCGGGTGCAGGGTCTTTACTCGCCCATCCATCATCTCTGGAAATCCAGTGATGTCCGAAATGTCGATCACCTGCAGTCCAGCTTCTCGCAAGGTTTTGGCAGTACCGCCAGTGCTGATGATTTCGACACCAAACTCCTTTAATGCGCGCACAAAATCGATGATGCCCGTCTTGTCTGAAACGCTTACTACAGCCCGTTTAATTTTACGAAGCTTAAGCTCGTCAACTTGAGTCATCAGTTTTTTTCTCTCCTATGATCTATTGTGCTTTCCGGGCTGATAATTTTATCGAGAAATTGTGCGTTCGCGAGAATCCATATTGAGCTACCGAGTATTCGACGTCGTGTTTTCTGATTGAAATCGAAACTTTGTGCGAACGATCATCGCGGGCCTTTTCGCTCACGTAGAAACCCACGACATACTGACTTCTTAGATCTTCCTCTATAGCTCTAAACACAGAGCTCAGATCCTGGTTCTGCATTGGTTGAAGTGCGCTCTTTGCATTGGCCGTCAGGAAGTATTTGCCACCGGTCTTTTCCGCCAACTCTTTGAATCCTTTGCTTGGTCCACGCACTGCGAGATGACCGTTTACGGGAGTAAACAACGGAATCTGAATTGTATAGAAAGAGACGTTGCTATTCTGAGCCGCCGTAATGATAGCCGAAGGTTGAATAATACTTATGTTGTCGAGGCCATCGCTAATGAGGATTATTATTCGCCGCTCAGCGGGATCGTGCGGTGCATCTGCAAGCATTTTCAGCGCTGCATAGGCGCCATCAAAAAGTGCCGTTCTACTGTCATGACGAACACCAAAGTCGAAAGCCGATCGTGCAGCCGAACTATCGTTTCCGAGCGGCACTACGATAACAGGTCGCTCGGAAAATC
>Ga0163163_10005195_pt1 | contig 11230 bp, 20 predicted proteins | sample S65metaG_FD_119766 | JGI IMG/M metagenome (GOLD analysis project Ga0163163, IMG submission 119766) | Switchgrass rhizosphere microbial communities from Kellogg Biological Station, Michigan, USA - S6-5 metaG | ecosystem: Host-associated > Plants > Roots > Rhizosphere > Soil | place: USA... | reverse complement strand
TCTGCGGACAATATTACGTTTGGTTCTGGCGGCGGTTTACTAATGAAAATGGACCGTGATACGCAAAAGTTTGCTTTTAAAGCCTCAGCGGGCAAATTTAATGGCCAATGGCGTAATATTTATAAACAACCAATTACTGATGCGGGCAAGAATAGTAAGAAGGGTCGCTTGAAATTAGTAAAAGACGGTTTTGGATTTATAAGTCGTCATGAAAATCTTGAGGGTGAAAATCAATTACATCAAGTATTCTGCGATGGACATTTATATAATGAAATGACTTTTGAACAGATTAGATATAACGCTTCCAAATCTTTTAATTAGGAGAAAATAATGCAAGTTACAATTGGTGGTACAGTTAAAGACATTCCGGTAGAACTTTATAATCAAATCATTAATTATAAGGCTCCGCTTAAATTTGAAGATGTTAAGAAGGATTTGCTGGAAATGTGGACAAAACATAAGGCAGAATATCTACTTAATTCTCCCGGTATACCAGGAATAGAATTTACTGATAATAGTAATGGTAGTTATATGGCAATATTGCCTTGGCCTTGTTCAAATACTGAATGGACTTTTGCAGTCATGGATACTGTTAAAGAATTTTACGATAAATATAAACTGCTTTGTCATGCTCATACATGTTATCCAACGCATAAATGTGGCAGCGAATACAAAAATCATATCGGTATCAGATTTGCCCTATAAGGAGATTATATGATATTCATGGTATTTTTGTCAATTATTTGTTGTGTTATTCTAGTCATAGGTTTTATTGGTTCTCTAGAAGATGAAGGAGATTTGAGTATATTTTATCCTGTTTTCTTCTATACAATAGCTATTTTGACTATTTTATGGTTTTTCTTTTGTATGGGAAAATATGGTTGGTTTGATCCAAGTTCAAGTGAAACAAAAACGAAAGTTGTGGAGAAATTAGTATAATGAAGTTAGATACAAGAACTGAGCAGGTAGAACGATCACTGATTAAGTCTACTACAGATTTTACAGTGAAGGCAGATGCCCACTTATTTAAACTTTTGATTCGACAATATCAAAATCCAATATATGCTTTACTTAGAGAAATCGGATGTAATTGCATGGATAGCCTCGCTGAGGCAAAAAAGAAGGAATCATTTACAATATATTTGCCAAATATGATGAACCCGCAAATTCGTCTAGTGGATAATGGGACGGGTTTGTCTAGGCAAGATATTGAGGAAATGTATAGTGTGGCGGGCCTTTCAACAAAGAATAATAGTAATAAGTATACGGGTTGTTGGGGAATTGGTAAGTTAGCATGTTTAGCTTATACGCCCGCTTTCAATGTTATTTCCAGACATAATGGAGAAAAACATACTTATATTTGTGCTATAAGTGAAACTGGTATTCCTCAATTAAATTATTTGGGAACACAAAAGACTCAAGAACAAAACGGCTTGGAAATTTCATGTGCTGTCAAAAGTCATGACATATCTACGTTCACTAACGAAGTCAAAAATGTTTTCAAGTATTTTAAGCCTCGTCCCGAAATTAAGGGCGGCTCGATATATTGGGATAATGTAGATTATCTCTATGACGAAAAATTATTTGCCATAGATAAAGTCCAAAATAATCCAGTTGCCGTCATGGGATTTATTGCATATCCAATTAAATTGGATGTGCTATATACTGATTATTATGAAAGACAAAACTTAACGAATTGTGGTCTGGAACTGCGCTTTAATATTGGTGATTTAAATATTACTCCATCGCGCGATTCGCTAGAGTATACGCCAGACACTATCCAGAAATTAAAGGATAGAATTACAGTTGTTAAAGATTTTTTGACAGATAAAGTCAAAGATGAGTTCAAGAATTGTAAGAATTTATATGAAGCCCGCATCCATTATGGCAAAATTGTAGATAAAATTTCTAAACTTGTTGATACAAAGAATTTAACTTGGAAAAATCATCATATTGGAAATCAAATAGAATGGGGCACTGAGAATAATATATATCCTTATGAATATTATGGTATTTTAAGATTTTCACGAGGTCGTAGTAAACCTGCTAGTCAAGAGACAAGCTGCTCAATTAATACTTTGGCACATCATAAGACTTTATTCTGTTTCAAAGATATTGACAAAACTTCTCATTCTAGATGTTTTCACGCATTAGATAATAATAAGGCAGATTATATCTATTTATTAGAAGATAAAGACGCTCAAGATGTTTTTGTCAAGGCTATGGGGTTTGATGATTCCTATATTGCAAATGTTTCTACGCTGGATGAACCGCCAAAGGTAGTAAGAGCAAAGCGTAGAACTAGTACATTTTTTGACCAATTAGCTCCCGGCAATAATTATTGGGCAACTCCTAATATACAATTATCGCCAAATCCTGGTCTGGAAGTCAAAGACATTAAGAAGGGAACTTATATTTATGTTCATCTATTTAGATATGACGAAAAATGTTCTAAATCTGATAAGAAAATAAGCGTGGGAGAAATTAGATCAAATTTGACGAATTTGGGCGTCAAAGTTCCTGTTATTGTAGGAGTCAGAGTAGATAAAATAGAGAAAGTTAAAACATTAAAGAACTGGGTTCCATTAACTGAATGGGCGACTCAAGAACTTGAAAAATATATCAAAAATAATGCGATTGATGATATATTAGGTGCACAAGAAACTTTAGCCAAATTAAAACATAATGACGTATCTATCTTTGATTTAGTAGAGAAATCTTGTGCAGGTTTAACTGGTGATTTGCCAAAATTTGTGACGGAAATAAAAGATATCAAGAAAAAGTTAGGAACTAAAGATATTACGTCAGTTAGAAATTTGGCGGCTCAGTTGAATTTTACTTTGCCCAGTAACAAGTTTGAGAGGTTGGTAAAAGAGGAAGAAAATTTGTGTAAAAAGTATCCTGTACTTGACATTGCCTCGTATATGGGCTATATTAATAAGGACGCTTTTATTAAGACGTTGAAGTTCATGGTAGAAAAATCTTAAAGGAGAATGTGATGACATTTAGAGAGTTTGTTAAAGAATTAAGTACAATTGGTGGTTGGAAGCTTACGCTTAGTGGAGCAATTCGTCGTGAAACTAAAAATGGCAAAGAAATTTGTCCAATTTGTGCTGTGTATAATAAGAGGATTAGAAAGAATAAGTATGATTGTGATGTAGAAGTACCTGTCAAAAGATTAGGTTTGAAAAATTTTGGTCGTATTATGACTGCTGCAGACACAACTTCTCTTTCTTATGATAAAGCATTGAAAATTCGTCAAAAATTATTGAAAGCGTGCAAACTAGTTTGAGTTCTTTTTATAAAAGGAGTTCGTATGAGTGTTAGTAAAGTTCCTTGTCATTTGGTAGGTAATACTCTTACCGTTTTTCCAAATGGCCGTGTCATTTCAATTTCAAGTGACCATCCTAATTTTGAGCGAGTTAAAAAAGCTCTTAGAGATGGAGCAACAGCCGCCGAGATTGAAAAGTTGTGTGATCGTGCAAAGGCTGTGCAAAAGTTCGGTAAAGGTAAGTTAGAAGTAACTGACGGGTCAATTACATACAAGGGTCAGCCAGTTCATAATACTGTTGTGACTCGTATTTTTGATCTAATGACAGCACAACTTCCTTGTGATGCCCTTGTCAATTTCTTGGAAAAACTTTTGGCAAATCCAAGCCGAAGTTCACAGCAAGAAGCTTATGATTTCTTGAATCATAGAGGTCTTGCTCTGACTCCAGAAGGTGATTTTCTTGCATATAGAAAAGTCACCAATGACTATAAGGATTTCTACACTGGTAAAGTCGACAATAGTATCGGCCAAACTGTAGAAATGGATCGTGGTCAAGTTGACGATGATCGTGCCCGCCAGTGTTCTTATGGTTTCCACGTTGGAGACTTTACTTATCCAAGTCAACATTATCATCCAGGCTCAGGCAGAATTATTCTCGTCAGAGTTTCTCCTGCTGATGTTGTTAGTGTTCCAACAGATTATGACTGCTGCAAAATGCGAGTTTGCAAATATACTGTTGTGAAGGATGTCACCAATGAGTTAAGTGCGCCAGTTTATACAAGTACTGGTGATGACTATGAGGATGATAGTTGGGACTATGAGGATGATAGTTGGGACGATGAGGATGATTATGATGATGACTATTTTGATGATGAAGTTTCTGTTTATTCAACAGATTATAAGTCACCAAAATCAAAAACTTGTTGTAATCAAGCAAAAGCTCTAAGACGAGATTCTCGCGGACGTTTTTGCTAATTTTTCTTAATATAGCTCTAGTCTGGGATTTTATTTTTTTCATCTATGTCTTTCCCAGGCTAGGGCTATTTTTATTTTTATGAAATTAGAAATTGGTAATGTGGTCAAGAATTGCTATGGAACTTTAGGCATAGTAATTGGAATTAAGCCTAATGTTTTTCCGATAGGAAATCCAGATTATGCTGATGTATTTAAAATATTAAGTTTTGGAGGCAAAGAAATAAACACATATAATTGTCGTTTTGTAGCCAAGAATGTTTCCTCTTATATTAGAAAGTATGTAGGTAAATATGATAACTTACAAAAAGGGTGATCTGTTTCAGGCTTTACCACAACTAGTTGGTAAAACTTTTGCACCAATTATTGTGCCCCACATAGTTAATAATGAAGGATTATGGGGATCTGGTTTTGTCATTCCTGTAGGAAAGCATTTCCCCAAGGCTAAGCAAAAATATGCATTAGCTTCCAGCTTGCCGCTAGGTGATAATCAATGGACAGAAGTTCGAGACAACCTATTCATTGTGAATATGATTGCACAGACTTCTCCCGCTGATGAAAAACCCATTAAGTATGCTGCATTAGTCAAATGTATGGAAGATATAGCTCGAAATGGCAAAGCTCCCAATGTAAAATGCAAAATCTATGCCCCAAAGTTTGGCAGTGCTAGGGCTAAGGGCAATTGGGATTTCATTGAAGAATTGATAGAGGAAATTTGGGCAGAGTATAGTGTTACTGTTTTTGAGTTTTAAAACGTGGAGGTTAAATATGAGCTTAATAATAGGAATAGTGATTGGAGTTGTAGTTACGTCGCTTTACTTTGGATATAAAATTGTCAATTTTTTACTAAATCTGTGGAATTTTTAAAGGAGAGTAAAATGTATAAGTTGCCCCAAAATTTGGTATTGGATTATGATAAGTGGCGTTGTGGTGCAGATTCTAAGGAGAAAGAAAATAAGTTAGGTAAAGGTCATACTTATTTATTAAATCGTGGAGGATTTGAATGTTGTCTTGGTCAATTTGGAGAACAATGTGGAGTTCCACGTAAGCTTTTGAGAGGTAGATCTTATCCTAGCTCTATCCAGAATACAATTATTCAAGGGTTATCTCGTAAGCATACAGATAAATTTTTGTTTGATGAATCATATACCCGACAAGATGATACTTCATTTGCTAAATCAGCCGTAGAAATAAATGATGATACTGATACTACTGTTGCCACCAAAGTCGTCAAGTTGGCTAAATTGTGCAAGAAATATGGACGTACTCTACGTCTAAAGAATTTTCCCCCAAATATTTTACGCGAAGTAAGGAAGATAAAGAGTGCCTAAAGGAAAGAAGAGTTGTCCAAAATGTGGTCAGGAAAATGGTGCCCGTGCCAAAGAATGTGGTAACGTCCAATGTAAAGAGAAGTTCAAATTTACCATCAGGATCAAAAAAGTTAAGCTCAAAACTGAAGAGGTCAATTGGCGTAAACTTCAAAAGGGCGACACGATTTTGGTTACTAAGGGACCATATTATGTCAAGCGTGATCCTCGCAATGGAGTAGAATTAGAGCGTAAACCATTTGGATATAACGGTAAGTTTAAAGTCTATGAAATTTTAACTGATGGAATATGTGCATATCCCACAGGTAAAACTAAGGAAAGTGGTCACTGTTTTATTATTTGTGTTCACAAGGAAAAAACTAAACTTGGTCTAAAGAATTTAATCAATAGACCACATAAAATCTTTAAGATAAAGGATAGAGAAAATGCAAGTGAAAAAAATACCGCAACCGCCGCTACCAGAACCAGACGTGGTAGAAATAAAGTTAAATCGAAAAGAAGCTAGAATACTTCATGCGATTTTGGGCAGAACAATTGGTACTAAAGCAGACTTTGGCCAACTTTATAATCAATTGGATGACGTTTTAGGATTAAATAATAGAGTGGCAGATATTATTTTAGATTCTTGTCAACTTGTAGCACGTTATGAGGAAAGACTATGATTTGGTTCATAATTTATATTTTTGGATTTTTGTGTAGTTGTGGCTTTGTTTGCGGCACATATAATGGCGCAGGTCTAACACCACAAACGGCAGGAAATAAAGAATTTAAAGTCTTAATTTTGTTTAGTATATTTTGGCTTATTGCAATTCCTGTTTGTTTATGTTTCTATATTGGTTCTTATTTAGAAAGGAAATTAGGAGATGGCTAGCGCAAAACCCATAAATCTTGAGCCAATTGATCCAGAAGTTGTTGAATTAAGATTAACTAGAAAAGAAGCTCAATTAATTAAAAGTATATTAGGTAATAGCGGTGCTTTGACTAAAAGTGGACAAAATATATACAATTGCCTTAAAAATACATTTACAAAAAATATAGTCCCTTATAAAATTACTCCATATTTTAAAGAAGATTTAGAGGAAATGCTATGATTTATCAAGTAAAAGTCCGTAATAATACCACAAAAGAATGGGATATTGTTGCAGAAATTGATGCCGAGTCTCGCCGGCAAGTTATGAAAGAAGAACAGATGGTCAAAGATTTGAAAACTCATAATAAACAATTTATGGTGAGGAAATCATGAAAGCTTTGCAAACAATTCTTGGCGTGACTACCGGCTTACTTATTGCTGGTGGGGCCGTTGCGGCATGGCATTTTTGGCAAATAGATGGTTTAGTAGCTTTTATAATAGGTTCCAGCGGCATAGCGTTAGCTGGAGCATCTCTAGGATTTGATATAAGTCAATGGTGATAAATGATAGCTAAAACATGGCCTAAATTATATAAACAGACTGCTACCAAAAAAATCCAAGAATGGGAAATTTGGGTAGAAGATTACAAAGGTTCAGCCTTCATTACTGTTAAATGGGGACAAAAAGATGGTGAAAAACAACAGACGGTAACTGAAATTGGGGAGGGTAAAAATCTTGGCAAAGCCAATGAAACTACTTATCTTCAACAAGCAATTTCAGAAGCCGAAAGTATTTGGAAGAAAAAACAAGATAAAGGCTATAGACTTGAGATAGCCGATACTGCCGAGGCTATTAAATTTCTGCCCATGTTGGCAAAATCTTTTAAAGACCATTCTCATAAGATAGTCTATCCTTGTTATGTCCAACCCAAATTAGATGGATTGCGTTGTTTGGCAATTTGCGACGGCAAAGGTTATCAACTTTTGTCTAGACAAAGTAAGAATTTTAATACTGTTAATCATATCAAGGATGAATTGTCTAGAATTTCTTTGGATAAGGATGTAGTTTTTGACGGTGAACTTTATGTCCATAATACTGAATTTCAGGATATAATTTCGGCAATTAAACGAGATGATCCAAAGCCAGAATCTGCCAATATTGAATATCATATTTATGATTGTTTCTTCTTAGATAAACCAGAAGCGGCAAATCAAAGTAGACAAGGTTTTATTGATTCCCTATTAAGAAATCATCAAGGAAAGGTTAAATTAGTTCGCACATGGGAAGCTATGAATGAAGATCAAATTCATCAGGCTTTACAATATTTTGAGGGCGAAGATTATGAAGGAGCTATTATTCGTAATAAAGCGGGTAAATATGAGCAAAATCGCCGTTCTCATAATTTGCAGAAATTGAAGTCATTTGAGGACGCTGAGTTTAATATTATAGATGTAAAGGCTGGCAAGGGTAAATTTGCAGATATGGGTATATTTACTTGTTCTTTACCAAATAATAAACCTCCACATGCTGTCTTTGATTGTATGTGTAAAGGAACAGAAGAACAACGTAAACAATTTTTAACTGATAAGGATAAATTAATTGGCAAAATATTAACTGTGAAATTTTTTGGCTATTCTAAGGAAAATGTGCCAAGATTTCCAGTTGGTGTAGCTGTAAGGGATTATGAATAATGAAAGTAAAGGATTTAATATTTGAATTAGGTAAATATGAAAAGAATTTAGATATATTAATGTCTTCTGATGCAGAGGGTAATTATTATGGTGACCTGGAATGGATTAGTGAGGGCTATTCTGATGGTGAAACTTGCTATTGTCCAGAAGATTTAGAAGAAGATAAAGATTATAAAAAAGTCATAATTTTGACGCCAAGGAATTGATATGTTAAAACTTTGGGAAATTTTTGTGCCTACACATCATCCTAGCGGGCCAAAAATTGGTGAAGTCTATCATGAAATGTGGGATCAATATGTGTCTGAATTAGCTGGCGGTTTAACTATTTATTCTCCACTGAAAGGTAGATGGCAAGATAATGGAACTATGATTAAAGAAGGTATGATTCCTTGTAGGATAGTTTGTGAAGAAGGGCAAATTGAGTTAATAGCTCAAATGACAGCAAAACATTATCAACAAAAAGAAATATTATACTGGAAAGTTTCGGACGAGGTATATTTGTATCAACATGGATAAACTAAAATTATGTGAAATAGTAAGAGAAGCGACCAAAAAATATGTATGCGAAAATTTTAAATTGAAGGTGCCGCCAGAAGAAGAAGATTTGTCGGGGGCATGTGGTTTAGCATCAGTAGTATTACAACTCATATTTGAACAATATGGATATAAATCTGAACTACATGAGATGAGATTTAAAAATCAAAATGAAGGTCATTGTTATGTAGTTTGTGATAATATAGCATATGATGTGACTCATAGCCAGTTTGGTCACCCTCCAATTAGAGTGGAAAAATTGGGCGATTTTTATCCAATTCAACCCAATAGAATTCATCATAGTCTTGCGACGTTTAATCATTGGAAATCTTATCAACAGAAGCCTAAAAAACGCAGAATTAATAAAATTCTCAAATACGTCAAAGAAATATGTCCAGATATAAAATAGAAAAATTGCCCAAACCATGTATTGGATTTTCTGTTTGGTTTAAAGATACAAATACAAAAGCAATAGTATCTTATGAACCAGCAAGTAATTTAATCATGGTTCAGGAAGAAAATGCAAAAAGTTCACATTATTGTTCACGCTATTATAATATCTTCAATTATTATAAAATATGTAGTGGTTTACTCCATTGTTTGGTCTACAACTTTAAATTTAAAGCAACTAAAGAAATGGCCAAAAATAAATTAAGAGAATGGTTGTCTAATAAACTTGGATTAAGACTGGGAAAAAGACTCCATGCTGAATGGAGAGATATATTAGGACAAATTGAGCCGCGAAAATTAATGATTGCGAAGCAATTTTTTAGAGCCGGCATGAGCAGTAGTAATGTTTTAGAAACTACTGGAGAATCCACTTTTTGGCAATCAGATTTAAGCAAGGATGCTGGCATTATTTATGATATTTTAAACTATTTACCTGCTGCTCAATATTTTCGTGCCCATATAAATATTAGAAACAATCTAATATTAGATGACGGTTTATCAGATAAACAATCAGATGAAGAAATTACGCCTATCCTAAAAGTAGGTTATCAAAGTTGGCAGTCCTTTTATTTAGGAGATAATCAGTCAAACTATGCGTTGGAAACATTATATGGTATTAATTTTCCAATGAATACATATATGCTCCAAAATTTGCGTCATATTGATTTTGTCAAACCTCTAAGAAGCAAGGGTGAAATCTTAATAGCTAGTGGTGACCGAGATTGGGGATTTGAAAAACAAAGAATTAAAACCGATAGGGATGAACTCAAAGCCAGTTTTATTGAATTTAATAAATATACAGAAAAACATGAAAAACAGCACAAATTATCCTTGAGAAAAACATCGGATATTTTGAGTTTTGGTGACCGTATTTTTGATACGCATAGACCATATATACCAACCAATAAAGGTGCCAACGTTTTGAAATTGACCGAAAATTTGATCAAGCGGTTAAAGAAGAGTGTATAATATAACAAGGAAAACTACTGGAAAAATACTCTTGCCTTGGGAATATGGATGTCATCTCTTGAATTTACTGCTTATACTAATATAAGTTTTTCATTTTTGTGGTCTGATTTTCAGAATGATGGCACGATACTCCGTGATTTAGGAACTTTAGCTTGCACTCAAGATTTAGCGAATGGTTCAGGAAATGATCAGGCCGACCAAATTTGGCATGTGACAAAAACTTTGGCTTCTGGCGGCACAGATGCTTATGATTTAAGCAGTTTGAGCTTTCAAGTATTTAATGAGACATTTCCTATTAGTTTTAGCGGCGGGCAAGTTAGACAATTTTATGTACATAATTTGAACGATGTAGTTGGGGCGGATATAACTATATCTTGTACTGGAGTGACAGATTTTAATACTCCATTTAATAATATGCCATTTGAGGCAACAATTCCGCCAAAGTCAATGTTTTGTTTTCCGCCCAATTTTTATGAAGGTTGGGCTGTAACTAGTGGAAATTTTAGTTTTAGAATAGAAGATACTGGAGGATTAGGCAGTTCTTATGAAATAGCTGTTATTGGTACATCTGGAGTAATATAATGGCTAATTCACTCTTCTCATATGTATCTCACCAAGAGATTTCTTGGGAAAGAACTGATTTAAAAACTTTGCAAACATTCGTCCTAGACGATAATTCGCATATTGATGAAACTTCTACTGTTGATGTTGACACAAGTTTGCCCCAAGGTTGGACTGGAACTATAGCATTACAACCTAACTCGTTATATGATATAGATTTAGATGCTTTGCCTGTTCAAGCTTTCGGCAGGACTATAAATAAGTCGATTAATCTACTTCAAGGAATAGCTATAGTTAATCAGAGTTTGGACACAATATCGGTAGGAAGTTCTGGCGTTGATGATATAACATTTTTAGGTTTTTCTGTCCCAATTGGCCCTAGTGGCTTATTTCAATATAATGCCCCTAGTGGGATAGATTTACTTCAATACGGTTTTCAATTTGGCGTATATAATCCAACAGACGATGTAATAGAAGCACAAGTCGCTATAGTTGGTCAATTTTCCTCGTTAACGGAGTTTTCTAACGACTTCTCAAATGACTTTAGTTAACCAATCGGGCGTCACGCTTTTAGAAGCTGACATAACTGCAAAATTAGTTTATG
>Ga0163163_10005193_pt1 | contig 11231 bp, 12 predicted proteins | sample S65metaG_FD_119766 | JGI IMG/M metagenome (GOLD analysis project Ga0163163, IMG submission 119766) | Switchgrass rhizosphere microbial communities from Kellogg Biological Station, Michigan, USA - S6-5 metaG | ecosystem: Host-associated > Plants > Roots > Rhizosphere > Soil | place: USA... | reverse complement strand
GAGCGCAATCGCGCGCTGCGCCGCAGGGCGTGCGCTGATCTCGTCTACCAGCCGCTTTAGGTTCGGGAATTTCGCCCACGCCGCCTCGCCGAGTACCGTGGGAATCAGCCGCGCCCAACCCCAGACGGCCATATCAACGATCGTATATGTGTCGCCTAACATGTATCGCCGCTTGGCCAGACGAGCGTCAAGAACCCGGAAATGGCGCTGCGCCTCATACATGTAACGATTGATCGCGTACTCGATCTTCTCCGGCGCGTAACCGCGGAAATGTACCGATTGGCCGGCGAATGGGCCAACACCGCTGGCGACAAACATCAGCCAAGACAAGAGCTCCCCGCGCGCTTTCGGAGTATTTTCCGGCAGGAACTCTTTCGTCTTCTCGGCGAGATAGAGCAGGATCGCGTTGCTGTCGAACATAGTCACGTCGCCATCGACAATCGCCGGCACCTTGGCGTTCGGATTGATCGCAAGATATTCCGGCTTGTGTTGTTCAGCCTTGCGGGTATCGACCGGGATTGGCTCGTAGGGCAACCCCGACTCTTCTAGGAAGAGGGCAACCTTCATCGGATTGGGGGCGCCGCTATAGTAGAATTTTAACATCGTTCATTGGTCCTCATTTGTGGAATTGCGTTTTCAATGGCCATGCTGACCCCTTCCTTCGCGACTGTCGAGGCCCTCTCTGACGCCGGCCGAAGTCCGCTTTGGGTCATTAGCGGACACGTGCGCTGCAAAAAGCGATGTCCGCTTTACCCCAATAGCGACCGTAAACGCAGACATGCCGCAATGGTGAAGCCGACATGTGGGGCGCAACTAGCGATGTCGGGGGCCAAAAGCGGACATGACGAGGTTACTTGACGATTTCATTCGCCTCGGCGGATAGATTGGGGCGACGCCGAGTGCCTTGGCTGTCTTGAGATTTATGACGAACTCAAATTTAGTTGCCTGCACTGCCGGCAAGTCTGCTGGTTGCTAATGCAGAAACGGCAGCCGCATTTTCTGCCGACTTCAACTCTCGCTAGCTGGCAGATAGATGGCGAATATATTTTGCCTTGAGTTCTTTCTTAATTTTGCCCTTGCGAGCCTCGGCAAGCTGCTCCCAGGTCTGGGCCATCTCTTCCAATTGCTCGCGGTGTGCTGGGTGGGCCGCTCGGGCCAGTGTTCGGCATTCTGAAGCGTGTTCCAAATATTCTTCAACTTTTTTCACGCGAACTTCCCCTATACGCCCCACACTCGCAACGTGCGCCGGGCGCAATAGGTTCCTCGCCAACAATCCAGCGGCTACCCCGGGTCGCAGCCTTCAGGCACGCCGGTCTTGTGCGACATAACGGAACCTGCCTAGTCTCTTGGGAACCGCGCGGCTTTCCTTTGGGGGCAGCATGGCAATCCGTCGGTTGATAGCCGCCGGCTCTTATGGGCCGGAGGAAATCCGCGCCGTGACTGACGCGTACGACATTGCGCTCATCGTTCTCCGCCTGACCGACAAAGACGATCCGGTTACAGAACTGCTTGCAAAGTCAATTGCCGCTGTCGTGGCAACAGGTGAACGCAAGCCCGGCGAGATAGCAACCAAAGCTATCGACGCGCTCGGAATAAAACGACCACTGAGCTAGGGACCCGGATTACTTTGCCTGGGGTAGACTTGGCTGTCTGGTCCCCCTCTTGCGCTTGCGCTGACCCTCCGCCCGATTGTTCCGCCCAATTCCACCGGTTGCTGCGCTGCGCAAAGGGAAACCGTTAGTCTCGCCTCCGAATTGCTAAGTGGTGGCAACAGAGGAGGCTCATATGCCTGCGATTATCATTCCGGTGCTATGGGTTGGCGGCGCTGCCATTCTGCTCGGGGGCGGTTGGTATGTCATCGGCCACATGGTCCATTAGCTTCTTTTGAACCAGAGGAGGAAGGCAGTCCGACGGCGCTCTAGTCATCGGACTGCGTGTAAGTACGCGATGCCGAAGAGTGATGCACGACTTGCCCGTTATCGAGCGCTCGACAGCGAGGAAATTACCGTAGCGGTCAAAGCCGACGATCAGAAACGGGACGTGTCGGGCAGAGAAAAGCTTCCCCACGTCAAAAACGTTGACCTCATCGCGGAAACCAATTCAAACGCTGAAGCGCCAGGTTTCGGCGTGCGGCATTCACTCGGTTTGACTCTCGGATTGTTGCTCCTGATTTTAATTACGTACCTTGTTTTTGGTTGAACTAGTAGCCGCACAGCCGCACAGCGAAGCGCACGACGAACAAACCGCGAAGCTTAACCTAGGACAGAAGCGACAAGCGTCCGAACGTTAGGGAAACCGCGCTATCGGCCCTGCGGCTTCGTGCGACGCACCAGCATTCGCCTGGCTCCATCCTCTGCCGAACTTGCGCTCAATCAGAGGCTGACGCCGCAGATCGTCAGAAAGCGAACGGCCATCCGCGCCAACAAAGCGCTTTCCATCAACAGCATTAAAACCTTCCCTCAAGGACGCGCGTCGCTGCCGCTGATTTCGGGCTTTTGACTTTGATCCACGTTTTCGATGAACCGGATTTATAGACCGAACTTGCGCGCTTGCTCACGATCCCCTCAAGGCCGAGCTTGCAGACAGCCGCGAACATCTCAGCGCCGGTCGTTCGGTGGTGCTTCCTCCTTCTGGGCAAAAGAGACCGCTGCTTGTGGCTTAGCTCGCGAGGTATAGTGGTATCGCCGCCGTCAATGCATGAAGTTCCCGCTATAAAATTTGACATTGAGCAGTTTGGAAATTGCTAGCACTTCGCAATCTGAACACGGAATTACCAAATCTCATTGAGACGATGCGACCGGGGTTAGACGGGACGGGCCGCGTCCTTTGCCATAAAGGCGCGGCCCACTAAAATCTCGACGGACAAACTGCAAAGCCAATACTGTCGCTTTAGGACAGCGCTGTTCTCATTCGAACGTAGGACAAAAACCCCCCCGGCGGATATGAATTTGAAAGCTGGTCAATTCAAATCGGCTTGCCGCTTTCTGGTTCCCGATACTGTACGACCTCAACTACTAGGTGCTGGCACCTTGGACATTCAAACGTGCGCCTGTCGTGATCGGGCGTGTCCGGCTCGATGCTGATAAGCCACATATCGGCGTCGCAGAGTTCGCAGCACGGATGCGGAATTATCCGCCGGCGCGGAAATCTTTGAAACGGTCGCATAACAGCCCCGCGGCAAGACTTTTATTCGCTTTTTTATTATCTTCATTCCGGCCGGGCAACAAAAAAATATAATGCGCGCGAGAGTTTTCGTCTGTCCGACAGCCGACCGTGCTGCGCTGCGTCAAGGCTCTTCACGAAAACGCGTGATCACTCTCTGACAAAAACGTCCGAGCTTTTCGGCCTTTCGCCGGAGGGTTTCACGGCCACCCTCACAAACCTCAGGCGGTTTGCTTCCGCCTCCTGCGCCAGCCGCGTATATTCGCCGAGGCTGGTGGCGAAGAGCGGGAGAGGCGCCGGAAGAGGCGTGGTCGCCGGGGCTATGGAACTTCGTCTCGACGGGTTGCGTTTCCCCAAAACTTTGGAAAATTGAACGCGCAGATCAGGCGGCGAGAGCGCCGTGTGTGAATTTTGCATGGTCAAAGATCGCTCCACGCCAATACCCTCCGAGGGTCCGCGCATCCTTGTCATCGAAGACGAGCCCCTGATTGCGCAGATGATTGAGGAAATGCTTCAAGAGGCTGGTTACCGGGTTTCTGGCGTCGCGCACAACATGGCTATGGCGCGACAGGAATTTGTGAAGCTCAACTTCGATGCTGTCCTTTTCGACCTCCATATCGATGGACGATACCGCCCGGAAACTGCGGACTTTCTGTTGGACAAAGGCGTGCCGTTTGCATTCGTAACGGGCTATGACTACCTCATTGAACCCCGCCACCAGACAGTGCCCGTACTCGAGAAGCCGTTCACGCCCGAGCAACTTCGCGCCCTCTTGGAAAACTTAGTCGGGTCGGGATCACCGACCGGCGAAATCGCGCAGACCGCATAAGCACGTCGTTGCGGGTCCCCGCATCAATACAGCCGCGTTGATGCGACCCTTAAAGGTGATCGAAAGATGCCGTGGACTGCGGAAGACGCCGAACGCCACACTAAGAAGGCCGATAACCCAAACGCCAGCGCATGTGGGCAGAAATCGCCAATTCGGTTCTGGCTGAAACCGGAGACGAAGGACGCGCAATCCGGGAGGCCAATGCAATGGTCGCGAAAGACTTCACAAAGCACGACTAAATCATAAACCGCATTGTCTGCTTTACCCCCGAAAGCGGGCATGTGCAGCGCAGAAGACGATGTCTGCTAAGGGCCAAAAACGGACTGCAGCAAACGGAGTCGCTATTCGAGCGTTTGCGGTGGTCAGAAATTCCGGCGTCGCGTGCGTCCTTCAAGCCAAGTTTGATCCCCGGTAGCGATCCAATCTAGCGCCTCTTGCTCCTCAGCAGCGGCCGCCAAGCTCAATGAAGCGGTAAGAGCGATCGGATCGTTGGTATCCAACGTTCGCGACTATCTGCGAAAGCACTCACTTTACGGAGACCGCGATGACGCGCAAGCGCAGCAAGCTAACATTCAGGAACATTCAGCCGCGCCTTCACGTTAGAAGATGTCGACTGTTCATTTCGGCGGGTGCTTATGAACTGGTGACGAATGAAGAACCGTTTCCTTCGCCATCGGCACATCGGTACACATTTTGGAAGGGATCAAATTGAAAATCGCTCAGGTTGCACCCTTAATGGAAAGTGTCCCCCCTCGACTTTACGGTGGTACCGAGCGGATCGTCTCCTACCTGACCGAAGAGCTGGTTGGCCTCGGCCATGAGGTGACTCTGTTCGCGAGCGGTGATTCAATTACTGCAGCTGATCTCGTTCCCTGCGTGCCTAGGGCGCTCCGCCTCGACCCCAGTGTCCGCGATACTATTCCCTACTACATGTTAATGCTGGATCGTGTCCGTCAACGGGCCGACGACTTCGACGTTCTGCACTTCCATATCGATCAATTCCATTTTCCGCTTTTTCGATCGGTCGCATCCCGCACCGTTACCACGCTTCACGGTCGCCAGGATCTGCCCGATCTGATCCCGCTCTACCGGGGCTTCGCCGACATGCCGCTGGTTTCGATTTCGGACGCGCAGCGCCGACCGATACCGAACGCGAACTTCGTGGGCACGGTCTACCACGGCCTGCCTGCGCGCCTGCACCACGGCAGCTCGGAGAGCGGCAGGTACCTCGCCTTTCTCGGCCGAATCTCTCCGGAAAAACGTCCCGACCGCGCCATCTCCATTGCGCGAGCACTGGGAATTCCGCTCAAGATGGCCGCCAAGGTCGATCGCGTTGATGAGGTTTATTTCAGGACGGAGATCGAACCACTGCTCGAAGGGGGCGGTGTTGAATTCATCGGCGAGATCAATGATCGCGAGAAGACGCAATTCCTCGGCGACGCCCAGGCGTTGCTGTTTCCAATCGAGTGGCCGGAGCCGTTCGGGCTTTCGATGATCGAGGCCATGGCCTGCGGAACGCCTGTCCTGGCTTTTCGCTGCGGCTCAGTTCAGGAGATTGTGGAGGATGGAGTTACAGGCGCCATCGTCGAAACCATGGAAGAGGCGATCGCGGCGCTGCCGCGCGTTATTGCGCTCGATCGAAAAAAGGTGCGTCAATGTTTCGAACAGCGCTTTTCCGCCACACGAATGGCGAAAGACTATATTAGCATATATCGATCACTGGTGAAGATACCCTCCCCGCGCGAGCAAGAAATCGAGCTTGCGCCGAACGGCAAGGATCTGAACATTCTGAGGCCTCTCGTTGCTTAGCCACAACTCGATCGCAAGGCCAATCGAGGAGGTTCCCGAAACACCTTTCTACATTCCGGGTACAGGATCCTCCACGCGGCCGCGCCGCACGCTCAAGCAGGGCGATTGCTTTGCCGTGTTTGACAGTCATGCGGACATCGGAGCGGCGCCCGGCGGCCCCGATGGCATTTTCTATCGCGATACCCGCCATCTCTCGCACCTGGAACTGCTGATAAGCGGCAGACAGGCTCTCCTCCTGGGTTCCGTTGTGCGCGACGACAACTCCTTCCTCACCGTCGACCTGACCAATCCCGACATTTGTTTGGATCAGAAACTCGTGCAGGCGAAGGATGTGCTGCACGTCGTGCGTACGCTTTTCGTCCTGAACGGCGCAGTCTATCAACGTTTGCGCCTACAGAACCACGGCGACCGTGCGTTCGACGTCCAGCTTTCCTTCGCATTCGCTAGCGACTTCGCCGACCTGTTCGAGGTGCGCGGACTACGCCGTCAGCGTCGCGGGACCTCCAGCGCGGAGGTCGGCAAAGCCGAGGTGGCACTGACCTACCAGGGTCTCGACGGCAATCGTCGGCGCACAATGATTCTGTTTGACCCGGTGCCAGAGCGGTTGTCTGACAGCCTCGCAGGCTACGCTTTTGATCTGCAGCCCAACGAATCCCGGTCAATATATGTGACGGTAAATTGCGATCGCGGCGTTGAGAAACGCATCGCGGTTCCGTTTCGAAAGGGACTACGTGCGGCCTTCCACGAACGCCAGGCCACCAACCGCGGCATGGCCACGATAACCAGCTCGAACCATATCTTTAACGAGGTGATGTGCCGCTCGATGGCCGACCTCGCGATGCTGACGACCAACACACCGCAAGGCCCCTATCCTTATGCGGGCATTCCCTGGTACTCGACCACGTTCGGCCGTGACGGCATCATCACTGCACTGCAGATGCTGTGGTGCGATTCTCGAATCGCCAAAGGCGTTTTGCGGCGGCTCGCCGCCTTTCAGAGCACAACGTTCGATCCGCATGCCGACGCCGAGCCTGGAAAGATCCTGCACGAGATGCGCGGCGGCGAAATGGCGGCGCTGGGCGAGATCCCGTTTGGCCTTTACTACGGCAGCGTGGACGCGACACCACTGTTTGTCATGCTGGCTGGACTTTATGTCGAGCACACCGGTGACGTCGAAACACTGAGTGAGCTCTGGCCCAACATCGAGGCAGCGCTTGGCTGGATCGACGGGCCCGGTGATCCTGACCGCGATGGCTTTGTTGAATATCTGCGGGCCGACGAAAGGGGCCTTGTCAATCAGGGCTGGAAGGATTCGCAGGATGCCATCTTCCATGCTGATGGTTCACTCGCGCAGGGGCCAATCGCACTCTGCGAGGTACAGGGCTACGTCTATGCGGCAAAGAGCCTGGCCGCGCGGGGCGCGCACCGGCTTGGCAAGCACGCATTGGGCGATGCGCTTGAGGCCCAGGCCGAAAACCTCGCCAAACGATTTGAGTCTGCATTTTGGTGCGAGGACATTGGCACCTATGCGCTTGCGCTCGATGAACAGAAGCGACCGTGCCGCGTGCGAACATCAAATGCTGGACAGGTGCTATTCAGCGGGATCGCCGCACCAGAGCGTGCAGAAATGGTCACGCGCGATCTGATGCGGCCGTCGTTTTTTTCGGGATGGGGAATCCGCACGGTGGCCCGCGAGGAGCGCCGTTACAATCCGATGTCGTATCACAATGGCTCGGTCTGGCCGCACGACAATTCCTTGATCGCAGCCGGCTTTGCACGCTATGGACACAAGAACGCGGTGGAACGCGTGTTCAAGGGCCTGTTCGAGGCAGCAAGCTATATGGAGTTGCGGCGCCTGCCTGAACTCTATTGCGGCTTCCAGCGCGGACGCGAACGCGGCCCGACGCTCTATCCGGTCGCGTGCTCGCCTCAGGCCTGGGCCGCCGGGACACCCCTCCTGCTTCTGCAGGCTTCTCTCGGTCTCGAATTCAACCCGGACCGCAATGAAATCCTGTTGCACAAGCCACAACTACCATCATTCCTCGATGAAGTGACTTTGCGCAATCTGCGTCTTGGCCAATCGGCGCTAGATTTAAGGCTGCGCCGGCATGGGACTGACGTCTCACTCGAGGTGGTGCACAACGAAGGAGAGATCAGAGTGGCCGCAGTCTACTCGTGACACGGTGATTGCGCGCCCGCGCCGAGAGCGGCCAAGCTGCCGCAGCGCCTCCGAAAAGCGTAATGAAATCTTGCCAGTTCATGCCCGCCCCCGAGATTTTGGAGCAACATTGTAACGGCTCAAATAGGGGTACTGAAAGGGCTTGCCGGATGTCCTCTTTTTGTCGATTGACGGTCGAGACGTAGGGCGACTGGATCGGATATCCGGTCGGCGATTCGACCATGCTGCCGTATTTCTGGATTGCTTCGACGGTCTCGGCCCAGAGCGTAGGCGTTGTCCGACTGAGGACGGACGCGGACATGTGATCTGCTGCTGCAAGTACGACGAGAAGTACGACTAGCCCAAGCGAGGCTACGCTAAGTATCCAAACAATAAAGTTTTTTGCGCGGAGTTCACGCTCTCCATCACTGCGTCAATTTGATCGCGTCAAGAGCAGTTATCTGACTTTGGATGCGATACGCCCAGCACAAATTCTCAAGAAAAGCTCCAGATCTTCTGCAAGCTTTCCATTTGCCGAACAGCTATTTCCCGCAAAGGGTGTTGGGTGTCTTCAGCCCTGACTCCTGCGGAGCCGCTGCAAGCCACAACAGCGGCTCCGCTGCTAGCTTTTTCGCTAAATCGCAAAGATTTTGCCGCGGCCGGGAGCGCCACGACGCTTTACGATAGGCGCGACTGTGCCCAACTTAAAGGCGCGTCACTGGCCGACGCCAATCCCAGAGCGGGTGCAGATCCTCGCGTCCATCGCGTTGCCGACCACCGGCGCAGGCCGCAAACCATGCAGCAATGGCGCCGATCAACGCGGCCGCGCCGACCATGAAGCCCAGAATGACGGCGCTGTGCCGCGCCCGCGAAATATTCTCCTTCGCCGTCGCAAGAACACTGTCAACGCGGCGCTCTGCTTCCGGCTGACCCAGGCCGGTCATCGCGGACACGAGTCGGGCGAGGTAAGTGCGATCATCCGGTTGAACGCCACGATGGCTCGACGCCGTAAGGAGAATGCGAGCCGCTTCAGCGCGCGGGTAATCCATACTCCCAACGCCCTGCGGACGGCGTTCACTACGGAAAAGCCGATCGAGATCGTAGGCAATAATGTTTTCGCCTGCGACCGATGTCGATGGTGCGCTGGCGGATGGCGCGGCGAGTCGCGGCGTCGCCTGCACGAGCGCAATGGCCAGCAGGCCGGTCAGAAGTGTCGCCAATGCCCAGACGATAAGGCCGTGCATGCCATCGCGGAACTCAATGTCATCTGCCGTGCCGAGCGCCGGCGCTCGCAAGCGTGCCGCTACAAAGGCACCAAAACCGTACGATACCAGCGCCACCAGGATGAGATAAAGCCCCGATAATAGGACCAGGGCAAATGAAGCGTCCCGCCAGGTGGGCGCGGTTGACGAAAGCGATATGCCGATAGCGCCGGCAAAGGCGTGCAAAATGAAAGCGAGCGCCGATGCCGCAACGGCTCCGGCAAAAATCGCGCTCCATTGAATGTCAAAGGCCGTATCAGTTCCAGCTGGCGCAGTACGCGTGCTCGTGGCCACGATGTGATCTCCTTGTTTGCTCAACGCAATCCAAGGAAGGACAAGATCGCCATGATAACGACGATCAATCCAATCAGATAAATAAGCCCATTCATAAATGCCTCCTGAACCAACCGTCTTTGTGGTTGCTGACAATCAAACGGGAGGCTGCGAAAATTGTTCCGTCGGCGCACGCGCTCGGAGCCGCTTCAGGGCTTTAAGACCTCGCGGTAGTTGCCGAGCCCTAGCTTCGAGGTCCTAATCTGAACCGATTTTCGCTTTGGGTCAGAAGCGGATATGCGCAATACCCCTCCCCATGTCCGCTTTGCCCCCAATAGCGCCACGAGATGGGATTTTGTAACATGGCGAAGTTCGTCTTCGGAATGAACCAATCCCTGGACGGCTATGTCGACCACCAGGCGTTTGCGCCAGGTCCCGCGCTCTTTCGTCACTGGATAGAGCACGTGCGCGGCCTGACGGGGAGCGTGTACGGCCGCCGCCTGTACGAGGTCATGCGCTATTGGGACGAAGACCGTCCCGAGTGGGATACGGCGGAGAGCGACTTCGCGGCGGCGTGGCGTAGCCAACCGAAGTGGGTCGTGTCGCGCTCGTTGAAGTCAGTCGGCCCTAACGCCACACTTGTCGCGGATAACGTCGAGGCGGTGATGCGCGGGTTGAAGGCCCAGCTCGCTGGGGAGGTTGCAGTTGGCGGACCAGACCTGGCGCGAAGCTTAACCGACCTTGGTCTTATTGATGAGTATCGACTCTACTTCCGCCCCGTCGTGCTTGGGCGAGGCAAGCCATTCTTCGCCGGCCCCCGGCCGCCGCTCCGCCTTGTGGCCAGCAATCTGATCGGCGAGGACGCGATTAGGCTGACATACGTTCCTGCCCCATCACGCAACTAGCCCGGCGCGATCAGAGTGCGGCAGACCCGATCGCCCACCTTTATTTTGAAGATGCTCAAGCACAAAAATGCGGATCGCGGAGGACAGATTGCTCTGTTTGCGCGTAGCGTCAATTCCGCTCACCAATCTCGACAGCGTCACATGTTCCAAATGAGCGATTTCTTTGAGCTCAGTCCAGAAAGCATCTTCAAGGCTGACGCTGGTTTTGTGTCCATCCAGCACGATGGAACGTTTAATCACGGTTGATTTCATTAGGGCCCCCGTCTTGGCCCCCTTACCCCAAAGTCCTTTTAAAGTGATTCCACCATATGTCGAAGTAATTGACTACCGTCACTTGATGAGGATTTTCGTAAAATTCAGTCGAATTTTCGTGATCTCCGACACAGCAAAATTTTTAGCAACGCGTACCCTGCTGCAGCATTCCGAGGGGGTCGTTATGAACAGCGATAAAAAAGACGTCGCAACGTTGATCGAACTCTTGAAGATGGCAGCCGAGCGGCGAACACATCTTAAACTTGACCAAATTTCACAGAACGAGCGATTCAGCGAAGACATCTCCTTGCTTGAAATGTGGCCAGAAGCTTGCCGACGCACTGGTGCAGGAACGCGTGCATTTCCGCCTGGGGTGATCGAAATTTGGAAACAGAGTCTCGGCCGCGCGAATTGAACGGGTATGAGTCTCGTGGGTAAACGCGACCAAGGTCAGACCGGTGGTGCTTTGCCGATGCGAGTTTAGCCCAGCGTTTGTAAGTAGGTCAGGACTTAAAAGTTGCCCAGCGGCTCATAGCGCGGCTAACTCGTGGAAGCGGCGGTGCGCTTTGGGTCATAAGCCG
>Ga0163163_10005192_pt1 | contig 11231 bp, 23 predicted proteins | sample S65metaG_FD_119766 | JGI IMG/M metagenome (GOLD analysis project Ga0163163, IMG submission 119766) | Switchgrass rhizosphere microbial communities from Kellogg Biological Station, Michigan, USA - S6-5 metaG | ecosystem: Host-associated > Plants > Roots > Rhizosphere > Soil | place: USA... | reverse complement strand
TCGCGACCTATCAACCGCGGCCCGCAACTTCAGCACCGGCGCTGGCATTCACACCGACAAGGCTCAGCTCCTCAAGGGCGAGCCCACCCAGATCGTCCACCGCACGTCCGAGGAACTACTGCGGGAGTTCGAAGCAGAAGGGCTCAGGCTGGATTCCATTGACGTTGACGTGCTTGAGGAGGAGACGGTCGAGTGATCTGCCTTGCCCCCCTCCCCGACCTAGGAGGTAGCCGAGAGCAGGCAGCCGCAGAGATCCGCGCCTTTGCCCAACACGTACAGCTAGAGCTTGCAGATATCCGGCAGCTCCACCCCCGCCTTGCAGTAGAGGCAGCAGAAGCGGGGAATGCCAGGGCTGCCTTGGTGAACCTGATGGTCGAGACCTGGTTTGGCCAGCGAGATAACTAGTCGGCCTCGCGCTCGGCTGCGTACCTGCGGGCTTGTGCCCCGAAGAGCACGCCCATAGAGAACATTGCTTCCGCCAAGTTCTGTGAGCCGGGATTTAGATTACGGGCAGTGCAGAACTCTCGGATAAAGGGCAGGTATGCAGCAGTCGCGCCATTCGTGAGTTCTGCCTCCTCCGCCCGCGCTTGTACGGACTCGAGCGTTATCGGGGTCTCTAAGGGCGTTTCCACCAATTCAAAGGCTTGCCAGTTGGCAACGACACGCTCCATGTCCTCGCGCTCGATCAATTATCTACTCGGGCCGGTTCCCGATCGCCCGTTCCGCAGCCTCTCGGCCGCCAACCGCCTCATACAACTCGTCGTAGGCATGCTTGAACCGTCCAATCTTCCCATCCTGGGAGCCAAGCACCATCGCCGCGCTATCGAAGTTCCCTTCGGCAACGAGCTTCTCTGACTCATTCACGATCGACTCCAGCCGCGCGAGGTTCATGCGCAGCTCCATGCAGTAGGCGTTGAAGTCAACCTCGTCCGCCATGGTCCCCTCCCTATCGCTTGTTGACGATCGCCCAGCCCAACCACCCTAGGAACACCGCGCACACCGCGAACACGCACCAGGCCAGCAGAACCCCTGAGAGCAGCCCTACGCCCACGAGAGCAGCCATCAGGGCAAAGAACCCATAGAAGACTGCAGCGTTGGTAGAGGAGCTTGAGCCGTAGTTCATGGTGGGTACCGAGAGTGTACGCGGTGGATGGTTCGCCGCGCAAGCCACGGACTTGTACACGTAAACGCGCGCGGGCTGGCTGGACTCAGGCTGGACTCACCCCTCCCATTCCGCGCATGGGAACTACGGTTGCGCAGTGACGCTCGGACTAGCAATCCGTGTGTCAGTACATCTTCTCCGACCAGGAAGCCCGGCTGTCGAAAAGACGAGTCCGCACCCCGAGCCTGGGTGGGGGCGGAGGGGCGTAGTGGGTGGCCTCCAGTCTGGCCGTGAATATATTCGCCCACTCCCTAGATTTTGCTCAGAGAACGCGGCAGTCCTGGAGCAGGAGAGGATCAGGCTGTCTCAGCCCCCTCTGAACGATCTGCGGCCCTCGGACTGAGATTAGGTGCTAGGCCCTGCGAAGGGGTGCAGGCGCTTAGAACGGCCCATATCGCGTCCAGGGCGCTGGTGATGCTTTGTGGATGGACGCACCCGACCACAAGGCAGTCAGCCTCGAGCACCAGCAGAAGGTGACGCCGGTAGAGATCGACGCCGTAGCGGTACCCGGTACCTGGCAGGTGGCTTCCACCGCCGTCGGTAGCTTCCTCGGCGAAGGGAACACTGGACTCCCTTCGGGGCTATCTCAGAAATTCACCGCTTAGGGCCTCCGGGAAACCGGGGGCCTTTTGCGTTCTCCTCCGGCTACGGCGCATCCTATTTTCCGTCGGTGGGCCATGCATTGATGTCCGTGTGAAGATTCTGAATAGCGTCGTCAAGAGACAGTCCAGTGGGTTCCCCATCCTCATCTAGGCGGGAGACCCCCTCCGACCGACGCCGCCGCGAGCGGCGCGCTGAAGAGCGCCGTGCCGGGCGTGAAGCCGTGCTCGAGCGGGAGCGCGACGAAGCGCTGGCCGAGGCCAGGGGGCGTGGCTTTGGGCTTGACCTCGACGAGGAAATCAACCTCGTCTCGCGGGCGTGGCACGAATACCGGGTCGAGGTCGCGAAGCTGCGTCCCATCGGCAACGAGCAGTTCTCTCGCGACAACACGCGGACCACGAACTGGCGCCGGTGGCAGACGAAGACCAACAATCCCCGGGAGGAAAAGCCTTGATCCCGGCAATCATCGCCGTCCGCCACTCGAAGGCGAAGAAGGCGTCGCGGCGAGCGGTGCTCTACGCGCTCGCCTCACACGCTGATGAGAACGGCAACAACGCCTTCCCGAAGTACGACACCCTCCAGCTGGAGGCAGGCGCCGGTCGCGAAACCGTCGCTGGCGCGATCAAGGAAGCCCTTGAGAACGAAGAGATTGTCGCCACCGGCAAACGCCCAGGCGGGACGATCATCTACAGCTTCGCCCCGCTTATCAAGCGAGTAGCGGCAGAGGGACTGGCTGGTAGTTCTACCGTCGAACTGCTCCGTAAGGCAGGCAGTTCGAAAACGGGGACCGGCAGTTCGATTTCGGGGTTTGCAGTTCGGAAAACCGGTTTTCGCAGTTCGACCCCAGTACACGATGAAGCAGTTAAGAAAACCAATAGAGGAAACCAAGAAGAAGGTTTCCCTTCGGGATTTGAAGCAACTACCTCCCTAACTGCCAACGAACTACGGCAGCGAGTAGAGGAGGTGGCCGAGGCGCAGGAGGACGACGAAGCGTTGCTCGACGTACCGGGGCGGCGCCGAGAAGCGGAACCCCGAATCAACGCGCGCCGGCCGCACCTGATGGAACTCCGGGCCGCGCTGGCGGCCTGCGAAGGCTCAGAACGGAGCGCCCCGTGAACGCAGAACGCAGACTGTGGAGGGAAGGGGACGCCGAATGGTCCACCCCGCTCGAGCCGGGGCCGGAATGGCTGGACGGCCCCGGCGTCGTCGGCTTCATCGAAGCCCACACCGAGGAGGGCGACAGAACCCAGCGGCTGAACGGAGACGCCCGGCTCCTGAGCAACTGGCGCCGGGGGTCCGCCGCCAACTACTACGCCGTGGACAAGGTGCTGACCAAGCTCGGCATGCACACGTCGGAACTACCGCCCCACCTCGCAACCTCCCCACCCAGGAGAACCAAGGAAAGGAACCCCTGATGCCTAAGAATCGGGAATACATTCTCCGACTGACCTCAGAGGAAAAGACGAAACTCGTCCGAACCGCCAAGGAACGCGGCCTCTCGGTCGCTCAGATGATCCGGGAGGATTACGAACTCTCGGGCGCGTTCGACCTCCGCGTTCTCCTCAATGCAAGCGAGGGGGACAAGACGGATGCATGACTGGTCGATCCCTCTCCCCCCCGCCCTGGTCGAAGCTCTGGCTGACCAAGTGGCCGATCGGCTGGCCGAACGCATCGCCCCGCCGGCCGAGCCCTACATCGACGTAGATGGCGCCGCCGAATACCTCGCTTGCGGCAAGAAGCGGATCTACGAACTGAAGGAACAGCAGAAGATCGCCGCCTACGAGGACGGGCGCCGGCTGCTGTTCAGGCGATCGGACCTCGACGCCTATTTGGAGTCGTCCTGATGGCGAATGGCGTCCTCCGGGATCATCCAAACCTCGCTAGAGGTTCGGGGCGCGCGACCGCCGCGGAGCGCCGGTTGGTGGATAAACCGACCCCATTCACCGCCGACCGCCCTGACCGCTTCTCGGCCAAGCGCGATTGCCTTGTCCTCGTCGCCCACCTTCTCCCTGATCCGCTCGACCGCCCTTCCCATGAGCACCACTCTGGAGCCGCTTTCGCCCATGCCAGCGTTGCTTGGGTCGGTGATCACCAAGATCGCGAACTCCAGATCCTCCATCCAAATGGAGCCTATCGTTCGGGGACCTATCTCCGGTCGCGATAGGCGTGTTCCCAACCCGCAGACACTCTGGGGTCATTCCACGGCTGGAGCTCGCCCCGCCGGTGTTCCTCGGCGCGCTGCTCAACCAGGGCTCGGCTTCGGTGATCCTCGGAGATCCAGCCGCAGTTGAGGCACCAGGCGGACCAAGTCGTCTCCTGCGGACCGCTCCGCTCGAGGATTTCGATCGTGTGCGCCTCCACCCGAACACATGTTCGCATAGGGCGCAAGTAGGCTCGCGACGTGAATTCTCCCGAGCTAGAGCGCTGGATGACCAAGCGGGAAATCGCCGACTTCTTCGGGTGCAGCGTCCGCTCGATCGAACGTGGCATGTCCGAAGGAATGCCCTTCAGCTACATCTTTGGGTCCGCCAAGTTCAGGCCTTCCGAAGTCGAGGCGTGGCTTGAGTCAACCGGACGACTGGAGCGACGCGGGGTTCAGGCCGACCCAGGCGAGTCGGAACCTACGGTCCCTTGACACCCGGAGCTATCCGCGCTTAAGGTCGGGCTACATAAGCAGCGCCCGCCGGTGGGCTAACACCGAACGGGCGCCTAACGGACCGGTGAACAGAGCACCGACCCGCTGGCGCAAGCTTTCCACAGGCGTTAGCGGTTTCCTCGCCCTGAGTCGCCGGTCGCAAGACCAGGAGGAACAGAGACTCATGGCAACTCAGCAGATCACCGTCTCGCCGAAAGAGCAGCAGGTGCTCCGGGACTTCTGCCACGGCGAGATGACCGAGGCCGGTGACATCTGGATCGGGATTAAGAAGGAGGACTACGAGGGCGCCTACGAGCTGAGCTCGCGGATGCGCGAGGCGATGGAGTGCCTCGACGCGATTGGCTGGGGCTGGGAAAGTCCTCATGCGATCGAATTGCTTCCGGGTAGCGATCAAGCCAAGGCGGTTGTGCAGATCGCAGAAAGGTGCCGGTACCGCGAGGCCGAGGAGCTGGCCGAGTTCGACGCAGAGGGCCACCAAGAGACGATCGACCTCTGCATCGCCATGGTCGAGAAGGTGGCCTGATGGCCGGCCGCCTTCGGCTGGTCACCGACCCGCCCGACGCCCCGCTCGACCCAGTGAAGCAACTGGTTGAGGCGGCGCGGGCGCTGGAGCCGATCCAGCGGAGCCCCCTTCTCAATCGGCCCGGCCAGATATGTGTCGAATGCGCGCTCAGCGTTATCGAGCGCACGATCCCCAGTCCCCAACCGAAAGGACGTGCCTAATGCATGGCGACCCCATAAAGCGAATCGACAAGGCGATTGCGGAGGGGCGCCTCCACGTCCGTCGCGATCAGATCGCAGAGTTGCGGAGCGAGCGAGGTATGGAAAGGGCCGAGCGAGCGTTACGGAAGAGTCTCAAGTCGATGCTCGAGGCCGGACAGGGTCTTGCGGACAAACCGCCGTCAGATAAGCGACCGGACTTCCCGAAGGTCTTTTTCGAAGCGATGCCCGCCAAGCTCGCGACGTACTGCTCGATGAGCGAAAGGGAACGCGTCCTCAGCCTGGTCGGCCAAGCTCGCGACCTAAGCGAACACATCCTCATGATGCTGGAGCCTGTCGACACCTCGGAGCTGGGCTGATGGCTGCCAAGCAAGAAAAAGTCAAGAACCACCCCGGCGTCTACAAGCGCGGCAACAGCTATTTCGTCCGCTATCGCGTCAACGGGGTCCGGCACGGGGTGAGCTGCCGGACCCTCAAGGAAGCCTTGGAGGTGAAGCGGGCTCGAGAGACGGCCCGCGATCGGGGCGAGCATGACCTGATCACCGAGGGCAAGATGCCGCTCTCCGAATACGCGCTCGACTGGATCGGGCGCTACACGGGGAACGGCCGCAAGGGGTTCACGGAGAACACCCGAGAGGAGTATCGGCGAGACCTGAACCGCTACATCCTCCCCAGGCTCGGGCGGCTCAAGCTCTCGGCGATCCGCCACCGCGACGTTGCGGATTGGGTGGCATGGCTCTGCGACGAGAAGGAGCAGGGGAAGCGAGCGGCCGAGGAGAAGGGCGAGCGAAATATTAGCCCTAATAATTCCGAGCCCGTCCGGCTCTCAGACGCCACGGTGCGGCGCATCCTCTGCCCGCTCCGGGCCTGTCTCGCCACGGCCCGCAGAGAGGGACTGATCCGCTCCAACCCCTGCGACGACGTCCCCCTCCCCCATCGGCCCCAGATCGGAGACGACGAGGAGAAGGCCAAGGCGATGACGCGCGAGGAGCTGGCGATGTTCCTCCGGATCGTTCCGAAGGACTGGCGCCTGATGTTCAAGTTGCTCGCGACGACCGGCGTCCGCTGGTCAGAGCTGGCAGCGATCCAATGGCAAGATTTGAGCCTAAGCGGCTCAACCCCCTCGCTGCGGGTTCGGAGGGCCCTGGAGAAGCAGCAGCCGAAAGACGGACCGCCGCGATTCAAACCGCCCAAGAGCAAGTACGGCAAGCGCACGATCCCGCTAGACCCCGACCTCGCCCTGGAGTTGCGAATTATCAAGACTGATAATTCCGAGCCCGACGCGCTCGTCTTCACGGCGAGCAACGGCCGGCCGATGCGTCAGGAGAACGTCAGGCGCCGTGTGCTGGCCCCTACGGCCGAGGAGGCCGGCGTTCCGTGGATCGGCTTCCACACGTTCCGCCACACGCTGGCGAGCCTCCTATTCGACAACGGCAGAAACCCAAAGCAGGTTCAGCGCTGGCTAGGCCACCACTCCGCGGCCTTCACGCTGGAGACCTACGTCCACCTGATGGATGAGGGAGTCGGCGCAGCGGTCGATTTGGGTGCCGAGCTTGAGTCCAATCTGAGTCCAGACCCGGCCGGAGACGGCGGGTCGGAGCCGGAGTCGATTCTCCGAGATGCCGCTCAGGGAGCCGATTTCCGGACGGAGCAGGCCGTCGCCGTATAGCCCTGATGCGATCATAATCCGCGTGTCGGGGGTTCGAGTCCCTCCTCCGGCACTAGTTGTAGAGCCAAAAGCCCCTTCATCGTAAGGGGCTTTTGTGTCCCGTGAGTCCCAATTGAGTCCACACTGTTGACACGGTGGGTGGCTTCCACTGGCCCTGCCACAATTGGACCGAGCCGCTCCTGAGTAAGGAGCCTTCGCCGCGAGCCAAGCCTTTGGCCTTGTGCTCGCACCCCGAGACCCCCGACCCGAAAGGGCGAATGCTTCATGCCAATTGATAGGAACGCAACCACGCTCGGCAAACGAGTTCCGAGCGACCAGCCGCCAGTGGAATTCCGGACTGCGGTCGCGCAACGCCTCGAGCAGGCGCGCAATGCGCTCGACCCACGCGATCCGATCACGCCCCGGCACCTCGGGGCGCTCAGCACCTTCCTTGACTCGCTCGGCGACTACGGGCCGAAAGTCACGGACCCACGGACTTACTCGCTCTACCTGCTTGCCAATTTCTACGGGGGCGAATCCATCCAGCTCACGCCGACTCAGAACGAGCTTCTAGCCCGCCTTGGGGTTGATCCGATTGCGGCGCCCTCGCCGGACGTGACGCTCTCCGAGCTGGTTTCGGTTGGCATCGAAGACGTGCTCGACAAAGCCAGGGGCGATCTCGGCGCTGCCAAACGCGAACGCAACGAGGCTCTCGACCGAGCCGTCGCCAGCGGCCACCTCAGCGAGGAACTGGCGCAGCTCCGCTCCCGACTTCAGGTCCGAGACGAAGAGATCGGGAAGGTCCAAGGCGAACTGGAAGTCGAGCAGCGCAACGTTGCCTACCTGCGGGAAGCCGGCCGGTCCGGCTCTCCCGAAAAGCCGCGGCGGATCAAGCTCGACGGCGAGGAGGGCATCTACTACACCGACACGCCGGAGGGGCGCATGTACGAATACCGCGTCCGCCTCCCCGATGGGAGCCGGCCCTGGATCAGAACCGGGCTTGAGCTTGATGACTGCATCGCCCAGCGGCTGGAGGCCAAGGAAGCCGCCGCAGCCCTGAGCGCGGAGGTGCCGGCGTGAACTATCAACCGACCCCAGAGGACCACCTGGCCGCGATCCGAGGCGACTACGGACCCGAACACCAGCGCATGGCCCTTGAAGCCGCGGGCGTGGCGATCGAGGACGAAAGCGCCCAGGAGCAGATGGACGCTGAATGGAACCAGCGTCTCAAGGAGTTGACCGAGCACCTGGGCGGGCCGCCCACGCGCAAGGAGCAATCCGAAATCGCCGAGAGGCTTAACCGCGAAGGGGCGACGGAGGTCCCCAACCTGGTCGAGCTCGACGGAGAGCGTCTGCTTAACCGCCGCGAGGGCTGGAGGGACAACCCCGATGCGGTTCAGGAGTACATGGCCGAGGTGCTAGCCGAGGGGAAAGAGGACGGCGGCGGGCAAGAGCAGGAGGGAGACGAGTGAGCTTCTTCAAGCTTCGAAAGGAGCAGCCAGCGGGTCCTGAGGTGATTCCCGGGTCCGAGCTTAAGACGCTCGGGCCCGGGGAGAGCCTCCACCTCACCGACCCTGTCTTTGAACTGACCGGGGCCAAGGGCCACGTCTTTCGCGTCAACGTCGAAGTCAGCAGCGACGACCCAAACTACGTCACGGTCCTAAAGCCGGACGGCCGGATGGGCCTCCACGGGGCCAAGGGCCAGTGGCTTTTCACGATCGAGCCGGCGACCTTCTACGTCACCTCGATGGCCGAGGGGATCGCTGAGGAAGAAAGAGCGCGGCAACGAGCCGGCCAGCCGCCCAAATACCCAACGGTCGGCACCACTAGAGGAGACGAGAAATGACCGAGCAGGAATACGATTTCCAGGAAACCTTCAGCAAGGCGAAGGGCGAAGCTCCCGTGTACGACCGGCGAGTGACTGCCGTTCGCATCGTCAAAGGATCGGCCGTAGTTGTGCCGCCGAACCTAGAGAAGGACGGCCCGCAGCTGATTGACGAGAGCAAGCCAGTAGCGGAGCTGACCGTGCCCACCGCTGGCGTGGCCGTCAACTGCCTTGAGGCGTGTGAGTACATCGTGGACTTTCGGGATAAAACGGCGAAGGTGCTCTGAGAGGCGGACATGAGCGAGACCGTCTGGATAACTCTCGAAGACCGCAAGTTTCAGGGGGTGTACGGCGAACCGCCGCCCAAGGCTGATACGTACTCCCGGGTCCTTCAGCGCCCAGTCGCGACCGCGAAATGCCTCTTGGGCTCCTGCGAAGTCATCACGCTGCCGAACCTGAAACTTGGTCAGAGCTGGACCACCCTCAAACCCTATGAATCGGCGACCCTCAATGCCCCGGCCAAGGTCCAAGGGAACGGGACTCTTGAGGTGACGTTCTCATGAGCCAGTCGAACGGGTCAAGGTGACGCAACAATGGGCAAAGTAACCCTCCCGCGCACGAATCAGACCGGCACTAACGAATGGACCGATGTCGAAGCGAACGACGTTCGGATCATCGAAGAGATCAACGGGAATCTCGACTCCGAAAACCTTAAAGCTGCTGCGGGAATCACGGCAGCCCAGCTCGCCTCTACCGCGAAACCGGTGACGTGGTACACGCCGACCGTCATCGCCACAGAACAGACGCTTGCGGCACCGGTCGCCTACAGCAAAATGACGACCCCTGACGAAATCACGGGCATCGTGGTACCGGCCAACGGGTTAATGGCGATCACGTTCTCGGCCCAGGTCAAATCTTCGGTAGCGGCTGCAGCTAGGGCCGCCCTGTTTATCGGAGCGAACGTGATGGTCGAATCCTCCCCGTTGCTCGAAACGGCGTTCAACCGCGTCTCCACCACCGCCGAAGGGCTAAACCGCGCGCTTGCGTCGGCGACCGTCACGACTGGGCGGATAAACGGAGCGCTACAAATTGGCGAACTCGCGGCGGGCACGTACGCAGTAAGCGTGCAATATGCGGCCGGCGCGGGGTCAGTTACAGCGAAGGAGCGAATTCTGCGAGTCGAGGTCTACGGCTACTGATGGCGCGCAAGCAGAAAAACAATCAGAAGCAAGGAGGGAAAAACCCGTACAAGCAGCACGGCAATCCCTACTCCTACCTAAACCTTCCGGACATCAAGCAGCTTCACCACGAAACGACTGCGGCTACCAATCTCGCGTATCGCCCCGTAGAACAGGCGACCACGGCTCAGATCCAGGCATCGAAGCAGCGCACCAAAGACGTCGGCAACTGGTGGAACGAATACCTGAACACGGTCAGTCAGAGCCAAGGGGCCACCCAGCAAGCGTACGCCAATGCTGCTTCGCAAACCCAAGGCCTGATGAATACCGGTGCTGCCGTTGACAACGCGAACACGGCGAGCCTCAACGCTCAGCAAAGCCAGGCAGCCGCGCTCAGGGGGCAGGACGCAAGCGCGGCCAATGCTGCGAACACGCAAACGGCTAACGCTGCGCTGTCTCAACGCAACACTCAGCTCGGAACGTTGGGCGCCGTCACGGCCGGCCAGGGTGCGAATCAGTATTCCTACCTAGCCAACCAGCGAGTCATCGGCGCCGGCCAAAGCATCGCAGCCCGGCGAGCCGAGCAGGCCCGGACGCGCTCGATTGAAAAAGACCTGGGCGACCTGCGCAAGGAGCGGGGCGAATACGCGACCAAAACCCTCGGCCAGAAAGAGAGCGAAGCCCGCGAAGTCAAACTGAAGCGCGACGCGTTCAATCTCGAAAAGAAAGAATTCAACGAACCGAGCGCCTACGACAAGGCTGTGGTCACTCAGGCGGAACTCGGGCTTAAGGGCGACATCGTCACGGCTGAAGCCCAGCTCGCCGCAGCCCAGGCCTACTCCCATGCGAAGGAACGGGGCGCCTCAGCGCAGGAAGCAACCGCCGCAGCTAACAAGGCCGCTGCCAAAATCAAGGCGGGCGCAAACGAAAACGTCGCCAACACCTATGCGAACAGCCCCGGCTCAGACGGCTACAGCACCCGCCAGGCCAAGGCGTTCATCCGCTCAGCCAAGGATGCGAAGGGCCGCCCGCTCAGCTTTGATTCTATGAGCGAGGCAGTGGACTACCTCGTTAACCGTGGGGTAGGCCCGGGCGTTGCCCGCAAAGCGGTCAACGAACTGTTGCATGGGAGCACTCCCCAGAAGTTCGACTGGCTTAACGATCCCTTCTAACCGATGGCTGGCCTTGGCAAAACTCGGCCGGGCTACGACTCTCCCGGCGGAAGAAAGAAGCGTAAGCGCAAGCCGCCGAAGGTAGAAGTATCGGGACCCTACCGGGACCAATCTTCAGTCCCATCGATTCGTGCTGAAGCGCAGCCGGATCGCGAACACCGCAAGGTCACGGTTACCATCCCGCCGCCGACGCCGGAGTCGGTGGGTCTCGGCGCCCCGGACCTCGAGAAGCTGCCGAGCCGTAGCACCCGCGAAGCGGAACAAAGGATT
>Ga0163163_10005190_pt1 | contig 11235 bp, 11 predicted proteins | sample S65metaG_FD_119766 | JGI IMG/M metagenome (GOLD analysis project Ga0163163, IMG submission 119766) | Switchgrass rhizosphere microbial communities from Kellogg Biological Station, Michigan, USA - S6-5 metaG | ecosystem: Host-associated > Plants > Roots > Rhizosphere > Soil | place: USA... | reverse complement strand
TCTCGGCCGGCGCACGCCGCGCGATCGGCGAGCTGGAGACGGCGCTGGGCGTCGAGGTTGGCGACCTCTGGTCGGACGTGATGGAGGAGCTCGGCGAGCAGCTGCCGCGCAGCAAGAATGCCATCCCTCCGCACCTGGAGAAGCTGCCCGAGTCCAGCGAGCTGGGACGCAGCTAGCTGATCTCATGGGAGCCGCTTCGCGCTCGACATGCCGCACGAAAGGCGTACTCTCGGCGCGTGATGGGGCGAGCGCTCTCGCGGCGATGGAGGGGCTCCGGGTGGATGCTCTCCTGGTTCGCCGTGAGCTGCGGCGCCTGCGTCCGCGAGCCGCGTCCGACCACGCCCCCCAAGGCTGCGCTGGCAGGCGACGCTGGCGCTCCCACGGCGGCCCTGCCCAGCGCGCGGAACGAGCCGCCGCCCGTCGCGGCAGACGGCTCGCGTGCGATCGAGCTCGAGGGCTCGGTGTTGCGCGTGCAGTTGGGCAGCGACCGCTTCGCTCTCGGGGAAGCGGCGCTGCTCGACTGGATCACGAGCTCGGCGCGCGCCATCGCGGCGTACTACGGCGCTTTCCCGGTGCGCGAGGTCGAGCTGGTGGTGCATGCGACGCGCGGCCGTGGCGTGCACGGCGGGCACACCGAGGGAGGCGCCGTGCCGCGCATCGACATCAGCGTCGGTGTGCTCGCAACGCCCGACGATCTGCGCCGGAACTGGAGCCTGGCGCACGAGATGGTGCACCTCGCGCTGCCGGATCTGGCGCGCAGCCATCACTGGCTGGAAGAAGGGCTCGCCTCCTATGTCGAGCCGATCGCGCGCGCGCGGGCGGGGCTGCTCGAGGAAGCGGACGTGTGGCGCGAGTGGCTCGACAATCTGGGGCTGGGCTTGCCCGAAGCGGGAGATCGCGGCCTCGATCACACGTCGACCTGGAGTCGCACCTACTGGGGCGGCGCGCTGTTCTGCTTTCAGGCGGACCTCGAGATCCGCAAGCGGACGGGAGGGCGCTTCGAGCTGCGCGATGCCTTGCGCGGGATCCTGGCCCGGGGCGGCAACCTGACCGTGGATTGGCCGATCGAGCGCGTGTTACGCGCAGGGGACGCGGCGACGGGAGTGAGCGTGCTCGAGCCGCTGTACGCTCAACTCAAGGACCAACCGGTGGGCTTCGATCTGGATCGCGCCTGGCAAGAGCTGGGCGTGAGCGAGCAAGGGGGCGAGCTGCGTTTCGATGATGGAGCGCGGCTCGCCGGCATTCGCAGGCAATTTGTGCGGGGCCGTTGACAGGAGCGCGACAACTGCGACCAGGCGAGCGCTACGAGCGCGGCCATGATCCTGCAAGCGCGCCCGCCGCAACGACCGGGTGGCGCTGCGCCGCTTCGAGCGCGAGCTGCGCAACCTGTCCAAGATCTCGCGCAGCGCTCCAAGAACGCCGCCGAGTTCGCGCGCGATCTGGCCGCGCTCGGCTCGAGCTGAGGCGGGGCTGTCAGCCCTTGCCGGGCCGAGCCGCAGACCCCATACCCCCCGAATGCCTTCTCCCGTTCACGACTACCCGCTGCTCATCGTCGAGCGCCACCTCGACACCTTTGGCCACGTCAACAACGCCACCTATCTGCAGATCTTCGAGGAGGCGCGCTGGGACTGGATCACGGCCGGAGGTTTCGGGCTGAAGCAGGTGCGCGAGCTCGGGCAGGGGCCCACGGTGCTCGAGTGCACGCTGCGCTTTCAGCGCGAGCTGTTCAATCGGACCCAGGTCAACGTGCGCTCCTGGGTGAGCAGCTACGTCGGCAAGATCGCGCGTGTGCATCAAGAGATTCAGCTGGAGAGCGGCGCCACCGTCTGCGAGGCGGACTTCGTGGTGGGCCTGTTCGACACGCGGGCGCGCAAGCTGATCGACCCGACGCCGGCGTGGCTGGCGAGCGTCGGGCTGAGCCAACAAGACTGGCAGCCGCGCGAGAGTACGGACTGACTGCGCGAAGCGGCGCGCTTGTTCCGTGATCTCGCGATGACTGCGCAGGCTTTCGTTCCGTTTCTGGACGTTCTCGGTGATGCTGTCAGACGACTGTTGACATTATCTTACCTACGTACACACTGATGACTGACGGATCGCTCCCGCGTGTTGCAGGAATGTTCCAGCGCCGCAGGATCCGTCGGGCAGTTCGAGGTTCAAGTGTTCGACAGCATCTCCAAGCCGAAGACTTCCATTGCGGGGACACCCCGCACCCCGAGTCAAGAGTCGAGTCCCTGGAGCCACCCGTTTCCGGGCGCTGATGCGGGCGCCCCGCCCAGCATGGCGATCGCGCCAACGCGCGAGTTGCCGGACGTGACGGGATTCTTCGTGGTGGTGCTGGTCACGCTGGGCCTGTTCGTCGTGCCGGTAGGCGCGACCATCATGCAAGGCCCCGCGATCGTCGCGAGCCTGTTCGCGCGCTGAGCCGCCGCTTCTGCGGGGAATCCCGCTGATTCTGCGGGGACACCCCGTGCTCGTGCTCGCGCTAGTTTCCCGCGCTGGAGGTCTGCTTGATGCTAGTCCTCCAGCGCGCCCCTTTTTGTCGAAGCGCGAGATGCCGCGGCGGCTGCAGAGCCGCCGGTGGGCTCATCCTGGGGTCGCTCGCGGCGCGCGGGGCCGAGCCTTGCTCAGCAGCTCACTGCGTGAGCTTCTGCACGGCGCCGAGCAGGAGTTGCTCTTTGAAGGGTTTGACGATCCAGCCTTTGGCGCCCCACTTCTTGGCTCGCGTCATGGCTTCGGGCTGGCCTTCGGTGGTGAGCATCACCACCGGCAGCTGGCGCCGTGCGATCTCATCCTGCAGGCGCTCGAGCATGTCCAGGCCGCTCAGGCGCGGCATGTTGACGTCGCAGATGACCAGCGCCAGGTCGGTCTCGGCGCGGATCTGGTCGGCACCGTCCACGCCGTCGGCGGCCTCCAGCACGACAAAGCCCGCGTTGCCGAGCGCCACGGAGAGCTGCCGGCGCACGGAGGACGAATCGTCGATGATGAGCACTTTTTTGGGCATGGGTTCTTTCAGAACAGGACCAGATCGCCCTCCTGGGCGACCGGAGCGTCGGAGGCTCGAGGCACGAAGACGAAGCCGGGCGCGATCAACACGTCGAGGTAGCCCGAGAATGTGCCGCCGTCGCAGATGAAGCGGCGGCGCAGCGCGCGCTCGAGCTCCGCCACGGGGAAGATCTGCAGCCAGCGCGGGCTGTTCACGTTGAACGAGACCTCGTAGGAGCGCAGCTTGTTCTTGAGCCGCCCGATCAGCTGATTGGCGAGCTCGCAGGACCAGTCCTTGGCCTCCGGCGAGTCCAGCTCGATGCTGCGCCCGAGCGCCGCGCGATAGGTCTGCAGCACCACGCTGCTGGTCATGCGCAGCCCGATCGTGCCGCGCACATCGCGCCCGCTGAAGTCGACGGCGGCTACCGCCACTCCGGTGGCCGTCTCCAGACCCACATCGGCCTGCGTCGCCGGCAGGCCGTAGTCCGCCATCAGCTCGATGCAGCAGTCGCGCAGTAGCTCGTCGAGGACCGCGAAGTTCTCGCCGTGCAGGGTGTTCGCCGTGGATGAGCTCACGTGGGATCCTTTCCGCCGGGGCAGCGAAGCGCCGCGTCTCTGCGCTCCCAGCACAGGATCGGCAGGGCTAGCGCCTGCACGATTCACCCCGCCGGGGCGAAGCATTCCGGTGTGAAACGCTTCGCCCCAGAACGACACTCACATGGGGGGCGGCACGCTGGCGCGCCAGCCCGGCTGCTCGTCGAGCGCGGCCAGCCAGCGTTCGGCGTTCTTGAAGCCCGCCAGCGGGAGCTTGGCCTGCGCCACATAGGTGAGCGGAGCGGCCACGCAGAAGTCGGCGATCGTGAGCTGGTTGTTCACCAGGAAACGCTTGCCGGCGAGCGCGGCGTCGAGCACCGCCGCGAAGCGCTTGAAGTTGGTCTCCGCCTCCTCGCAGCGCGCCGGGTCCGCTTCAGTGTGAAACAGCATGGGCTTGAGCAAGCGCTGGAAGACCAGGGTGCGCGCGGCGGCGCCGAAGTGCGCGAGCTCCCAGGCTTGCCATTTCATGATGTCGTAGCGGTGGCTGGTCTTGGGCCACAGCTCGTTGTCGGTCTTGCTGGCGACGTAACACTGGATCGCGTTGCTCTCCCAGAGCACCACGTCGCCGTCGACCAGCGTTGGCACCATGCCGTTGGGGTTCAGGGCGAGGTACTCCGGCGTCTTGGTGCCGCCTTTGATGACGTCGACCTGCTTTTCATTGAGCGGAATGCCGAGCTGCTTGGCGACGGCATCGACCTTGCGACAGTTCGGGGAAAGGGGATTGGTGTAGAAGTCCATGACAGCCTCCGTGTTGCTGGGAACCTAGACCCTGGCTCCACATTCAGCCAATTGATTGTTGTGATATGGATCATTGGTATGGAGAATATCGGCGGCGTCGACCTGAATCTGCTGGTGGTGTTCGAGGCTCTGGTGGCGGAGCGCAGTGTCACGCGGGCGGCGGGGCGGGTGGGCTTGAGCCAGCCGGCGGTCAGCAATGCGCTCGCGCGGCTGCGCGCGCTGCTCGGCGATCCGCTGCTGGTGCGCACGGGACGCGGCATGGAGCCCACGGCGCGCGCGCTGGAGCTGAGCGGCCCGATCCAGCAGGCGCTGGAGGGCATCCGGCGCGCGCTCTCGCCTTCCGCTTCGTTCGAGCCGGAGCGCTCGCCCTACACGTTTCGGGTGCGCAGCGCCGACAACCTGGAGCTCTCATTGCTACCTCGCCTGCTGGAGCGGCTGGGGCGCGTGGCGCCCCTGGTCGACATCGTCGTCGATCGCGTCGGGGACACCACGGAGGAGGATCTGCGCGCGGGGCGCATCGATCTGTACCTGGGCAGCTGGTTCAATGTGCCCTCGGGGCTGGAGCAGTACCTGCTGCAGCACGAGACCTTTGCCTGCATCGCGCGCAAGGGGCATTCGCTGATCAAGAGCCGGCTGACCTTGAAGGCGTACATGCGCGCCGGGCACGTGCTGGTCGAGGCGGGGGATCGACCGAGCAGCGTGGTGGACACGGTGCTCGCGGATCGGGGGCTCGGGCGGAGGGTGGTGCTGCGGACGCCACATTTTCTGGTGGCCCCGCTGGTGGTGGCGCGCACCGACCTGATCGCGACGCTGCCCCGCAGCGTGGCCACGACGTACGCGCAGTTCTTGCCGCTGAACGTCTTCGATCCGCCGCTCGATGCGCCGGGTTTTCCCATTCAGATGGTCTGGCACCGGCGCACGCACGAGCAGGCGCCGCACCGCTGGCTGCGGCGCGTGATCATGGACCTGTCCGGCACCGAGCAGGGCTGGTGAAGGGGGCAGCGCTCATTCGGCATCGTGAAAGATCACTCCCAGCGTATGGCGTTGCCCGGCGCGCAGCCGGCTCACGCCGTGGCGCAGCTGCGCGCGTGACATGCCGCGCTGGCTCGCGACGGGTCGCTGCCGGACGGCAAACACGACGGCGTCGCCGCGCGCGAGCGGCACCACCTCCACCCTGGACTGCCGGCGCGGGCGCTGCTCGGTGAGCACGAACTCGCCGCCTTGAAAGTCTTGCCCGGGCTGAGACAGCAGGAGCGCTACCTGCAACGGGAACACGTGTTGCCCATACAGGTCCTGATGCAAGCAGTTGAAGTCGCCCTCCGTGTAGCGCAACAGCAGGGGCGTCGGTCTGGTCTGGCCGGCAGCGTGGCAGCGGGCCACAAACTCGGCGTGTTCCGCCGGGTACGTCGCTTCGATCCCGAGCGAGGCGTTCCAGCGATTGGCGATCGGCGCGAGCTCCCGATACAGGTTCGTGCGCAGGCCGCTCACGAGCGCAGGCAGGGGGTAGCCGAAGTACTTGTACTCGCCGCGCCCGTAGCCATAGCGTTCCATCACGACGGTGCTGCGGAAGGCCGCGGCGTCGGCGTAGAGCGAGATGAGCTCGCTGCACTCGGCCGCGCCGAGCAAGCGCTCGAAGATCGCGTGTCCGCGCTCGTCGAGCTCCCGGGCGGCTGCCGCCCAGTCGAGCCTGCGCAGGCGCGCCTCGAGCTCGAGCGGCGCATCGGCGGGCGCGGAGTTGGGGGCTGTCGCCATGCCGAGAAGCTACGCCAGGCGCGCAGCGCTGGCGCTCCGGGTCTTGCTTTTGAATCCGAGGTCGGTCGGCTGTGCGCGAGCCGCGCGAGCTCAGAAGCCGATATCGGGTTCGCCCGCGACGGCGGGTGCCGTCTTGGCGGGAGCCGCCGGCTTGGGCTTCGGCGCTGGCGGAGGGGGAGGGGGGCGACGGTGTGCGTTCGCTGCGGCGGGAGCCGGCGTCTTGGCGACCGCACGCGTCGAGACCGGCGCGATCGCGGGTTCCACGCCGGGCGGCTCCCTCGGGGCTTCCGCGGCCGCATTTCGTGCAACGTTCGCAGCACCAGGGCTGGAGGGCGCCGCGTTGGCCGTGCTCTCGGCGAGCTCGCCGGGGGCCGGCGCGTTCGCTCTCGGCACCGCGGGCTCGAGGGCGAGGACGGGCGCTGCCGCCGGCGCAGGCAGTGGCGCGGACTCGTGCGCCGCGAGCGCGTCACCGCGAGCCGGCTCCGAGCCACCGCGCGCGGCCAGCACCGCGTATGCGAGTCCGGCGAGACCGGCCGCGCCCAGAGCCAGGAACCAGCGCTTGGTCTTCGGGGCTGGGTGCGCGAGGAGCGTGATCGTGCGCTCGACGGTGGGGGTTGATTCCACGACTTCCAGGCCGCCGAAGGGGTGCGCGACCAGATCGTAGTCCTCCGACGCGGCGCCGTTCGGCAGCCGGAAGTCCTGGTGTGAGAGGCCGGCGCCGCGCAGCACCGAGCAGCAGTGCTCGACGGCCAGCTGTCCGCGCGGCGTGCCGTAGGGCGAGAGCGCCACGGCGAGCTCGCCCACGTTCTGGAAGCGGCCGCGAGGGTCCTTCGCCAGGCACTGTTTCACCACGACTTCGAGCCCCGTGGATGCCCCCGGGCAGCGCTGGCGCAGCGCGGGCGGCTCGCGCTCCAGGATCGCCGCGCTGATCTGCGTGAGCGATGGGGCGTCGAAGGCAGGCTTGCCGGTGAGCAGCTCGTACAGCACGCAGCCGAGCGACCAGATGTCGGTGCGCGAGTCGATGTCCTGTGAAGCCCGGATCTGCTCGGGTGACATGTACGTGGGCGAGCCCATCGCCATGGTGGTCTGCGCCAGCGGGTGGCGGCTCTCGAAGCTGGAGCCGGTGAGGGCCACCTTGGAGATGCCGAAGTCGAGCACCTTGATCACGTCCAGGCCCTGTGCGTGGCGCTCCAGAAACAGGTTCTCGGGCTTGACGTCGCGGTGCACGACGCCGCGCGAGTGCGCGGCGGCCAGCGCCTGACAGGCCTGCAGCACGTATTCGACCGCCAGCTTGATCGGCAGCGGGCCGCGTTCGTCGAGCAACGCGCCCAGGTCGTGGCCCTCCAGGTACTCCATGACGATGAAGGGCGAGCCGTTCGCCAGATGCCCGACGTCGAAGACGCGGGCGACGTGCTCGCTCTTGATCTGCACCGAAGCGCGCGCTTCTCGCGCGAAGCGGCCCACCGCTTCGGGGTTCTCGAGCGCGTCGGGGCGCAGGAACTTGAGCGCGACCTTCTCGCCCAGGTCGATGTGCTTGGCCGAAACGACGAAGCCGATGCCGCCGACGCCGAGCAGCGCCTGCACCTCGTACTTGCCGGCCAGGACCTCACCCGGCTGGAAAGGCATGCGAAATTGGCTGGAGTCCTCCATGGCTCAGGGCTCGCAAAAACCGAAGTTGCAGTTGGGCGCCTCGTTCGGGCACTCGGCGCTGCTGTCGCAAGTCTTGCAGCCCTCCGGGATCACGCCGCCCGGCGCCGAAGCCTCGTAGTAGCAGTTGCACGACGGCTTGGGCTGGTACGGGGTCATGCGCGCGCCTTCGCGCGTGCGCGTGACGTGCATCGCGCAGTTCGGGACCAGGCCGGCCTGTTTCAGCGTGGTGATGAAGTCGGTGTTGCGGTTGGGCAGCGTCTTGGCACCCGTCAAGTAGCTCACGATCTCGGCCACGAAGGGGTCCGTGGTGCGGCCGTTCTGCCCGCTCGTGTAGAAGTGAAAGGGCGCCCACAGCTCGTAGTGGCCGTCGCGCACGTTGCGCTTGTCGGAGCTTCCGATCGAGGAGTCCGGCGTGAATGCGCAACCCTGCTCGTAGTGCTGGTAAGCGAGCGTGCGCAGGTTGGCCTTCGAGTCCGCTTCATCCGCGACGTCGGCGGAGGTGATGCCCAGGGCCTCTTCCGGATTGGGCAGGGCCAGCAGCGCCGGCTTCATCTCGCTCGACTTCTGCTTGATCACGCCGCGCCAGTCCTGCTGTGGCAGATTCAGGCTGGCCGCGATCGTGAGCTGATTGCCGGAGGTCGGTCCGCGCCGCAGCAGACTCGCCGGGTTCGTCCAGGGCGAAACGCCGGCATCATCGTAGGCAAAGATGCTGAACGCTGCCTCCGCGCTGATGCTCTTTTGGCTCGAGCCCTTGGGCACCGTGAACATGAAGACCTGCGCCGGGCCGGTGTCATCGACCAGGTTGCTGTTGCCCGTGAAGTCGGGCACGCAGGTCTGCGGCGACAGATCGCACAGGCCGATGTCGGCGAGTTGCGCGCCGTCGATGTCGCACTCCTGCGGCGTGTCTTGCTGCGCCGTCCAGTACTGCGCGGTGCCCTTCAAGCGCGTGAGTCCGGTCAGGATGGCGTCGAGCCCGAGGCACGAGGTGTCGTTCTGATAGACCAGCGTCGCGGTTGTGGAGATGGCTTGCGCCAGCGTGCGCAGGCCCAGATTCAGGGCGCTCGAGCCGTACAGGTACACGGGGCGCGGCGTGAGCGCGGCACACTTGATCCGCGTGGACGGGGCCGGAGCGCTCGTCGGAGGCGCCGAGGCCGCGGGCGCCGAGGCGATCATGGCGGGCGTGACCTCGCGCGGGCCCTTGCCCGAGCTGAAGGCGCTCGCCACGTAGCCCGGGATGCGCTCCTCGTTGTCGAAGGGCGTGCACTCGGCGCTCGTGCAAGCATTCAATAGCTCGCTGACCACGGTGGGCTCGCAGCTGTAACAACCGCGGCCGCCGAACGCGCTCGGGTCGGTACAGGCGGCTTCGCCGAGGCTCGATTTCAGCTGGAAGTCGTCCAGACCGGTGATCGATTCGCAGCCCGCCGAACCGAGACCGAGGGGGATGGCGGCGAGCAGCCAGCGGGTTCTCTCGATGAACATGCGCCTCGATGTACGGCTGTCTCGCGCGGGGTGTTGCTCGTTTGCATGCGTTAATTGCCCCCTCTGCACCCCGGGGTGTTCGGAGCGCGACAGTTACGATCGGGAGCCGTCTAGCCGTTTACAAGCGAACTGGGGCATGCCGGGGCGTGCCCGAACGGGAGGATGCATGGGAAAGCTGGCGAAGCCCTGCGCGCGGAAGCGGCAACCCTGGCCGATGCGGCTCTGGCCGCTGGCGGCGCTCTGTGCGCCGTTGCTGGTTGGTATCGATGCAACAGCGCAGGACGACGCAGACGCGGCGGAGACGGCCGCGGCTCGCACCTTGGCGGTGGAAGGTATCAAGCTCGCCGACACGGGGCGCTGCGAGGAGGCCATCGATAAGCTGGCCAAGGCGGAACGGTTGCACCATGCACCCGTCGTGCTGGGCAGGCTGGGCGAGTGTCAGATCAGCCAGGGCAGGCTGGTAGAAGGCACGGAAAACCTGCGCAAGGTGTTGCGCGAGCCGCTGGCTCCGGATGCTCCTCCCGTCGTCGTGCGAGCGCGCGAGCGCGCCTCCGTTGTGCTCGAGCGCAGCAAGGTGCGCATCGCCGGGCTGAACATCACCGTCAAGGGGCCGCGTGCGAGCTCGGAGGTGGCGGTGACCGTGGATGGCCAGCCCATGAACGTGGCGCTGCTCGATGCCGAGCGCCCCATGGATCCCGGCGAGCACGTGGTGGAGGCCAGCGCGCCCGGTTTTACCAGCGCCTCCGCGCGTGTGAGCGTCGCACCCGGCGAGCGCCAGAGCATCGTGCTGACGCTGGAGCCGGACGCCAAGGCGCGAGCCGTCACGGGCTCTGCGACGGCCCCCGAGGCCACGCCAGCCGCGTCCGATGCCGGCCTGTTCACGCGTGTTTCACCGCTCGCGGAGCCTGGTGCAGCGGCGCAGCCGAGCAGCCCGCCGCCTCCCGGACGCAACCTGACCAACGCCTATATCGCCTGGGGTGCGGGCGGAGCGGCGGTGCTCGCGGGGTCCGTCTTCGGCCTGCTCGCGTTTCAGAGCAAGAGCGACCTCGACAAGCAGTGTCCCGAGAACCTGTGCCCCGACTCTTCGGCAGATCAGCTGAGCTCCGCGCGGCGCGACAGCACCGTGGCCACCGTGCTGATGGCGGTCGGCGGGGCGGGGCTCGCGCTGGGTACTGTCTTCTACTTCACCGCAGGTCCACGGGAAGAGGCGGCCACGTCGGCAGCGGCGCACCGGACCGAGGACGGCCTGCGGGCACGAGCCTGGATCGGTCTCGGCGGAGTGGGCATCGACGGCAACTTCTGAGGCAGCTACCCGGTCGTGAGATTGCGGGCGCCGAAAGCGCGCCCGCGCTGCAGCGGATCGCGTTATGGGGGGAGCGATGCCCCCGCCGCTGCTGATTGCCGTCGGCGCCGCCGCGGCCTACGGGGCAGCGGACTTCCTGGGCGGCCTCGCGTCGCGCCGAGCCGCGCCGACCTCTGTGATCGTGAGCTCGCAAGCGCTGGCCCTCGCGCTCGGGTTGTGCGCGGCGCCGCTGCTCGCGGGCGTGCCCAGCACCGCGGATCTGCTGTGGGGCGCCGGCGCCGGGCTCGCCTACGCCATCGGTCTGCTGCTCTTGTATCGCGGTCTCGCGAGCGGGCAGATGAGCATCGTCGCACCGATCACGGGGATCTGCGCGCCGGCGCTGCCGGTCGTGTTCGGCTTGTTGTTGGGCGAGCGCCCCGGCGTGGGGGCGCTCGGCGGCATGTTGCTCGCAGGCGTCGCGATCGATCTGGTCAGTCGCGAGCCTCGGGGCGCCGGGTCCTCGCGGGACAGCGAGCCCGAGTCGGCGGCGCCGCTGCGGTCCATCGTGCTCACCGCGATCGGAGGGGGCGCCGCCTTCGGCGTGTTCCTGACCGCGATCGCGCGTTCGAGCCCGCAAGCAGGGCTGTGGCCGATCGTGGCGGCACGCGCCGTCACGCTGCTCTGTCATCTGCTGCTGGCCCGCGCGCAGCGGCAGTCCTTGCGGCTCGAGCGAGCCACTCTGCGCGTCGCGCTCGGCG
>Ga0163163_10005185_pt1 | contig 11237 bp, 5 predicted proteins | sample S65metaG_FD_119766 | JGI IMG/M metagenome (GOLD analysis project Ga0163163, IMG submission 119766) | Switchgrass rhizosphere microbial communities from Kellogg Biological Station, Michigan, USA - S6-5 metaG | ecosystem: Host-associated > Plants > Roots > Rhizosphere > Soil | place: USA: Michigan... | reverse complement strand
GGCGTTCCCGAGCACCTGATCACACCGAACCTGGAAGCCTTGCTCGAACGACCCTGCGATGTGGTTCTGGAGCTTATTGGTGGGACGACACGCGCCGCATCGCTTATTGAACGGGGATTGCGTTTGGGCCGCGACGTCGTCTCAGCAAATAAGGCCCTCCTCTCTTTCAAAGCAGAAGCCCTGGAACGATTGGCCGCGGACTGTGACGCGGAGTTGCGTTATAGCGCAGCCGTGGGTGGGAGTCTGCCGGCAATTGAAACAATCAAACGCGCAAGAACGAATGGTCGCATCATCGCATTCTCAGCCGTTCTCAACGGCACCTGCAACTTCATTCTCGATCGGCTGTTCGCCGGCGCAAGCGTAACGTCGGCCGTCCGTGGCGCACAGGACGAGGGATATGCGGAGGCTGATCCAACGCTTGATCTGAGTGGCATTGATGCTGCCCAAAAATTAATCCTGCTCGTCCGCGCCGCCTTTGATGTCAACTTGCCTCTTGAGTTGGTGGCGCTGGAGGGCATCGAACGGGTGGACGAGGAACGATTGAACGATGCTCGCAAGTTAGGGAAGACCCTAAAGCTGGTCGCGCAGTGTCGCCGATCCGGAGACGATCTAGAGGCTTCTGTTAAGCCGATCGAACTGCCACTCAGTCATCCTCTCGCGCTGCCACGCGGCGTTGAAAATCGTATGATTGTCGAACTTGAAAACGGAGATCGGTTAATTGCCTCAGGACAGGGTGCCGGCTGCTGGCCCACCACTGAAGCCGTAATGGCAGATCTTTTCGATATCAGGAGACATCGCAGTGTAGCGCAACTGTCTGATTTGGAGGAGCGTGTCGCATGAAGGCCGCAACTCGGTGTGTTCATTTTGGCCCAGACAATGATCCCTATGGTTCTCTCTCTGCGCCCTTGTACCAGAGCGCGACATTCCGGCAAACGACGGCCGCTGAAGCCGGCGAATATGACTACACACGCAGCGGTAACCCGACGCGCACGTTATTGCAGCAGCAACTGGCGGCACTCGAGGGCGGTGGCTATGCATGTGCGTTTGCCAGTGGCATGGCAGCGATTACAGCGGTCACTCGTCTGGTCAAGTCCGATGAAGAGATTATCGTGGGAGACGACTTATACGGCGGCACTGTTCGCCTGCTCGAGAACTTGCGGGAGCGGCAACGCATTCGCATCTCCTATGTTGACCCCTCTGACCTGGAAGCCTTCAAAGCCTCTTTGACTTCACAGACCAGGCTGGTTCTCATTGAGACACCCAGCAACCCTTTGTTTCGCATTTCCGATATCCGCAAACTGGCCCATGCCACACGTGAAGCCGGCGCAATCCTGGCGGTGGACAACTCGATGCTGTCGCCGATTTTTCAGCAGCCACTCTTGCTCGGGGCAGACATCGTTATCCACTCCGCGACGAAGTTTCTATGCGGCCACGGCGACGTAATTGCCGGCGCGGTGGTTACGAATGACTCGAATTTGCATAAACAAATTGCCTTTACCTCAAACACGGAGGGGGCAGGTCTCAGTCCCTTCGACTGCTGGCTGGCACTTCGAGGATTAAAGACCCTCGCGTTGAGAGTCGGGCGGCAAAGCGAAACTGCGGCTAAGATTGCACAATTCTTAACGCTCCATCCACAGGTGAGACGAGTCTACTATCCGTCATTCGCAGCGCACAGCGCTTATGACATTCATCGCAGTCAAGCCACTGGCGACGGCGCTGTCATGAGTTTTACAACTGGTGATACTGAACTCTCGAGGCGCATTGTGGAGTCAACACAGTTATTTGAAATCGCGGTCAGCTTTGGTTCGGTCGGTTCGACGATTAGTCTCCCTTGCTACATGTCGCACGTCAGTATTCCACCATCATTGCGGGATCGGCTTGGTCCACCGCCTGATCTGGTGCGTCTATCAGTGGGAATCGAAGATGCTGACGATTTGATAGACGATTTAGCCAGGGCCTTCTCTAGCGCGGGTGCTTTCGCAGGCGCGTTCGCCGGTGCTTTATCGTTCAATAAGGAAAATTAACTTGCTCCAATTGCGCGACTGTAGTAAACGTATGGACGAGAACGAATGAATAATCACGTAACCAAATTGACTTCGTTTTGGCGGCTCTCGCTTGGGAGTCTGCCCTCGTTCTCAGGAAATGTTCATGCGGCGTCCCGCTTTGTCTCGACTACCATGGTCATTAACACCATGATGCTCGTGCAAAACGAGAGTGGGTGACGCCCGGTCCATAACGATTTGATTCTAAAGGCCGTCATCCAGAGAAGGGTGGCGGCCTTAAAGTTTCTTGTCCGGGATAAGTGATGGCATTTGGCAACACGAAATGGATTTGGATGAACGGAAAGTTCGTGCCCTGGCATGAAGCCACGTTCCACGTATCAGCTCACGCGCTTCATTATGGAAGCGGTGTCTTTGAAGGCGTGCGGTGTTATGAAACCGCGAATGGTCCGGCAGTCTTTCGCCTCGACGATCACCTGGCACGGCTTTACGCTTCAGCCGCCGTCTACGGAATTGAAATACCAGCTGAGCCCGAGGAGTTGGCCGAGGCAACCTGCGAGTTGATATCACTTAATGGCTTCAGCAGTTGTTATGTTCGCCATATCTCCTTTTATGGTAGTGACAGTCTTGCTCTCCATCCGGGCAACTGTCCCGTTCAGGTTGCAATTCTGGCGTGGCCGTGGGGGTCTCTCCTGGGGGCGGCGGCAACGAGTGGTGTTCGCATTACTGTCTCACCCTGGCTGAAGTTTCACTCGCAAATGATGCCTACTCGCGCTAAGGCGTGCGGTCAATATCTCAATTCAATCTTGGCGGTTCGTGATGCGGTAGCACGTGGTTACCACGAAGCATTACTTCTAAATTCACAAGGGCACATTGCCGAAGGCTCCAGTGAGAATCTCTTTGTTGTTTGCGATGGCCGGATCTTCACGAACGATGAACGTGATTCGATCTTGTTGGGAATCACACGCGATTCGGTTATCGAAATTGCCCGGGATCTTGGCTATGATGTCGAGACTCAAACACTTCACCTGGAAGATCTGTTGAATGCAGACGAGGCGTTCTTCACCGGTACCGCCGCGGAAATTGCGCCCGTAAGTGAAGTGGATGGCAAACCAATCGGTAATGGATTAGCAGGCCGAATCACGACGCAAATACGAAATGCTTTCGTCGCTGCAGTGGCTGGTTTTGACCGCCGTTATGAGCATTGGCTGACGCCGGTAGAGCAAACAGCGGAGGTTGTGATTTAACTGCTATGGAGCTAATGCAACTCGAAATGTTTGTCGCAGTAGTAGAAGAAGGGAGCGTACATCGCGCTGCGGATAGGGTTTGCCGTACGCAACCAGCGGTTAGTATTGCGTTGAAGAAACTGGCGATTGAGGTTGGTGCACCACTATTCGGTCGCAAACACCGGTTCGACTACAATTTAACTCCTACCGGCGAAGTGCTTTACTCATACGCCATTCGGTTACTCGGCCTGAGAAATGAAGCTGTCGCCGCGCTTCGCGATCTCACTTCTCTACGTCGCGGTGCAGCAACGTCACGTGCGCCAGCGCAGGTTAGAGCGCTGTTGAATCTAAAGAACGCCGCCCTCGGCGTATCTTTGCCTCAAAAGTAAGCACATGCACTTGGTGCCACTACGCGACCCGAAGCTACCGCGTTCCGGTACTGACCTCCTTCAGGAGTGATATACACAAAGTGACGCCATTTGTATTTGTGTTGTTCACGTGACAGCCTGCGCCTCACGTGGTAAGCATGGACATATGTCTCGGCTCTGGAAGGTAGACGATCAAGCAACACGGCTCGCGGAACTCACGAGTCAAGATCGCGATCTGAAGGAAGCTCCCTTGCGCCGCGATGTGCGTTCGCTTGGCCGTTTGCTTGGCGAAGTACTCAAGGAACAGGTTGGCGACAACTTGTTTTCAGCGGTTGAAGAGTTGCGCCTGTTGTTGATAGAGCATCGAGAGTTGCACGCGCAACCAGGACACGACGTTGAGAACAAGCGGCGCTTGATCGAACGTGCGGAGAGAATTGTCAGTCGGTTGGATGTTACGGAAGCGCATCAGATGGCGAAAGCGTTCGCGATCTATTTCGAACTGACAAACCTCGCTGAAACCAATCATCGCAAACGTCGTCGCCGGGCTGTCCAGACGTCGCCCGAGTTGCCGGCCCAACCAGGATCATTTCTGGGCACTCTGCGCCGGATGCGTGATGCCGGTATCACTCAACACCAAGCATTTGACTGGCTGGCGAAGATCGAAGTCATACTTGTATTCACTGCTCATCCCACCGAAGTTGCAAGACGCACCGTGTTATTCAAGCGACAACGTATTGCCGCCGAGCTCGAACAATTAGATCGTCTGCCACTGACCGAGAGGGAGTCAGAAAAGCACGAGCAGGCAATCATTGCGGAGATAACCGCACTCTGGCAGACCGATGAAGTACGACGCCGTCAGCCCACAGTTCGCGACGAAATCAGGATGGGCCTCGATTACTATCCGAGTGTTTTGTTTGAAACCTTGCCGGCGCTGTATGACCAGTTGGCCGACGATTTCCGCGAAGCCTATGGTGAAGAGTTACCGGCGAATGCCTTGCCTCGAGTGTTGCGGTTCGGTTCGTGGATTGGCGGCGATCGGGACGGCAATCCTTTGGTCACGCCTGAGTGCACGCGCGATGCGTTGCAGATAGCTCGCGAAACGATCCTCGGCTACTACGTCGAGCGGGTAAACGATCTGATTTGGCAACTCAGTCCTTCGACGCATCAGGTTCCCGTCTCAACGCAACTCGAAGCAGCGCTCAACTCTTATGCAGCTACTGTTTCGGAACGTGATCTCAATCCGGAGAGACATCCGTCACAAGAAGTCTATCGCCGTTTTCTGGATTATGTGTTGGCCCGTCTGGTCCTGGCCCGAGACGAGCCCAACAACACGAGTGCCTACCAGAGCGCCGCTGAGTTCCGGAAGGATCTGAGCCTCGCGCGTCAAAGTCTCTCTGCGAACGCAGGTGAACGTCTCGCGAGATTTTTCTTCGATCCTCTCTTGCGCCAGGTAGATACTTTCGGCTTCCACTTACACACGCTGGACGTTAGGGAACATGCGAGCATTCACAAACGTGCCTTGCTTGAGTTTTCAAATGTTGTCGTAGCGAACGAGGCTGTTCTTCCGCCTGCACCATCGAACGAAACTGTAAATCTGCTTGAATCACTGCGGATGGTCAGTGAGTTAAAGCGCGACTTTCCACCTGAAGCAATTCGTAGTTACGTGATCAGCGGAACGCAGTCGGCCTCGGATGTCACGGCGCTGGTGTCTCTGGCAGAGTTAACCGGTGTACAGGTGGCGTCCGCAAATGGATCTGATCCCGGCGTCATGCCTGTGCCGCTGTTTGAATCGATTGAGGATTTGCGTAACTGCCCGGCAGTTTGCCGGAACTTGTGGACTAGTTCCGATTATGCTCGTTTGCTCGACTCGTGGGAACGACGGCAGGAAGTGATGCTTGGATACTCGGATTCAAACAAGGATGGCGGGATGCTTACCAGCACCTGGGAAATATTCAAGGCCCATCGCGCGCTGCATCGAGTCGCTGCCGAATGCAACGTAAAGCTCACATTGTTTCATGGACGAGGTGGAACGGTCGGACGGGGTGGCGGACCCACGCATCACGCGATCATTGCGCAACCACGGGGTGCCTTCACGGGACAGATAAAGATCACTGAGCAAGGCGAAGTGATGAATTGGAAGTACTCGGATCGGGTACTCGCAGACAGAAACCTCGAGTTGATGATTGCAGCTTCGCTGGAAGCGCTGTCTCGCCCGGGTAATGTCGAAGATTTAGACCAGGAGAGCGAAGCGGCCCTGGAGAAAATGTCTCACGACGCTTTTGAGTTCTATCAAGAAAAGATTGCCGAGAATGAAGCAATACTGACCTATTTCGAGGAGGCAACTCCGGTCAAGGAATTGGAACACATGAGGATCGGTTCTCGGCCTACGCGACGAGGTGCCCAGCGTGGTCTCGGTGATCTCCGCGCAATTCCCTGGGTGTTTGGCTGGATGCAGAGTCGTCATGTTGTGCCGGCATGGTTTGGGGTTGGCTTTGCTTTGGAACGCTTCTCCGAAAAAAGCTCAAACAATGAGGCGCTGCTGGGCAAACTGATGACGCAGTTTCCCCTCTTCACTGAACTCATCGCGAACGTTGAACTCGGACTCGCAAAAGCTGACCTGTCGATCGCGCGTTTGTATGCAGGCCTGGTTTCTGATGCGGTGCTGAGGGAGCAAGTGTTTGGCATGCTGTTCGAGGAATTTGAACGGACCAAATTGGTGGTGCTGCGTTTGACTGGAAAGACAAAATTACTTGAGAAGAATCCTGTGTTAGCCCGTTCGATTCGACTGCGGAACCCGTACGTCGATCCGTTGAGCTTAATTCAGGTTGAATTGCTGCGTCGGAAGCGTCGGGGTGAGGATAACGACAACCTGAACTACGCCCTTGCGGCAACTATCAATGGAATCGCGGCGGGGCTGAGGAATACTGGATGACGCATTCGCCGTGTCGTTCATCATTTAAGCGGTTCATTGACGAAGGGCTTTGCACGAAAAGTCCTAGAATCCTGTTTTAGTACAAGAGATCGCTACGAGAACGCTCGTCAACTGCATTAAAACTCACAGCCTGCGCAACATCTCAGGCGGCATGACTCAAAGATTTGGCGGACGGCATCTTCGGAGAGCCGTAAATCAAGCTGTCGAAAACTAAGGGTCACTTCCTCTGACTCCGTATCAAAACTTATTGATTTTTCGTCGGGAAGTGTAGCGTGAACCATTACTTCTCGACTGGTTGATAAATAGTCAACTTTCATCGGGCGTTTCTTTGTGGGAGCGATCTTGAATTCCAATCGGAATACGAAGAGCTTTGAACCATTGTATTTGGGCAGCTCTCTGTTGCTGCCGATCACAGATTCGGGTGGCTTAACAGTCCAATTGCTCCGTTTTGGTTTTACCACTTCGGTTTATTAACGGCATCTGCTTTTCACGTCGACACCAATGCTTCTCCGCCGACATGCAATTTTCGTAGAAATCTACCCACAATATACTCTTGACGCTGATTCGAATTGGTATTATAAGTTCGGCGTTCATTTCCGGATTGTTGTGACCAATTCTGCAATCGCCAAACTGAAAATCACTAAACCGGTTCGGACTGGCTATACCACCGAACAGGTGGTGGCACGCGTTTACGAACTCATCCAGCGGGAAGACTTAGAGCCTGGTGACCGTTTGCCTCCGGAGCGTGAGTTGTCGAAGCGACTCGGCATCAGCCGCCCGTTATTGCGCGCCGCCTTGAGTTCATTGATCTCGATGGGCGTACTGCAATCGCGCCAGGGTTCCGGCACCTTCCTGGTCGACGGACCACCAGCTCTCGATAGTGAGCCTTTGCGCCTGTTGGCCCAGCTGCACGGTTTTACGTTCGACCACATGTTTGAGACGCGATCTGTTTTGGAAGTCGGCGCCGCAGGATTGGCGGCCAAACGCGCCAACGGCGAGCAACTGGCTTCGATGTCGGAAGAGATCTCGGAAATATTTGCGTCGTTGAACGATCCACAGCAGTTTCTGCGGCATGACCTCGCGTTTCATCGCGCCCTAGCCTCGGCATCCGGAAATCCGACACTCGCGACACTGGTGGAGATGGTGTCGACTGTCTTGTACGAGCGGCGCCGGGAGACAATCGCGCGTGCGCATGATTTCAATGAGGCAATCGAATGGCACCGCCGCATCTATCGCGCGATACGTGCAAGGAATCCGGAAGAGGCTCGCGAGGCAATGCGCGAACATATCATGCGAGCACAGCGAGCGTTTGCGTTGGAAGAGAAACAACGGTCCACTCGCGATCAGCGCGAACAGAAAGTTTAGACAGCAGTACTTCGAGACATAATCAGGAAAACAATCAGGACGAACGGATATTGTCCATGATCGGTTTACTTAAATTGTCTCAACTAAGAACAATTAAGCCCCGCGGTTCTTGGTCCATCTATTAAGGAGGAGTGACATGCTTAGCGCCCAGACGATCAACGACTCAACTTCAACGTTCACAAAAACCAGCGTCCTGTTGTTACTAAGGCGCACCCTCGTATTGTGGGCGCTGATTGCTGCCACTGCTTCGGTCGCGCTAGGCCAGGCCAACGCCAAGGTAAGCGGTACGGTTACTGATCCGAATGGCGCCGCTGTGCCCGGGGCAATCGTCAAACTCGTAAACCAAGCCACAAAGATCGAAATCGAGACGACGACACACGACGATGGTTACTTCAACTTCGCTAATGTGAACCCCGCAATGTACATCTTGCGGGTCGAAGTGCAGGGCTTCAAAGGTGTGCAGAGTGCACCGTTCGACGTGGGCGTTAATGAAGTAGTAACTCAGAACATCGCGCTGACGCTCGGCACCGTTTCCGAAACAGTCGAGATCTCGGCCGGCGCTGAACTGATTCAACAAGCGTCTTCCGATCTCGGCACAGTCATTAACGCGAAGGTGGTCCAGGATCTCCCGCTGAACGGCAGAAACTTTACGCAGCTCTTGACGTTGACGCCCGGCGTCACGCCGGTATCGACATCTCAAAACCGAAGCGTGGGTGGCGTCGAAGGAAATGTCGGCCTTCCCAATTCGGGGTTTTCCGATCCGTCATTTCATGGCCAGGAGAATCGCTCGAAGCTCTACTTCTTCGACGGCATCATCAACACCAACGTGAGAGGACCGACGTACATCGTCATTCCCAACATCGATCTGGTGCAGGAGTTCAAGGTCGTCGGTCACGATTCTCGAGCGGACTACGGCGGCGCGGCGGGCGGCGTCGTAAACATGGTTTCAAAATCGGGCGGCAATGAGTTTCACGGGTCGGCTTTTGAATATGTGCGGAACGACGCCTTCGACGCGCGCAATTCCTTTGATGTGTGCACCACCGCCAGGTGCAAAGCGGGACAAGGCGTTCCCGACAAACCCTTGCCGTTTCGCCAAAACCAGTTTGGGGCAACTCTCACTGGTCCCATATTCAAGAATCGCACCTTCTTCTCAGTCGGCTATGACGGTTGGCGCTATAGCCAGCCGACGCTCGGCCTGGCCTATGTTCCGACAACGGCTGAAATAAATGGCGACTTCACCAACACGCCCTTCCGGCGCCGCATCTATAATCCCTATTCGACACGGCAGGTAGGCAATAACTTTGTCAGGGACGAGTTTCGCTGTGACGCCGGCGGCAATCCGCTGCCCGTGAATGCACTAAAGCAACAGGACCAGACGATCGGTGCGCCCTGTTTCAAGATTCCTCAGGCATTGATTTTCGCGCCGATGCAGAATTTCTTTCGGACTTATGCGCCCACGCCAAACCTCTCTGGCGATCCGACCAATAACTTCGCGCAGATCCGCCCTTCGACGAACAACTCAAACAGCTTTCAAGTCAGAATCGATCATCGCTTCAGCGATAATGACAGTATCTTTTTCCGTTACACACAGCAGAACGTCACCGTTTTCAATCCCATTGGAACGGATGGCTCCACTGCCGGCAGCGGCAAAGGTCGAAATTACGGTGGCGCCTGGACCCATACATTCAGCCCCAATCTGATCTTTGATATTCGGGCGGGTTACGCGGGACGGCCGGGGGTCGATTCCAGCCAGCAGAATCAACACCAGGCAGGAGTTGATCCGCTTAATCAGTTTGGATTTCTGGATGTCGAGAAGTATAGCGGCCTGCTGGTCACGTTGCAGAATTGGACCGCCGGAGGCAACAACAATTTTGGCGTTCGCGGCGCAGCCTTGCGCGAGAATCCAAACTGGAGTGTGACGCCCAGTATGACCTGGTTGAAAGGCAATCACAGCATCAAGACCGGCGGCTGGTACATTGAAGCGAAGCGCGTCCAACTCAACACTTTTCAGACATATGTCTTCAACGACGAACAAACACGCCTGCCAACGGCGGCGACGGGAACTTCAGGCTTATCGCTGGCGTCAGCTCTGCTGGGCTTCCCCAACAATTTCAACGCGCAGTTGCCGGTGCTGCACGGTGGTCCAGTGCAGTTCAAATATGCTTCGTGGGCTGCGTTTGTTCAGGATGAATGGCGCGTGCGGCGTAACTTCTCGCTGACGCTCGGACTTCGTTATGACTATCTGACACAACCGAAGACGACCGATGGCCGTTTGTGGAACTCGCTCGATCTCGAGAATCAGCGTTGGACCATTGGCGCCACTGAAATGCCGCCGTTTTGTAGCGTAGCAAAGGCCGCTCCGTGCATTCCCGATGCTTTCAAGACTGATCCCCATTTCGCCAACGTCGTCGTGGCAGGCACGAAGTTTTTCGCGCCACCGCCGATCAAGGACAACTGGGGACCGCGAGTCGGTATCGCCTGGACTCTGAATCCGAAAACAGTGTTGCGGGCCGGTTATGGGTTGTACTGGGATCCGCTGCCGGCGCGTAGCCAGTACGCGCAGAACGATCTCGAAGCAACTGTTTGGCCCGACGCGACAGCGTTTTCAGGTAACGCGAATGCCAGTGCTAATTTTACGAACAGCACCGCATTCAACATCATCCAACTGCAGGGCCAGGGGTTCACCACTCCCTTGCCGACGACCAATCCGTGGAACCTCAGTGGTTTTCCCAACACTCCGCGTTACAAGGATCCCTATTCACAGCAGTGGCACGTCGAAGTGCAACGAGAGGTCACGTCGAATGCAATGGTGTCGGTGGCTTACGTCGGCAGCAAGAACGGCCGGCTGCCTTACGCCGGATTTGCCAACGCGGCGCGGCAGGCTTCTCCCAACGGCACTGCCAACTCTGTCATCGATGAGCTGCGACTGATGCCATGGGTCAGCGCAGGGATCACGTACACGACCAACATTGGCTATTCCAATTACAACGCCCTCGAATCGAAGTTTCAGCGCCGTTTTGTAAATGGTTTCAGCACGCTTGTTTCCTATACGTGGAGTAAGTCGATCGACGTCAGCAGCGGATATTTCAACGTCGAGAATGGACCTGGTGGCGGTTCGACGATTCAAAACTATTTCGACCAGAGCACTGCGCGTGGAGTTTCGTCATACGATATCCCGCACTTCCTTTCCTGGGCCACGGTTTATGAACTGCCGACAGGGAAAGGTAAGCGTTGGTTCAGAAGCGGTCCTGCGTCATGGATTCTCGGCAACTGGCAAACGAATTTCATCATGCAGGCCCGTTCCGGCGCGCCCTTTAACCTGCAAGTCACCGGTGATCTTGCCAAT
>Ga0163163_10005183_pt1 | contig 11241 bp, 5 predicted proteins | sample S65metaG_FD_119766 | JGI IMG/M metagenome (GOLD analysis project Ga0163163, IMG submission 119766) | Switchgrass rhizosphere microbial communities from Kellogg Biological Station, Michigan, USA - S6-5 metaG | ecosystem: Host-associated > Plants > Roots > Rhizosphere > Soil | place: USA: Michigan... | reverse complement strand
TTCAGTTGCAGGAGGTGTTGCCGGTGTATTCCTCGCAATCTGGATCATTAAAGGACTACTCGCGTTCAAGCCCCCGATTGATTTTCCGCTCGGGCTCGATGTTGGAATTGACTGGCGCGTTCTACTGTTCTCACTTTCCATCTCACTAATTACCGGCGCCATCTTCGGCTTAGCTCCCGCGTTGCAAGCCACTCGTACGAGTCTCTTGAAGTCTCTCAAAGACAATGGGGCACAAGGTGGTGTCGGCCGATCGCGTCTGCGAGGTGCATTGGTTGTTGCCCAGATAGCGCTGTCACTCGTTGTCTTAATCGCAGCAGGCTTGGTGGTTCGAACACTTCAACGACTGCAGACAATGAACCCAGGCTTCGATACGCGCAACGGCTTGACGATGTCGTTCGATATGGGGCTGCAAGGGTACAACGAGGCGCGTGCGCAACAGTTCTACCGCCAACTGGTTGAACGTGTGCAGTCAATTCCGGGAGTTAGATCCGCGGCAGTAACAAGCTTTATTCCGCTTAGTCTCAACTACAACAGCAACTCAGTTTACGTCGAAGGTCAACCAGCGGAACGCGGCGCCAACGCTCCGACTACAATGATTGCAAACATTGGGCCTCGTTACTTTGAGACGATGGGAACACCAATCCTTCAGGGAAGGGAGTTCACTGACCAGGACACCAGCAAGAACGAGTCTGTTGCTGTTGTAAACGAAACATTCGTCAAACGCCTACTGCCGTTCGCCAGTTCAAACGCTGACGCCATTAACCGTCGCTTTAGTTTCAAAGGTTCCGACGGTCCATTCATGCGCATCGTAGGTGTGGCTGCTGCCGGTAAGTATTGGAACCTTGCCGAAGACCCAAGACCTTTCGTATGGACTCCGCTGAGTCAGGATTATTCGTCCAACGGCATTTTGATAGTGCGAACCGGCAGCGCGCCAGAACCAATGTTCGCCAGCGTGCGGCACGAAGTTCAAATACTGGATCCAACGTTGCCACTGTTTGATGTGAAGACATTAAACGAACACATGAGACTGTCGCTATTTCCAGCGAAGATTGCGGCAACAGTACTCGGCGTATTTGGTTTGGTTGCTCTCATGCTATCGGCAATTGGAATCTATGGGATCACGTCCTACGCAGTTGCACAAAGAACGCGTGAAATTGGTATTCGCATGGCCCTGGGAGCGCAGTTGGGAGATGTGTTGAAGCTCGTACTGACTCACGGTGTGAGACTCACGATTATCGGCGTTGCCATCGGCTTGCTGGGTGCCTATCTGTTGACACGCGCGATCACGAGTGTTCTTTACGGAGTCAGTGCGACAGATCCGCTCACATTTGTAGTCATCTCTTTGTTGTTAGTTGCCGTTGCGTTGCTCGCTTGTTACGTCCCGGCTCGACGGGCGACCAAAGTCAATCCGTTAATTGCGCTCAGATACGAATAGATCTCAAATCGCAGATCTCAGATCTCAGAGGAGGGGCAAGTCGCACGACGAGACCAAGAGTCGAACTGACTCGGTTGATGGCGCGATTACTTTTTAAGATTAGCGCGACAGATCCGGTCACATTCTCGTTAATCGCGGTGTTACTCATAGTAGTAGCTCTATTAGCGTGCTATCTATGTACGAAGGGCGACCAAGGTCGATACGATCGACGCGCTCAGGTACGAGTAAGTGGCACAGACTTCAGTCTGTGGCTTATTGGAATTTTGAACCGTAAGGAACACAGACTGAAGTCTGTGCCACATCGATGGAAACTCTATTCAAAGACATTAGTTACGCCATTCGTGGTTTGCGAAAGCGGCCCGGGTTCACTCTGGTTGCTGTTATTACGCTTGCTCTTGGCATCGGAGCAAACACGTCCATCTTCAGTGTTGTAAACGCGGTTCTCCTCAAGCCTCTGCGTTTCAAAGATCCGGATCGCCTGGCGATTGTTTGGGAGGAGGCGACCTTCGCCGGTTTTCCACGCAACACTCCGGCGCCTGCAAACTACCTCGACTGGAAAAGTCAGAATCGTTCATTCGAAGACATGGCCGCGACTCGCAGCACGAGTTTCAACCTCACCGGCGATGGAGAACCCGAACGCATTGCCGCCTACGGCGTCACGTCTAACTTCTTTCCACTTCTGGGCGTTCAGCCGTTGCTTGGTCGTGCATTTCTTGCTGAAGAAGATCGTCCCGGTGGAAACAAGGTTGCCGTTCTTAGTTATCAGCTCTGGCAAACCCGTTACGGTGGCGTAAACGACATCATCAATCGCGACATTCTGCTTAACGGCGAGAAACACACCGTTGTTGGTGTAATGCCCGCTGACTTTCAATTCCTCGAAAACGATGTACGCCTTTGGGTCCCGTTAGCTCTCGATCAGGAAGACCAGGCAAGCCGTGGTTCTCATTACCTCACGGTGGTTGCGCGTCTCAAGCCCGACGTCACCATGTCACAGGCCCAGGCAGACATCTCGACGTTGATGACCCACATCGCCAAGGATCACCCCGCTGAAACATTTGAAGGAAAACTCGGCGCGGTAGTCATGCCAATTAGAGAGCAACTCGTTGGTGAATCACGTCAACCTTTGCTTGTGCTGATTGTCGCGGTTGCATTCGTACTTCTGATAGCGTGCGCCAATGTCGCCGGCTTGTTGTTGGCTCGCGCAGTTGGACGGCGTCGGGAGATAGCGCTTCGTGTCGCTTTGGGAGCGAGTCGGTTCCGTGTGGTCAGGCAGTTACTAACGGAGAGTTTGATTCTTGCAGTTGTTGGCGGCGTGCTCGGAGCATTTTTGGCCGCGCTCAGTTTCTCTTTCCTACAGAAGTTGGTTCCCGCGTCACTATCGTTATCCACAAGTCTGCATCTCGATCTCAAAGTTTTGTTTTTTGCGTTACTTATCTCCGTTGTCACTGGAGTTGTGTTTGGTCTGGCGCCGGCACTCCAGGCTGCGAAAGTTGATCTCAACGAAGCACTGAAGCAGAGCAGTAATCGCGCGACCTCGAGCGGCAAATTACGTAGCAGTCTGATTGTTTTTGAAGTCGCTCTATCTATTGTCTTGCTTGTGGGAGCGGGTCTGCTGATTCAAACCTTGTTTCGCTTGTTCAATCAATATTCGAACATGCAGCCGGAGAAGGTTCTGACACTTCGTACAGTGCTACCGCACTCGAAGTACAAAGAACTTTCGCAGCGTACGAAGTTTTATGAACAGGTGGTCGAGCGCGTGGAACATTTGCCGGGTGTAGTGGCGGCCGGCTATTCGACTTCGGTTCCGCTCGCATGGAAGGGCGGCACAAGTGGTTTCTATCCGGAAGGTGTGAAAGAGCCAATTCCCGGGATGGCTTACGACGCTAATCACCGGCAAGTTAGTTCTGATTACCTGAAGACAATGCGAATTCCGCTTTTGCAAGGGCGCTATTTCACGTCTCAGGACAACGCGCAATCGGTACGGGCGGTGGTCGTGAATGAAACGATGGCCCATCAATATTGGCCGGGTCAAAACGCTTTGGGACATCGGATTAAACTCGGGGATCCGAACGAGGACATCCCCTGGTTCGAAATTGTCGGAGTCGTCGCTGATGTTCGTCAGATGGGACTTGATGCGCCAGTGAAAGCGGAAATGTATTTGCCATATCAACAGGTCACAGATAGTCCATGGTTTGAACCGCGTGACCTGGCCATTCGCACAGCCGGTGATACTTCTGCTCTTGTGAATTCGGTGCGTCAGGTCATTCGCGAAGTCGATCCCGATCAGCCAATTTCAAACGTCGCAACGATGTCAGAGTTACTCGGAGAAGAAGCGGCCCAGCGTAAGTTGGGTATGCTGATGCTCGTTGCGTTTTCCGCCTTGGCATTGCTCCTCGCCTCGATCGGCATATACGGAGTCCTCGCATACTTTGTCACGCAGCACACCAACGAAATCGGTGTTCGCCTAGCATTAGGCGCAACTCAACGAAATATTCTGCTGATGATTGTGAGAAGAGGGATGGGCCTTACGGGACTGGGTGTCGCGATTGGCCTGGCTGTCGCGTTCGCGATGACGAGACTAATGAGTTCATTGCTCTTCGAAGTAAAGGCCGTCGATCCATTGACCTTTGTGGTGGTTCCCATTCTGTTAACAGTTGTGGCCCTACTGGCGAGTTTCATCCCCGCCTGGCGCGCAATGAAAGTGGATCCGCTGGTTGCGTTGCGTTATGAGTAGGTAATTAGATTGCCGATTGCTGATTGCTGATTGCTGATTGTCAATTGCCATTGTTTGGGTCTAGGCCAAGGGTACCCTCCGGCAAAATCAGCAATCAGAAATCAGAAATCAGAAATCGGCAAAGCCCGGTCCGTTATGCTTCAACAACTAACATACGCTATCCGGATGTTGATGAAGAATCCCGGTGTGACGCTTGTAGCTGTCATCACGCTTGCGCTGGGAATCGGAGCCAACACCGCCATCTTCAGCGTCGTCAACGGCGTCCTACTTCGGCCACTCCAATACAAAAATCCTGATCGGGTAGTTTCGCTTTGGGAGAATGTTCCAGGTCATGGACGTTGGCGTGCTGCACCGGGAAACTTTTTAGACTGGAAGAAACAGAACACTCTCTTTGAGGAAATGGCCGCCTACGGCGGATCGGCACTCACGCTAACCGGAGCCGGCGAACCAGAACAGCTCATTGGAACTCGAGTGAGCTCCGGATACTTCGCAGTTGTTGGCGTCGCTCCTGTACTGGGCCGTTCCTTTCTTCCTGAAGAGTATGAAACCGGCAAGGGACAAGTTGTCATCCTCAGTAATTCTCTTTGGCAAAGTCGTTTCGGTGGTTTGGAAAACATCGTCAATAAGAGCATTACGCTTGATGGCACCGTCTATACAGTAGTCGGCGTCATGCCGTCAGGCATTTATCCGATGCGACCCACCACATCGGGCCGGATCGATTTCGACCAAACGCAACAACAATACTGGTTGCCGATGTCCTTCAGTGCGGAATGGTCCGCTGTTCGATCTGCGCACGTGCTTGGTGTAGTCGGTAGGCTGAAGCCAGGCGTCACGATAGAACAAGCCACTGCCGAGATGAACACGATAGGTGCGCGGCTGGAGCAAGCGTTTCAGGCGAATAAGGGTGAGGGAATTATTGTCAATCCGTTCATGAATGAGTTAGTCGGCGACGTTAAGCCGGCCTTGTTCACCTTGATGTTTGCCGTTGGGTTCGTACTACTGATTGCCTGCGCCAACATCGCCGGACTTTTGCTTGCCCAGCATGCAGCCCGCAGTAAGGAGATTGCTATTCGCGCTGCACTTGGAGCAAGTCGCTTCCGACTCGTGCAGCAATTCTTCGTTGAAGGCCTGCTCCTTTCTTTGATTGGAGCCGTCGCAGGTGTTGGGTTGGCGGCCCTTGGTGTGAACTTATTGTTGACACTGTTACCCCAGGACTTTCCTCGCGTGGATCTTGTAAGAATCGATTGGCGCGTTCTCGGTTTTACATTTGGCCTTTCGTTAGTTACGTGTCTTGTTTTTGCATTGGTACCTGCATGGCGCGCTTCCAAGCCAGATTTACATTCGACGCTTGAACAGAGTGGTCGCAGCTCTGGTCCAGGCGCGAGCCGGTTGCGCTTACGACAGCTACTGGTAGTTTTTCAAGTCAGCATGGCGGTGATGTTGGTGATTGGCGCCGGACTGCTCATAAAGAGCTTTTGGCTTCTGCGGCGCGTCGATCCGGGCTTTCAGCCTCAGCGTGTCTTATCGCTTGAGTTGATACTGCCGGATTCAAAGTATGCGAAACCTGAAGATATCAACCACTTCTTCGATCGGCTGACCGAAGCTGTTGCCAACTTACCGGGCGTTCAATCAACTTCGATTGCCTACGATCATCCGTTACAGGCAAATTGGATCGACAGCTTTGAAATTGAAGGACGAGTTGCATCAGCGGAAGCGAGATCGTTGTCAGCGAATTTTGAGCCGGTAGGGCCTGACTATTTCGCAACTGTTGGGACACCTATAATCAACGGTCGTAGCTTCACCCCGCAAGACAACGAGGACCATCCGGGCGTTGCTATCGTGAATGAGACATTTGTGCGGCAATATTTTCCCGGCGAAAATCCGATCGGGCGACGGATAAAACCAAGCCCCCCTGCGAGGATTTGGCGGAATCAGAAGTTCACCTCTTCGTTTGAGATCGTCGGCGTGGCTCGCGATGTGAAGTCTGCCGGCTTGCAAGCATCCGCAGAACCAATTTACTACCTGTCGGCCACGCAAGCCCCGTTGTCAGACATGACTGTGCTGGTTCGGACCACTAGCGAACCCACTGCAATTGTGCCGGCGCTGCGGCAGGCTGTTCTGACAATAGATCCCAATCAACCCATCTCGAACATCAGCACGATGGAAAAAATCGTTTCCGACAGCATCGCGCAGCCGCGTCTGAACATGCTTCTGATGGGACTGTTTGGAGCGCTCGCATTGATCCTTGCGACCGTGGGGATTTATGGACTGCTCTCTTATGCCGTGACGCAGCGCACTCAAGAGATGGGGATTCGCATGGCACTCGGAGCCCAAGTCGCAGATGTGCTTAAGCTCGTGCTCCGACAAGGTATGACGCTGGCCCTTATCGGAGAAGCAATCGGGCTCCTGGGAGCGTTTGCCCTAACGCGCGTAATGCAGCGATTACTGTTTGGTGTAACACCAACTGACGTCACAATTTTCATGGCAGTTGTTGGTGTGTTAACAACGACGGCACTTCTGGCTTGTTATCTTCCGGCAAGGCGTGCCGCGAAAGTGGATCCGTTGATTGCTTTACGTTACGAATAGACTCAGGGTGATTGCCGATTGCTGATTGCTGATTTTGTTCTAAGCCAAGCGTACACTCGGGGAAAAATCAGAAATCAGCAATCAGAAATCAGCAATCTCCGGCCCACCCAGGAAAGAGACAAAAGATGCAAACGCTCTGGCAGGACATCAAATACGGCACGCGAATGTTGTTGAAGAACCCGGGTATCACGGCGATTGTGATCCTTGCCCTGGCACTCGGCATCGGCGCTAACACAGCCATCTTCAGTGTTGTTAACTCAGTGTTGTTGCGCCCGCTGCCTTATAACGAATCCGATCGTTTGGTCTTCTTGAATGAAAAGAGCGCTGTTCTCGACGAGATGTCGATCTCGTATCCGAACTTCGAAGACTGGCGGAGTCAAAACCAATCCTTTGAAAAGATCGGTGTCTACAACCGCAGTAGCTACAACCTGACGGGGAGCGGTGAGGCGGAACGAATCGTGACTGGCCAGGTGTCTGCTGACCTGTTTTCAGTCCTGCGTGTAAATGCCGCAATGGGTCGCGTCTTCACCAACGAGGAAGATAAGCCAGGTGGCTCGCCCGTAGTCGTGCTTAGCGACGGACTGTGGCAACGACGCTTTGGCGGCCAAACAAATATTCTGAACCAACCGGTCACTCTTAACGGAAAGACCTACACCGTGATCGGGATAATGCCCCAGGACTATCTCTATCCGAGTCGTGTCGAAATGTGGGTGCCTGTGGGTCAACTATCGGATCAACAGTCGTGGAAATCGCGCGGCAATCATCCAGGCCTCTATGGCGTGGCCCGTCTCAAGCCAGGCGTTAGCTTTGATCAGGCGATTGCTGACATGGCGAGAGTAGCAACTAACCTTGAGAAGCAGTATCCCGATTCAAATAGTGGCAATGGCATACGCATGAGACCGCTAATGGAGATTTACGTTAGTGATATTCGGCGTGCGCTCTGGGTGATTTTTGCAGCGGTCGGGTTCGTGCTGTTGATTGCTTGTGCCAACATCGCCAACCTGTTATTGGCCCGCGCAACGGCTCGTCGAAAAGAGATGGCCATTCGTTCCGCGCTCGGAGCTGGACGCTGGCGAATTGCCCGTCAGCTGTTGACCGAAAGTATTTTGCTATCGCTTGTGGGTGGATCGATTGGACTGCTTCTCGGGCGTTTTGGCATCAAGCTGATTCTCTATATGAGTCCGGATTCAATTCCGCGCGCACGTGAAATTGGTTTGGACTGGAAGGTCCTTAGTTTTACGATCGGTGTCACTTTTCTCACCGGCATTCTTTTTGGACTGGTTCCAGCGCTTCAAGCCGGCGACGTTGATGTTCATGAGACTTTGAAGGACACGGGTCGTGGAATGAGTGGTCGAAGCTGGCTGCGTAGTTCGCTGGTTGTGGTCGAGGTTGCAACAACGCTGGTTCTTTTGATCGGCGCCGGCTTAATGATTCGCAGCTTCTATCTGCTGCAAAAAGTTAATCCAGGTTTCTCCTACGAACACTTAACCAGCTTTAGTGTCTCGCTGCCTGAAAAGAAGTATAAAAGCGACGAAGAAACTACAGCGTTTTACAACTCGCTTCTCACTAACATCCGTGCACTGCCTGGTGTTGAATCAACTGCTGCCGCATCAGGTCTGCCGCTAGGTAACAACGGATGGCAGACGTCGTTTAGGGTTGAGGGAAGACCTGATCCACCTCCCAGTGAAGTACCTTTGATGGAGGCATGCCTGGTTACTCCGGACTACTTCAAGGCTATGAACATTCCTGTTCTTCGCGGACGTGTATTTAATGATCACGACGACAGATCGCATTTGATCGGAAAGGATCTCAGCAAGCTGAACGAGATCCAGAAATCGGTGGCTGGTGCCAACTCAGTAGTTATCGACGAAGAATTTGCGCGTCGTTACTGGCCGAACGAGGATCCGGTTGGCAAACGAATCCGGATGGGTGGGAGTCACGATGCAGATACAGCTTCCCTACAGGTTTTGGGCGTTGTCGGACGTGTAAAAATGGAAAGTCTGAGTCAGGATTCAAATCGAGTTCAGGGCTACTTTCCGTTTGCTCAACTGCCCGAGGGCAGTATGACGATTGTGATAAAGGGAAGCGGTGATCCCAACCAGCTCATCTCCGCTGCACGTCAACAGGTGAAAGCAATCGATCCGGACCAACCGATCTACAGCCCGAGAACAATGGGTGATATTCGAGCCGAGTCAGTCGCCGGCGAGCGTTTGAATCTGACTTTACTCAGCTTGTTTGCCGGCATTGCGCTGGTGTTGGCGATTGTCGGCATTTATGGCGTGATGTCTTACTCTGTGACGCAACGAACTCATGAGATTGGCATTCGCATGGCAATAGGTGCCAGTCGAGTTGATGTTTTCAAAATGATATTGAGTCATGGAATGAAGCTGACATTGATTGGAGTAGGAGTAGGATTAGTCCTCGCGTTTGGGTTAACACGTCTGATGGCGACGATGCTTTTCGGAGTAGAGCCGACGGATGCGACGACCTTTGCGAGCATTGCTGTTTTGTTAGTTACGGTCGCATTGCTGGCATGCTATCTACCAGGTCGCCGGGCAACAAAGGTCGAGCCAACAATTTCACTCAGATACGAATAGGAGCTCAGTGCTGGGACCGCGGGCGTCCTCGCCTGCTACTTACCCGAGAGGCGCCTCGGTCCATAAAAGGCGAACCTGCAGGCGAGGACGCCTGCGCTCCCAGCACACGAGATCTCACATTGCAGATCTCAGATCTCAGACTGCACAATACGCAGGTTAGATTCAAGTCTCGCGATCTGCAATCTGAGATCAACTACACCATGCCTCGCATTCTCATTGCCGACGATCAAGCGGACGTTCTTGCCGCGCTGAGTCTTTTACTCAAGGGTGAGCGCTTTCAGATTGAAAGCACGTCTTCACCAGACGGAGTACTGCGAGCGATTGAAACGCAGGATTTCGACGTAGTCCTCATCGACCTCAATTACGCACGAGATACGACTTCAGGGAGCGAAGGCCTGGACCTGTTGACGAGGATTCGTGCTGCCGACCCGACTCTTCCCGTTGTTGTTATGACCGCCTGGGGAAGTGTCGACCTTGCGGTGGAAGCTATGCGACGTGGCGCTCGCGACTTTATTCAAAAGCCCTGGGACAACGCGCGGCTGCTTGCAGTGCTTAGAACACAGGTCGAGCTCGCAGAAGCCTTGCGACGTGGACGTCGTCTCGAGGCTGAGAACCTGGCGTTGCGCGACAGTGTTGCTGACTCCGCAAGCGATTTACCGCAAATCGTCGCTGACTCCCCGGCGATGAAGTCAGTGCTGAACTTAGTCGAACGTATCGGACCCGCCGACGCGAACGTGCTCATCACAGGTGAAAATGGAACCGGCAAAGAAGTCATCACGCGTCTGCTCCACTCGATGTCGTCTCGCAGATCGAAACCATTGATCTCCCTCAACGCCGGCGCACTTGCCGAAGGCGTCTTTGAAAGTGAACTCTTTGGACACGTGCGTGGTGCGTTTACTGACGCAAAGAGCGATCGAGTTGGGCGTTTTGAGTTAGCAGATGGGGGAACACTTTTCCTCGACGAGATTGGAAATGTTCCACTCAACCTGCAGGCAAAGCTCTTGCGAGTCTTAGAGACTGGCGAGTTCGAGCGAGTTGGTTCGTCGAAGACTCAGAAAGTGAATGTTCGTTTGTTGTCTGCCACCAATGCCGATCTCAACTCCGAGGTCGGACAGGGGAAGTTTCGCCAGGATCTACTCTTTCGCTTGAACACGGTGGAGATTCGTCTGCCACCTTTGCGTGATCGTCCTGAGGATATTCCACATCTGGCTGAACATTTTCTGCGGATGCATCGGGAGCGTTACCGGCGACCGATCATGGGATTCTCACCGGAAGGTCTGGAAGCGCTCAGGCATCACCTCTGGCCCGGGAATGTGCGCGAGTTGGATCACGTGATCGAACGTGCAGTGTTGATGAGCACGGGCAGTGTAGTGACTGCATTCGATCTTGCATTGGAATCAACTCCGGATGCGCGTCTGTCAGCGCGACTTGAGGAAATGAGTCTGGAGGACGCGGAGCGACTATTGATAAAGAAAGCGCTGGCGCGATTTGAAGGAAATGCTAACCGCGCCGCCGAAGCCCTTGGATTGAGTCGCAGTGCTTTGTATCGAAGACTGCAAAAGTATGGGCTCTCTTGAACATTGCCGATTGCCGATTGCCGATTGACGATTGCTGATTGCTGATTGCTGATTGCTGATTTACTCGAGAGTCAAACTTTGACGCTTAGCTACAGACGGTCGGGAAGGGGGCAGAGCGGCAGTGTCTCAGACTTGGACCTACTCACCCCCAGCGCGCCACCGCCGTCCACCATTCAATTGATTTCATACAATTCTTCTGACTCCGAAACCGATTCTTTGACCCGGCGGGGGCGCGCTAGTTTTCTCTAGGTTGAGTTTAGACAAACTGCCGCTCTGCCTCTTCCCTTCCTTCTGTAGGTGGGTGTTAGAGTT
>Ga0163163_10005182_pt1 | contig 11241 bp, 11 predicted proteins | sample S65metaG_FD_119766 | JGI IMG/M metagenome (GOLD analysis project Ga0163163, IMG submission 119766) | Switchgrass rhizosphere microbial communities from Kellogg Biological Station, Michigan, USA - S6-5 metaG | ecosystem: Host-associated > Plants > Roots > Rhizosphere > Soil | place: USA... | reverse complement strand
GTTCACCGCCATAAGCTTCTTGAGATATTCGAGTACCGTTCGGGTTTCGTCGGAGTTGACCTTGATGTTGTCCTTTTCATCGACCAGGACTGCGCCGAACGACCTGAATAGCGCACCAACCCAGTCTACTGCGTCACTGGTCTGGCCCATCGGCAGCCCGACCGGGAAGCCAGCTTTGTGCAGTTTCTGTGCGGAATCCAAATAGACATCCCAAGTCCAGGTGTCGATCTTGGCCTGGTCGTATTTCGACTCGTCAGCCGGGAACATCGCACGCAGATCGATGCCGCAATGTTCCTGGTAGAGATCTAAGCGCGACTGACATGGCTTGACCTGGCTGCCGACTGCGGTCGGCACGCCCCGCCAGGTTCCCTTGATCTTGGCAAGATATTCGGCAACCGGGCTGATAGGGCCATACTGCTTGATCAGCTGGCCGACGACGTCGTCGAGCGGTTCGAGCAAGCCCTGGTGAATCTGCACGTTCCAGTCGCGATGGGACATGATATCGTGCCCGGTGCCAGCTTGCGCCTCGGCCGCGGCAGTGAGCTTGTCCTTTTCCCCCTGCGAGGTGATGTAGTCGATGTGAACTTCAACTTTGTTTTTCTCGCCCCACTCGTTGCAGATTTTGGTGAGGGCACTGTTGGCGCCCGGTACCCAATGATCCCAGCAGCCCAATGTGAGCTTTCCTGCTGCGTAAGCACCCCGCACATACGGAGCGGTGATGCCCGCGGCGAAGGCGAGGGCGGCATTTTTCAGCACGGTTCGGCGAGTAGCGTTTGGCTGCATCGGGGCATTTCTCCCTTACGGTGATAGCGGTTGTTACTTTGCGAAAAGGCTATACCCAAAACGCATAGTTGACTAGGAGAAGCCAGGACAATATCGCGCCGCAACAATTGCTCACTTTTAGTTTTGTCGGTCATGAATTTTTTATCACCGACGCCAGTTTCTGCTGTGACGCCCAACTCCGTGTTCCCTACGACGATTGCTAGGAACTGAGGGGAGAGGCAGTGCACCTCGGGGTGCCGCCATTGAACCAATTCCACTGCCAGTGCGACAAATAAGTGAAAGCTTTTGCCGAGGATCGGTCGCCAAAAGACGTTTTGGCTGGATGGGGGGCGTCATGCACGCAAAAAGTGCGCCGTTTCTTGGCATTCCCATCCCGTATCTCGTCTTGCGTCCCGCGGCTGTTTTCGGGGCGGTTGCGACTGTGATCTTACTCGCATTAGTTGCCGCACGGGCGGAGCCGTCCGGGTCGGATGCAACCCCGGCTGCGCTGCAACCGCAGTCGCCCGCCATGGGCGCGCAGCGGCCGGCTGCGTGCAAGGTCGCGGCGGACCAAGCCCGCTTGGGTGTTCCGCTCGCCCGTACGGCACGACATCTCGGGAGCGGGCAGCCAATCAAAATCGTAGCGCTGGGTTCCTCGTCGACCTACGGGATGGGCGCGAGTACGAGGGCTGCCACCTATCCGAGCCGCCTTACAGAGGAACTCGGCCGCCATTTCCCCGGGCATAAAATCACCATTTTGAACCGCGGCGTGAGCGGCGAGGAAGTCGCCGACATGCTCGCGCGACTCGACACTGCCGTGATCGCCCAAAAGCCCGATCTGGTGCTGTGGCAGGTCGGCACCAACTGGGTGCTACGCGACAAAGCGGTGCAAACCCAGGCCTCGCTTTTGCACCAGGGACTGGTGCGCCTTAAGGCGACGGGCGCGGATGTCGTACTAATGGACCCGCAATATGCGCCGAGGGTAATTGCCAAACCAAACGCCGATGGCATGGTATCGCTGATTGCCGCCACCGCGAAGGCAGAGCATGTCGGTGTCTTTCACCGCTTCGATCTGATGCGGCATTGGTATGAGACTGAGCATCTGCCGTTCAAAACATTCGTGTCGGCGGACGGGTTGCACATGAACGATTGGAGCTACGCCTGCCTCGCTAAAGCGCTCGGCATGGCCATCGCGGAGGCGGCAACCCGGCCCACCGCGACCGGCCCGAGCGTGGCGCAGCGCTAAAAAGCCGACGATAGACGATCGCCGGATGGCTTTTGTTACCCTACCGCAAACCCGCAACGGTTGACCGCTGCGCCGGGAAGCACCCGCGCGCTCCTTGGACAACCGGACTCAAAGCGAAAGTTGTTATCGGGCCACCTCAAGCGGCTCGATCCCAACCAGCTCGGCGAGTTTCATCGCCTGAGGATGTTGTCACTATCCCGATCCGGGCTTGGGGGCTGATGGTTGCAACAGCTCGCGAGGTCGCACGTGCAGCAAATCGCGCAATTGTCGTCGTCAGCCGTCCCGCCGGGCCAACGGCCGCAACGCTCCTCCTTCGGGCCTGGGAGTTCGCGCTTGCAGCAATGGCGGCGTCAGAATGCACTACGTTGTTTGCCTTGTACCACGTGAGGACTCCGGCCAATCCCGTCATCAGCGCGATGCCGCCCAGGCTGATGGCAAGCTTCATCGCAATGTCGTCGCGCAAGGAAGTTAGCAGGATCTGACCGAGCACCGAGAGCAGGATGCCAAGACAGAACACCTGCAGTGAGTGCTGACCACAACGAACAATCAATTGAGCCATATGGCAGCGCAGGAATCTATTGTCGCGAGCCACGAAATGCACGGCAGTCACGGCAAGTGCAAAAAAGCTGATCAGGCGCAGGGGTGCCAGATTGGCTTTGTCGACGAACGGCGAGAGCTCCTGCAACAACAAACCGGGAAATGCATCGTAAGCCCCATGGATCGTCCACGAAACATTGATGACGGCGACGGCAACCGTGATGACGATGGCGAGCTTCGGAAGCCACGGGCTTTGCAATGGCAATACGTGACGACTGTATGAAGAGTATCCGGCAGTCGCACCAAAAACGAAGAGGAATTGCCAAGCGAGGGGATTGAAGTACCAGCCCTCGTTGTCGGGATAGCTATGTGGCTGCCAACCGAAGTGTAAGGTCAAAAGGTAGATGGCACCGGAGAGGATCAGCGGGAGCGCGAGGTGACGCTCCAGCAGCAGCAAAACCAGCGGGAACACGCCCAATAGGACCATGTAAAGCGGCAGTATGTCGAGAAACTGGGGCTGATACTGCAACAACAGAACTTTGATGATCGCGACTTGCGGTTCGTCGAGGAAATTATCGATCCCAAGGTCTTCGCTAAAGGTTTGATTTTGGACCAAGAGCGTTGCGTAGCAGACCCCCGCCGCAAGTACCACGAATGTGAAGATGTGTGCGACATAGAGCTGCCAGATCCGGCGATATATCTGGGCCGTGGCTATGATCGATCCATGCCGCCGCAAAGCTTTTCCATAAACTGTGGCAGCGGCGTAGCCAGAAATGAAGACGAAAACTTCGGCAGCATCGGAAAATCCGATTGAGCGCAGTGTTACATACGACAGGACATTATTCGGAACGTGGTCGATGAAGATGAAAAAGAGTGCCAGCCCACGAAAGAGGTCAAGTCTTAGGTCCCGCCCCGTCTGCCGATTTGGATCAGCATGAGCGTCGCCATACAGTGAAGCCTGCTGGCTGGTACGATCGGACATCGACGCCACGCGAGATCTTGGATGGTTGTATAGACCGACCGCGCTATCGACGCCGGGCGCGGTCTTGTCCACTCTGAGCCAAAAACGCGATGGCCGTGCGACGGGCTTCGCCTCGGTCGGACCGCAGTCCGTCATGCGCGAGAGCCCCATCGGCACCAACCGTGAACCGGTAGGTCTCGTAAGTTTGCCTGTTCACCACCAAAATATTGGGATGTGCATGACGCACGACTGCAAAGGTCATATCCCTCTCCCCCCGCCGGAACAAAACTCGCACGGGAGGCGTGGCCGCCGGCTTTAAATCATTGCTTGATCGACTTTGTTTGCCGAGCTTCCCCACCCCCGGGCAACAGGGGGAGTACAGTAGACACTGACGTCGCTTCCAGGGCCCAACGAAGGCGGAAATAAGAAGATTTTTCGTTAAGATCGTTCCTTATACGGCATTGGAATTGAGCCGTCCGACCTGCCCCGTCCGGGCGCCGACGGCTCTACGATCCCTGATGGCTTTTGCCGAGCTCCGTCCGAAGAATTTCTTTAACTCCTTTATCGCCCCGCGATGGCAGCCACCGAATGTCTCGATCTCTCGAATCGCTCCTGGCCGCGCGTCCGAGAAAGCACATCTAAGCGAAGGAATTGATCTTTTTCTCGCGAAGGTCACGACATTAAAACCGCCTTGCGAGCTGGCCGCAGTCACGCTGTTCAACTGCAAAGAAGGGCCGGGGAGCCCCGATAGGAACTGGACGAACTCGAGGACGTTAGTCTTGAGAAATGACGGCAGAGGAGGAGAGTTGTGAGTAAACAACCGCTCTTATTGCTTGGCGCCGCCTCATTGCTTTTGAGCTGTAGCGTGGCGTCCGCGCAATATCCGACATCCCAAGACCAGTTGAACGCGCCTACCGCATTGCAGAGCACAACTCCGGACAAACCGCCTGTAACCACGGTTCCCGAGGCGACGGATGCTGCGGCCGTGCCTCGACGACAGACAACTGGACAATCACCCAACGTATCGAAGAAGATGGGTGCCGAAATGGACAGCGCGGGAGATCAGCGGACATCCCCAGACGAACAGTAGGTGCCACGTCCTGAGGAGTTTACAATCTTTATGCAATACGAATGGTGGTAGCAGCGCCTCGCCGCGAGATTCAGCGGGGATCAAAGCGTATCGCGAAGGCATTCAAGCCGATTTTGGTTGTCTTCGCAGCGCTCTATTTCCTTATCGACGCAATTTTCTTCTCTCTCATTCGACCACTAGGCACTTGGCTTTCCAAGTTGCCGATCTTCCGACGGATTGGGAGCTGGATTCGATCCCTTGGTCCATATCCCACATTGGCGTTGTTCGCAGTTCCGCTGATTGTTCTCGAACCAGTCAAGCCAGTTGGTCTTTATCTTATCGCGGACGGGAATGTAATTGACGGGACAGTTCTCATCGGGGTCGGTGAGATTGCCAAAATCACAATCGTCGAGCGTATATTCCACGCCGGACGCGACAAGCTGATGACGATCCCAGCGTTCGCATGGTCATACGAACGCGTGATGTCTCTTCGGGCCTACCTTGAGACACTCGCGGTTTGGCAAGCGATGTCGAAGGCAGTCCGCGCGATCAAACAAAAGGCAAGGCAGATCTTGGCATTAGCCAAAAACTCGCTGACGAGGCGAGCGGATTAAAGCCGCGTTCCTCCGGTAGAATCTGAAGTCATCGACCTCAGCTTCCTCGGTCAGAACCGGATGGCCAACCTACTGAAAGCTCACATAGCCACCCCGCCTGGGCGAACTGGTTGTGAGCAGCCGTTTACGAACTGGTAACCAAACGTGGTCTAGACTTCGTGCGTCGGCGTCCCAGCCGACAGGTCCAAAACTGCACGCCCTGGCCGGCTGCCCCGGCCGGGGCTTTTTTTATCGCGAACGACCGGGCGAGCCATCCGGTTGAAAATGCGAGGCCAGTTGGGCGGTCCCGAGACGGCGGTTTTTGTTTTCGACAAGGGCATAACCCGATCGAAGATGGCCTGCGCATTCAGGAAGGCAGGATTACAAAGAAAAATTGGGACAATTAGGTTCGCGCCTTCCGCTGCTGCCGCGTTAGCCAGCCTTCGATCCTTTTGTGTGCGGTCGCAATTGCCTCATCGCGCGTTCCCATGACCTTGACGATTGATGACCGAGCTAGCGGTTCGCTAGCATCAGGAAAGTGAATAGTTACGGCCCATTCATTTCGGCCAAGCCCAGCACGGACGACAAACTCAATACCTTCGTAGGTCATGACGCGACTCTGCCGTCCCGCCCACAATTTCATTCACCAGAGCGACGATACAGCATCGTATCGCTACTCGCGAGTGGGCTCCCGTGTCCAGCCGTTCGGAGGCTACCACACCCGCCTGCTTCCAAACATCATTCATTATTTCAGATTTGCAGTTGCTGTCAGATCGATCTTGCCGGCGATGATGAACGCCTGGCCGCACCAGTTCGAGCCAAACCCGCTGCTATTGGTCGGAGTGAAGTCCCCGTTAAACCTCGCGGTATGATCGCTAGTGATGACATTACAATCGGCCCGGCTCAGATCACTGTCGTAATAACGGAAATCGACTGTGAACACGCTTTTGGTGACGCCGAAACCGAGATTCCAGTTCGCATAACTCCTATACGGAATACCGTTTGGGAAAAATCCACCGCATGCAGTGCCGGCCGCATTCTGGGTGCAGTAGAAGGCGTCGGTCGTTCCCAGGAACCAATAGCCGGCCTCCGCTGACCAGTATGCGCCGAGACCCTCCGGGAGCAAAGTCCTCGGCGCTGTAAACTTGAGGTTGCTGGAAACGTAGGTGCCAGTCGCGCCCGAGTTGACCACGGAGGGCGAGTAGTACACCGCTCCGCCCAAGGCCACACCCTCGTTAAGCGTGAACGTGCTCTTGGCGAATAGTTCGAAAAAATTCAGATTGGCCTTTACGGTGTTTGCGTTGATCGGCAACGGTCCGTTGGCCGCGCAATCGGCGCCAAAGGCCGCAAGGTTGTGGAAGCATTCTCCGCCCGGATACCAATAATACCAGACACCAAAGTCGAGCGCCATGGGACCGAAGGTCGGGCGAATGCCCGCCGAGAGGTCGATTTCGGCGGCCGCCCGGTTTGGGAATGCGATGCTTTCACCGCCGATGCCCACATACACCTGCAGATCTTTGGTGATGTTGTAGCGGGGCTCGAAAGAGGCCCAGACGGATGGCTTGTGATTGGACTGGGTAATTCCGCGGAAATTGTAATCCGATACGAACGCCAGGCCGAATGCGACGTCCCAGGGACTCGGCGACAACCGCGGGGCCTGGGTCATGATCTCAACATCAGCCGCCCTCGCCGCCCTGACAAGCATGCCAATAGCAGCGGCTGCCACGAGGAATAAAATGACCCTTTTCATCTCCAGCCCCTTTCCGCCGAAGCAATGCGTTTCTGGAGCTAAATGAAGGCGCTATTAAGCTCTTGGCCGAATGGGGAAGCCATCGCCGTTCTTGGCGATAGTGGTTCAAAGGACGCGAGTTAATGGCCTCGATGCGATCGGTCACTGGTGAAAAACCGAGCCAGTGAATCCTAGGAGCGGACGAGGTGGTCGGGGCTGTCCTGAGTGTACTGTGGACCGGAACTGAGGGTAGGGAGCGACAACCGCCAGCCCTCCGAATGCCCGCTTGGCACGAAATCTAACGATGGTGTCAACTGCCGCGCGCCGCCATGCATTCCTCGATTGAGACGGGGAAGATGTCGGCGGAAGAGCTTGCCCAGGATTTCGTTTTGTCGGGACTATTGTCGATCTTGATGTTGCGCCCGTGGGACTCTGCTGCATTGTTGACTATGCGCGCCGATGCGGGCGCGCAGGACTTCGGCACTTCCGCCGTAGTCCGCTGTGAATCGGGACGATCCAGTTGCATCAGCCGAAGATCGGCGCCACGCAAGGCCGAGATCAGACCCTCATTTAGAGTAGCGAGGAATTTAAGAGCCATGGGTGATCCGCTGCGGAGTAATTCTTCGCACGGTTCGCGCTCGATTTCGAGAAGCACGGCATCGGCTCGAACGGAACAGGTGGCAGACCGCGGTACCCCTTCGATTAAGCTCATCTGGCCGAACACGGCTCCGGCAGTCAATGTTGCGAGAAGCTGCTCTTGCCCGTGTGCGTTAATGCTGACGTCCACCGCTCCCTCAACAATCACAAAACAGGTGCCGCCCGGGCTCCCTTCCGTGAAAATAACTGTATCCTTCGTGAGATCCCACCTGCGCATTAAACCCAACAAAGCTCGCAATTCTTCGCGCGAAAATTTGCTGAATGAATCGAAAGCCGTCAGGGACTCCGGTTCGATGCTGTCGCTAGCCAGGCTCTCGCCGGCAGGCCCTAGAATCCGAGCGGCGGGATTCGTTGCAGCAATCGGTGTAGCGTGGTGTAGCGTAAGCGCTTCAGAAAGTTCTCGATTTACACTTTCAATCTGCTGGCAAAGGGAAGAAGCGACTCGCCATAGGCCCGTTCGTTCCGTAAGAAACAATGGATCGTTGCTCAGCAGCCGCCGCGGCGAAAAAATTTCTTCCGGTAGCCAATCTGGAACAACACTCGTGATCGCCATCTCGGCAGCTGCATGGCCTGCGGCGGTCGTATAGCTGCCGCCATAGCCGTTGTAGCCTGCCGCGATCACCAAGCCCGGCCGCAAGAAACCTATGCATGGCAGGCCGTCCGGCGTGAACGCCATGGGACCGACCCACTCCGCCGACGGCGGTTGCCCTACGAGCTCGGGATAAAAGCCGTCTCGTAGCGATAGCAGGCGTGCATGAACTGTAGGAGAACGACGGCGCGACGACGCATTGTTCATTGGCCGATCGTCACCGCCACCCATCAGCAAAGGAGCACGGCCGCCCGCCGCTCCCTCGCGCGGTTGATTAAAAAAGACCGGTCCATTGTCGGAGGTGACGATGCGGCCACGAGCCCGATCTGGGACGTGCTCCGTCACCATGACCTGACTTTGATATGGCTCGATTGCCGATAGTTCTGGTAGCAGATCGCGCGTAAAAGCATTGGTCGCGACGATCACAAACCGAGCGATGATGTCTCCGCGACTGGTACGAACGCGATGCACATGCGTATCGCTCGAGATGATGCTTCGGACCTTGGTTCTTGTATACAGGGCAACCCCGTCGCGGAGGGCGGCGCGGAGCTCGCCGCAAACGTACTTGAACGGATGGTAGGTTCCATCCCCTGGGATAAAACGTCCAAGGAACGCAGCATCTATGCCAAACTCATCGGCAATCTTTGCTCGTGACCAAATCCCGATCCGTTGCCCATGCTGTGCGGCGAGTGTCACCTCGTCGCAAAGCCCCTGCTCCTCGTTCTCGTTCGTTGCAATATGCAACCAACCTTTGGGGGAAAAGTCGCAGTGAATTGCTTCCTTGAATATCGTTTCTTTGAGAATGTCGCGATTTCGGAGCGCGAGCCCTAGAACAAGAGAGGCTTGTCGCTCACTAACAGCTTGCAGGACCTCGACCGGTACGGATGGATAGCGTTGACGCATGAAGGTAAAACGGCCGGGTGCGAGACCTTCATAAATCCCGACCGAATTTTCGGGCAGCAACTCGAAATTGCCACCATTGCGACCGCTTGCTTCGCCGGCAGGGTCACCCTGATCAAGTAGCACGACCTGGAGGCCACTATCCTTCAATCGGTAAGCAGCAGCCACGCCGGTGAGGCCGGCGCCGATTACGACCACGTCGGCGGCCTCCGGTAGCCTGATTGTCGATTGGTAATTTGCAAACGGATGGGGTCCGCGATGCCAGAACGGTTGGTTATTGATCGGCAGCAGGACCGGGCGGGCGGTGTGGACCCCGAGCTGGGCTTGGAGTTCTTGGAAAAGGCGAAGGGCGGTTGCCGAAAATCTGCTCGAACGATCGATGGCTTCAAGTTCGCGGCGCCAGCTCTCGGTGGCGCGTCCGTCCTTTGACGCTGCAAGCGCCTGCGCCGCAATTTTCCGTACATCACTTGTTTTGAGAACCGGCGAGGGAAACTCGCTTTTTATGTGCGATGGCGGTGAAGGAATGTCTCGCATTGCGGGAAGACGACGCGTCGTAACCACCTGAAGGGACATCGAGAGCTCCTCATAAAATCCAATCACACCCGAATGGCTCAATCGTCAGCGGCGTCCAAACAATTTGCGTCCGTCAGTGCTGCGTACGAGCAAGCCTCTTAGACCGGGAGAAGCACGCACGCCGAAATTGAAGACTGCCCGATTGCCACACTTATGGCAAGAATTGGACTGGTGCTGATGAGCGAAAGTAATAAAATGAAGTTTTGACCGACATCTCTGCTTCCCAACAGTTGTTTAGGAGTACATAATGTAAGGGTCGTCTTAATTGCTGTATAAATATTTTTTACACAAATAAAGAGCGACGTCGTCATTTTTTGCGCCAGCATCCCGACCGAAGTGTGCAGAAGTATTAGTTGCTCGGGAAAATTCGTTGTGTGACGCGTTTCACAGATCGGCCTAATTCCGCTTGTTACGACGGAGTATGATGCCGAAGATCGTCGCGACCGAACTCAAGCCACGCTATCTCACATCGTCCGAAGGTCGCACCGCCGACGGCCCTCGGCCCCCCGGCACCCGGCGAGCACGGCTTCGCGCAGCCTCCAGGCTCAAGGCACAGCCGGAATTCGACACGCCCACCGTTGTGCTCGGCGTGATCTGGCACGCTCCGACTTCAAATGCGGCCGGCCCCTCGCTTGATCCGACAAACAAAATGGCCGGTGCAAGGGCGGGACCCTTTGTCAGCGAGCAGCGGTGGAGCTGGTGATTGGCTGCCCGCGGTCGGAGTTCTTCATTCTGCCGATAATAGGACAGACGAGCGCGCCGCAAAGCCTCGCGTCGCATTAAGCCAAGCGAGAGGCAACGCCGTTCTTCAAAGTCGTAATCAGACCACGCGCAGCAGGTACTGGTTATGCACAAGCCCGATCGGCCGAACTCCGAGCCTCTTGGTCGGCTTCGTCTTGGCGCTGATGCGTAGGTCGACCATCATTTCGATCTGGTGACCACAATTTTCGCAGGACCAGAGATGACGGACTTCGCGACTGCCCACGTACTCCGACCGATCCGGGGCAATTACGACCTGATCGCACTCGGTGCACACTAATCCATAGGGCGAGCAACTGACGATCCCAGCGGTCGCCATGACCATCTCCCGTTCTTATTAGGCTTTTATCGCGCGCAAACATAAAAGCCTGATGACACCCTTCGCTGTCAATCTCCAATAGTCGCTGCATTGCGGCAAAAATGATTGCAGCTGCAGCATCGCTGTTGACCATCGCTTTTAGCATGTGTGCGCTGCGGCACGCGCCAAACATTCTCCCAAATCGGCTGCCCCCAAGTTTGATAAAGGGCGCGCCGTCTTTCGTGGCGATGCGGTTGCTTCGCCTTCTGAGCCTCAATCGCATTCCACTCGAAGAAACCCGTACACCTGCACGATGCACCGGCGCTGGGCATCTCGGAACGGTCGGCAGATTGACGCCCTCTTGCATGACCGACTTACGCGCGTCCGCAGAGTCGTTGCACCGGTAGGATGAGTCCCCAGCGGAGTGGGTCCAGCGAGACCTGGCCGGTCGGTTGACCGCGACTAGCTTTTTTGACTTGGCGGGCCCTTCCAGCGCGACCGATAATTGTGCACGTGACTATCGCCCGCGTCGATCCCGACGGTACTCACCCATCTCGCTGGACGCACG
>Ga0163163_10005181_pt1 | contig 11243 bp, 8 predicted proteins | sample S65metaG_FD_119766 | JGI IMG/M metagenome (GOLD analysis project Ga0163163, IMG submission 119766) | Switchgrass rhizosphere microbial communities from Kellogg Biological Station, Michigan, USA - S6-5 metaG | ecosystem: Host-associated > Plants > Roots > Rhizosphere > Soil | place: USA: Michigan... | reverse complement strand
GACGGTCCCGCTGAACCCGGGCCTCACCGCCGTCCGGACCGCGGCAAGGCCGCTGTACGGCGGCCGGAGCACCGGAGCGGTCGCCTGGCGCCGGCGGCCGCCGCGGGCTCCGTTCCGGCAGCGCCTCGCGCAGTGGCGGGCGCGGCACTGGCGCCACGCCGTGCTGGCCTGGTTCGTCCTGTCACTGATCATCGTCGGCGTAGCGGCCGAACCCGCCGCGGCCTTCCCCAAGGCGCAGCTCCGTTCGGTGCCCGCCGCGCGGACGTTCCTGCGGGTCGCAGGGGCGCTGACCGTGGCCGGCGTACCGGTGCTGCTCGTCGCCCTCCCCTAAGGCACGCTGCCGCGGGCGGACCTAGAGCTCGGCGGCGGCCAGCGCGTCCCCGACCGGCGTGCGGCGGTAGAGCACCGACCGCCCGGACCTGGCCCTGGCCACCAGCCCGGCCTCGCGCAGCACGGCCAGGTGGTCCCCGATGCCGCCGAGCGACTGGCCCAGCGTCCCGGCCAGCTGGGTGGTGCTGGCCGGATCTTCGAGCGCGAGCAGGATGGCGGCGCGCGAGCCGCCGAGGAGCCGGTGCAGCGCGGTGCCGGACCCGGCGCGGCCTGGCTGTTCCCACAGGGCGGAGACCCCCCGCGCCGGGTAGATCAGGGCCGGCGGCCACGGCGGATCGAGGCTCAGCGAGATCCGGGGCCAGCCGAAGACCGTGGGGATGAACAGCAGGCCGCGCCCGCCCAGGTCGGCTTCGTCCTCCCCGGGCCAGCGGCTCAGCTCGATCCGGCCCTGGCGCCAGCTCAGGTCGGCGTGCAGGTCGGTCAGCGCGGCGGCCCAGCCCTTGGACGCGAGCTGCCCGGCGCGGTACACCACGTCACGTTCCAAGATGGCGCGCAGCGTGCGCCATTCCGGCTCGAGCAGCGCCCGCCAGGCGGCGGCCAGCACGTCGGCGACGTACCCGGCCACCTGGTCGCTGGTCAGGATGCGCTCGACGCGGGGATCGACCCGCGGCTGCCGGCCGAGCGCCACCGCGACCTCGCGCTGCGCCTGGTCCGCGGGTGTCGACCGGACCTGGTCGAGCAGGTCGCCGATGGTGGTGTGCACGCTCGCCGGGACGGGAGCCAGGAAGTCGGCGCCCCAGCCGGGAGGGTTCAGCGCGTCGATCACGCCGAGGTCCGTCTCGCGGGCCAGCGCCCCGTAACGGTCGCGAGCGCGGAGCAGCCACGGGCGGAGCACCGCCCGGTCCCGCTGGCGCGGCTCGCTGGCCAGCAGGCGCAGCGCCTGGGTCAGCTCCCACAGCGGCGACAACGCGAACCGGCTCATGGTCAGGTCCTCGTTGCGTACCTCGATCCGCAGCACCACAGCGCACCAGCTTTCGTCCTGAGGCGAAAGAGTACTCCCGGCGGCCCACGGCCCGCACCATGGCGTTCATGACCGCCACCACACCAGCCGCAGTCCGGCCCGAACCACCGCCGGGCCGGACCACGTACCGCTCGGTGTTTGCGGCCGGAGAGTTCCGGGTGCTGTTCGCCGGGATGACCATGTACGTGCTCGGCTTCCAGTTCGAGCTCCTCGGCCTGTCGGTGCTGATCTTCGCCCAGACCGGGTCGGCGTTCCTGACCGCGCTGGCGTTCAGCATGGGCTTCGCACCGCAGGCCGTCGGCGGCGCGCTGTTCACCGCGCTGGCCGACCGGCTGCCGTCCCGCCTGGTCATCGGGACGGGCCTGCTGACCCGCGCCGCGCCCGGGCTGGTGATAGGCCTGTGGCCGGCGTTGCCGGTCCCGGTCATGCTGGCCCTCGTCGCCGCCGCGGCGGCGATCGCCCCGGTGTTCACCGCCGCGATCTCCGGCCTGCTGCCCGAGGTACTCGACGGGGACCGCTACGTCCTCGGCCGCTCGGTCTTCAACCTGACCGGTGCGGGCAGCCAGATCGCCGGGCTGGGCGTGGGCGGCGTGGTGGTGGCCGCCGTGCCGGTGCGCTGGCTGCTGCTGGCCGCGGGCGGGGCGCTGGTGATCGCGGCCGTCATCACCCGGCTGGGCCTGCGGCGCCGGGCCGCGCGGGCGCCCCGGGGCCCGGCTCGCGGCATCGTGCGGGCCACGGTGGCCGGCAACGTCGCGTTGTTCAGGGACCGAACGGTCCGGGGTCTGCTGCTCGCGCAGTGGCTGCCCGCCTGGCTGGTGGCCGGCGCCGAGTCGCTGATCGTGCCGTACAACGGGTCACTGGGCCGACCGGCCAGCGCCGCCGCGCCGCTGCTCGCCGCGATGCCGGCCGGGATGCTGCTCGGTGACCTGCTCGTCGGCCGGTTCTGCGCGCCGGGCACGCGCACGCGGCTGGCGTTCCCGCTGGCCGTGGGTATGGGCGTGCCGCTGCTCGCGCTGGTGTTCCGTCCTCCGCTGCCGCTGGCCTGCCTGGCCCTGCTGGCCTGCGGCGCCGGATTCGCCTACCAGATCGGCATCCAGCAGGCCTTCCTCGACAGCCTGCCGGAAGGGCAGCGCGGACAGGGGTTCGGCCTCGGCGCCACCGGGACGATGGCCGGGCAGGGCCTGACCCCCGCGCTGGCGGGCGCGCTGGCCGGGCCCCTCGGCGCTGCGGCCGCGATGGCGGTCGCGGGCGCCGCCACCGTCCTGGCCGCGCTCTCCCTCCGCAGGCCCCTCACCCCGGACGTCCGCCGGCCGCCACTACCGTCCGGGCCAGCGGGATCCCCGCGGCCACCGCGAGCACCATCGCCGCCGCCAGCCAGCCGAACGTCACCGCCAGCGCGCGCCCGGACACCGTAGGCCCCGGGGCCGAGTCCAGGGTCAGGAACAGGCTGCCGAACGTCGCCACCCCGACGGCCTGGCCGAGCTGGATCGTCGTGGTGAGCAGCCCGCTCGCGTCGGCGGCCTGCGCCAGCGGCACTCGCACCAGGGCGTGCGTCACCAGCGGGCTGAAGCCGAGTGCCAGCGCGGCCCCGGTGACGACGAGCGCCAGTTGCAGCAGCGGGCCGCCCTGGCCGCCGGAGTGCAGGACGAGCGCCACCCAGGCGTAGCCGCCCACCGCCACCAGGCACCCCAGCGGGGCGATCAGGTGATGCAGCCCGGAAGGAAGCCGCCGCCAGAAGTACCCGCACAGCCCGAAGACCACCGCGCACGGCGCGAACGTCAGCCCGGCGCGCAGCGCGCTGTCGCCCAGCCCGGCCTGCAGGTGCAGCGCGAAGCTGAACAGGAAGCCGCCGTAGGTGATCATCAGCACGGCCACCGCGGCCAGTCCGGGTACCAGGCCGGGGGCGCGCAGCACCGCCAGGTTCAGCAGCGGATCGCCGCCCCGGTCCGCGATCCGCCGCTCCACTCCCGCGAACACCGCCGCCAGGACCACGCCGCCGGCCATGCACGCGAAGATCCATCCGGGCCAGTCCTCCTGGTGCCCGAGCATCAGGGGCAGCACCATCAGGAATACCGCGGGCACCGCGATGGCCAGCCCGGTCAGGTCCAGCCGCCGGCGGTGCTGGCCAGGCTCGTCGGCGGGCATCACCAGCGGCACCAGGGCCAGTACGGCCAGCCCGATCGGCACGTTGACCAGGAACACCGGGCGCCAGGACTGGCCGAACAGGTTCGCCGTCACCAGCACCCCGCCGACGACCTGTCCGGCGACGAACCCCGACGACAGCACGGCCGTGTACGCGCTCAGCGCCCGGGCGCGCGCCGCACCGCTGAACCGCACCTGGATGACGCTCATGATCTGCGGAATCATCGCCGCCGCCCCCGCGCCCTGGACGAACCTGGCGGCGATGAGGATCTCGATCCCGGGCGCGATGCCGCAGGCCAGCGACGCGACGGTAAAGACGAGGACGCCGATGAGGAACATCCGGCGCCGGCCGAACAAGTCACCCATTCGCGCGCCGGTGATCAGCATCATCGCGTAGCTGACGGTATAACCGGCCACCACGAGCTGGAGTTCGGCCCCCGTGGCGTGCAGCGTACGGCCGATCGTGGGCATCGCCACGTTGACGATCGTGACGTCGAGCAGCGCCATGAACTGCCCGGCCAGCAGCACGATCAGCATCAGCCAGCGGCCGCGCGCTACCCCCGCGGCTTGCTCCCGCGCCAGCGAATTAGTTGTCGTGGTCATATCACCAGGCTCAGTCCTGGCGGCCCCGCGTACTAAGAGCCTGCTGATCCTGGTGTTGCCAGTACCCGGTTCCCGCGCCCGGCCCGGTTGTGGCACCGTGCAAGGTATGAGCCAGCCGATGCAGAGCCCGGTCTTCGTCGGGCGGCGTGAGGAGATCGCGTCGCTGACGGCATTGCTTGAGCGCGCCGCTGACGGCGAGCCGGGGTTCGCGATCGTGGCGGGCGAGGCTGGTGTGGGCAAGACCCGCCTGGTTACGGAGCTGGCCGGTCAGGCGGCCGACTCGGGGTTCACGATCCTGGCCGGCCACTGCGTCGAGCTCGGCGCGGAAGGCCTGCCGCTCGCCCCGCTCATCGACGCGCTGCGCACGCTGGCGCGCACCACGGCGCGGACAGAGCTGGCCGACGTGCTCGGCCCGGCCCGGCGCGGCCTGGGCCGCCTGCTGCCCGAGCTCGACCCGGGAGGGGCCGCCGAGCCGGCCGCCGATGGGGTCCAGGTATCCCAGCTGCTCGAGCTGGTCCTCGGGCTGCTGGGCCGGCTCAGTGGCAGGCGGCCGCTGCTGCTGGTGCTCGAGGACCTGCACTGGTCCGACCAGTCCACCCGGGAGCTGGTCGCCTTCCTGATCAGGTCGTTGCGCGGGGTCCGGGTCGTGCTGCTGGCCACCTACCGGTCCGACGAACTGAACCGACGCCACCCGCTGCGGCCGCTGATCGCCAGCTGGGACCGGCTCCGCACGGTCCAGCACGTGGAACTGCGCCGGTTCGAACCGGGGGAGGTCGCCGCCCAGCTCGGCGCGATCCTCGGCACCGAACCCGCCGCCGGGCTCGTCGACCTGGTCTTCGACCGGTCCGGCGGCAACGCCTACCTGGTGGAGGAACTGGCCGGCCTGGTGCGCGGCGGCGGCGACCCGGCTGATCTTCCCCCGTCCCTGGCGGATGTGCTGCTGAGCCGGGTGGACGCGCTGAGCCCGCAGGCGCAGCGACTGCTGCGGACGGCTGCGGTCGCGGGCCGCAGCGTGCCCGACAAACTGCTCGCCGAGGTGGCGGGGGTCGCAGACGCGGAGTTCTACGCCGGCTTGCGCGAGGCGGTCGAGAGCCACCTGCTCGTGGTCGACCACACCGGCCGGAGCTACGCGTTCCGGCACGCGCTGACCAGGGACGCGGTCTACGAGGACATGCTCCCGGGCGAGCGCGGCGGCCTGCACGCCGCCTACGGCGAGGCGCTCGCCCGCGACCCGGACCTGGCCGGCACAGAGGTCGACTCGGCAGGCGCCGCGGTGCCCGCCGCCCTGGCCCACCACTGGTACGCGGCCCTGGACCTGCCGCGCGCCCTGCCCGCCTCGATCGCCGCGGCCCGGCACGCGCTCATCACGTTCGCCCCGGCCGAGGCGCAGCGCCACCTGGAGCGGGCGCTGGAGATCTGGCCCCGGGTCCCCGACGCGGAGGAGCGCACTGGCCTGGACCAGGCCGAGGTGGCGAGCCTGGCCGGCGAAGCCGCCTACCAGGCGGGCGCCATCGACCGCTCGCTGTCCCTGTTCGACCAGGCCCTGGCCGGACTCCCGGCCGAGGGCGACGCCGTCCGGCGTGCGCTGGTGCTCGACCGGCGCGCGCGCACCCTGCGGGACACCGGGCGCGAGCCTGAGGCGATCGCCGCCCTGGAGGAGGCGCTCGCCCTCCTGCCCGCCGACCAGGTAACCAGGGCGCATGCGGTCGTCCTGTCCTCGCTGGCCATGTCCGTCTGGCGCGCCAACGACATGGACGCCACGATGAGCCTCGCCGCCCGCGCGGTGCAGGCCGCGCGCGAGGTCGGCGCGGTCCAGCAGGAGGCCGACTCGTCCATCACCCTCGGCTCGGCCCGGGGCTACCTGAGCGCGGACGACGCCGGTCTCGACGACCTCCGGGCGGGTCTGGCCCTGGCCACGGACATCGGCGCACACTTCACCGCACTGCGCGCCTACGTGAACATTTCCGACGTGCTGGAGCTCCTCGGCCGGCACCAGGAGGCGGCCGACGCGGCCCGTGAGGGGATGGCGCTGGCCGACCGCGTCGGGCTGGCCCGGTCCCTGGGTGCCTTCCTGGCTGGCAACCTGGCTGAGAGCCTGCTCCGCCTGGGCCGCTGGACCGAGGCCGGGCACCTGGCCACCCAGGCGGTGAACGCCATGCCGGAGGGCGTCTTCGCCGCCACCGTGCTGGTCCTGCGCGCCGAGCTGGCCGCGATGACCGGACGTTACCAGGACGCCGACACCGACGTGCGCGCCGCGCGGCGGGCCCTCGGCCAGACCCGCGACGAGCAGTACGCCCTTACCCTGCTGTACGCCGATGCGCTGGTCGCGCTCGGCCGGGGCGACCTGGATGCGGCCCGCCGCCTCACCGCCGACGGGCTGACGGACTACGGCGGGGCGATGTCAGGCCGCTATGTCTGGCCGGTGCTGTGGCTGGCTTGCAGGACCGAAGCGGACGGCGCCACCCGCGCTCGTGACCGGCGGGAAGAGGTCCCGGACGGTACCGCGGCCCGGTACCAGAAGCTGGCTTCGCTCGCCGCGGATCTGACCGCACCCAACGCCGCGTCGCGCGGCTACCGGGCGCTAGTCACCGCGGAACTCGTGCGCGCTACGGGCGAGGTCGACGTCACCGCGTGGCAGGCGGCGGCCGAGGCGTGGCAGACGGCGGCCGAGCCCTATCCACTGGCCTACGTCTGGCTGCGGCTCGCCGAGGTGGCCGCGGCGGCGGGTGACCGGCAGGCCGCCGGCCGTAGTGTGCGCCGGGCCCACGCCGTGGCTAGCCGGGTCGGCGCGGCGCCCATCGCGGCGGAAGCCGCCGCCCTGGCCCGGCGGACCCGGCTGAGCCTGGACGAGCCGGAGGCGGCCGCGGTCCGTCCGGCGGCCGAGGATCTACTGGCCCGGTTCGGGCTGACCGAGCGCGAGCGGGAGATCCTGCTGCTGCTGGCCGCAGGCCGGTCCAACCCCCAGATCGCCGGGGCCTTGTTCATTAGCCCGAAGACGGCCAGCGTGCACGTGTCCAACATCCTGGCCAAGCTCGGAGTGGACAGCCGGGTAGAGGCGGCCGCGGTAGCGCACCGCCTCGGCGTGACCGGCTAGCGCCGGTCGTAGTCCCGGGTGGCCCGGAAGATCACGATCAGCCACCCGGCCAGCAGGGCGGTCGGGACGATCGAGATGAAGATCAGCTCGGTCAGGGATGCGGTCAGAGAATTGCCCACGTATCCCATTGTCGCTGTTGAGGGCGGGATGCGCCATCACCCGGATGGGGTGGTTCTAAGCGCCTCGCCGGGCCGGCTAGGGCGCTGTCCCGGGAAAGATAAGCGCCAGGACCCGGTCGGCTACGGCGGCACGCCGATGTGCCGGCCGACCCCTTAGCCCGACCGTGGAGGGCATGAACCTAACCAACGCGCCCTCAGGCACCATCCGCTCCGCGCTGCGCTACCCGGACTTCCGCCGGCTCCTGTCCGCCCTGGCCGTGTCCCAGATCGGCGACTGGCTCTACAACCTGGCCCTGGTCGTGCTGGTCTACGACCGGACCCACTCGGCGCTGTGGGCGGGCGTCACCACGGCCGCCCGGGTCGTGCCGGTCGTGGTGCTTGGTCCGCTGGGCGGCGTGCTGGCCGACCGGTTCGACCGGCGTCGCATCATGATCATGTGCGACCTGGCCCGGATGGGGCTCATGGTCCTGCTGGCCGCGGTGGCCGCGTTCCAGTTGCCCATCGTGCTCGCCCCGGTGATCGCGGCCGCCGCGACGGCCGCCGCCGCCCCGTACATACCGTGCGTGGCCGCGGTCACGCCGCACGTCGTCGAGGACGCCGACCTACCCGGCGCCAACGCGGCCCGCTCCGCCGTCACCGGTGCCGGAATCGTCCTCGGCCCCGCGCTCGGCGGCGTGCTGCTGCTCCTCGGGTCACCCGCGTCCGCGTTCGCGCTGAACGCGCTGACCTTCGGGCTGTCCGCGCTGGCCGTGCTGGCCATCCGCGCCGACGGCGACCCGAATCCGTTCCGGCCCCGTCGGGCCGCGGACCGTCCCGCCGGGCTGCTCCGCGAGGTGGCGCAGGGCGCGGCCGCGCTGCGCGCCCACCGCGCCGCGCTGCGGCTGGTTGGCGCCGACGCGATGTGCAGCGTGCTCTACGGCGCCCAGACCGTGCTGCTGCTCCTGGTCTCCCGTCAGGTCGGGCTGGGTGCGCAAGGTTACGGCTATCTGTTCGCCGCCATCGGAGCGGGCGGACTGCTGGGTACCGCGCTGGCCGGCCGGGTCAGCCGCCTGCCGTCCCGTCCGGTGCTGGCCGCCGCGCTGGTGCTGGCCGACGTACCGACGCTGCTGCTCGCGGTGGTCCGCTGGCCGGCCGCGGCCATCGTCTTGACCGGGCTGACTGGTATGGGCGCCCTGCTGGTCGAGATCCTCACCGACACCACCTTGCAGCGCGAACTCGACGAGGACGTGTTCGGCCGCGCCTACGGCATCGCGTTCCCCGCCGCGATCGCCGGGATCGTCGTCGGCTCGGTCATCGCCCCCGGGCTCGCCGCGCTGCTCGGCGCCTCCGGCGCCCTGATCGCAGTGGGCGGCACGGTGCTGGGCTACGCGCTGCTGGTCATCCGCGGCGCCGACAACGCGACCGCCGGCCCTGCATCGCAGCTAGCCATGGCGGACGCGGTACCTGCTCGCTAGAGTCGGTCGCTAAGCAACCGAGGATGACAACCGGAGGTCGGCATGACGAGTTCTCTCGTAAGCATCGGGTCGGGTGACCGCCACGTGCTGGCCGTGCACGGCTGGTTCGGCTCGGCCCGGGGCTGGGGCTCGCTGCCGGACTTCCTCGACCGCTCGACCTATACCTACGCCTTCATGGACCTGCGCGGCTACGGCGCCCGCCAGGAGGTCGCCGGCGAGTTCACCATGGAAGAGGCCGCGGCCGACGCGATCACCCTGGCCGGCGAGCTCGGCTGGGACCGGTTCTCTGTGATCGGGCACTCGATGGGCGCGAAGGTAGCCCACCAGATGCTCCTGCAGGCCCCGGACCGGCTGGACAAGCTGGTCGGCCTCAACCCGGTACCCCCCGGCGCGGTGCCAATGGACGAGCAGGGCTGGGAACTGTTCTCCGGCGCGGCGGCCAACGCCGGCAACCGGGCGGCGATCATCGACTTCACCACCGGCAGCAAGCTGACCGCGACCTTCATCAACCACGTGGTCCGGCACTCGCTGGAGAACTCGAACCAGGCGGCGTTCGCCGCGTACCTGCAGGCCTGGGCCAAGACGGATTTCTCAGGCAAGGTCCAGCCGGATACGAGTACGGCGGTGAAGGTGATCGTGGGGGTGAACGACCCGGCCCTGTCCGCCGACGTGATGGAGAAGACCTGGCTGGTCTGCTTCCCCGAGGCCGAGATGACCATCCTCCCGGACGCCGGGCACTACCCGATGTTCGAGTCGCCGGTGTCGCTCGCCACCTCGATCGAGGAGTTCCTGGGACGCGATTGATGGCGCCACCGGCCGGCCGGGCCCGCCCCGACACCGAGGTCGTCTTCGATCCCGCCACCTACACCGGCGGCGTGCCGTTCGAGGCGCTGGCCCGGCTGCGGCGCCACACCCCGGTGGCGTGGGTCCCCGAGATCCCGGTGCTCGGCTGGCCGGAGGGACCGGGGTTCTGGCTGGTGCTCAGGCACGCCGACGTGGAATCGGTGCTGCGGCGGCCGGACCTGTTCTCCTCCGCGCTGGGCGCGACCCAGATCCGGGATCCGGCCACGCCAGGGGCGCTGAGCTACGTCCGCCGGATGATGCTCAACATGGACCCGCCGGATCACTCCCGGCTGCGGCGGCTGCTCAGCCGGTCGTTCACGCCGCGGGCGGTCGCCAGGCTCGAGGACCGCATCCGCGGTCACGCCAGGGCCATCTGCGACCGCGTGTTCACCGGTCCGCGCGGCGAATGCGACTTCGCCAAGGACGTGGCCGCCGACCTGCCGCTGCTCGCCCTGGCCGACGTATTGGGCGTGCCCGAGCAGGACCGCTGGCTGCTGTTCGACTGGTCCAACCGGGTGATCGGCTACCAGGATCCCGACTACGCCTCCTCGGCCGAATTCGACCCGGCCGCCGGCACGGCCATGGCCCGCGAGGCCCTCGCCCAGCGCCCCGCCCCCGGCCCCGGCGGGCGGATGCCCGACCCGCGCACCCGGGAGGGGATGCCGGACCTGTACGCCTACGCCCACCTGCTCGCCGAGGAGAAACGCCGCCGGCCGGGTGACGACGTGATGTCGATCCTGCTGGCCCAGTCGGACGAGGGCGATGCCCGGGTCACGGTGGCCGAGTTCGAGAACATGTTCTGGCTGTTCGCCGTGGCCGGCAACGAGACCCTGCGCAACGGGCTGCCCGGCGCGTGCATCGCGCTGCTGGAGCACCCGGCCGCCCAGGACAAGCTGCGCGCCGACCCGGACCTGCTGCCGGTGGCGGCCGACGAGATGCTGCGCTGGTGGACGCCGGTGATGACCTTCCGCCGGACGGCGGCGGAAGACTGTCAGATCGGCAGCCAGCCCGTCCGTTCGGGAGACAAGGTCGTGGTCTCCTTTACCTCGGCCAACCGTGACGAGGCCGTCTTCGCCGATCCCGGGCGGTTCGACCTCCGCCGCCAGCCCAACCCGCACCTGGTGTTCGGGCACGGACCGCACTTCTGCCTCGGCGCTCACCTGGCCCGCACCCAGATGCGCGCCCTGTTCGCCGAGGTGCTGGCCCGCACGTCCCGGCTCGAAGCGGCCGGGCCGCCGTCCTACCTGCGGTCCAACTTCCAGCGCGGCGTCAAGCGCCTGCCCCTGGCCTGGACCGCCTGACCAGCGGCGCGGCCGGCCGTTCCAGCACCGTTGCAGCATCGTTCAAAGACGGCCTGGCACAGTCGCTTCATGGGCGGGCCCCGGTTCCCGAGACCATTCCCCCCCGGGGCCCGCCGTTTTCCCCCGGGGGTCCGCCGTTTCCCTCGCGCCCCATCACAAGCTCCCGCCCGATGTCATCACCGGAATGTCAGTGGTGACCGCTAAGTTGAACAGGGGCAGATTTTGTGATGGGAAGAGGCCTTGGTCACGTACGAAACGACGAACGGACCAGCCGCCCGGCAGGACGGGGCGCGGCGGGCGGGTGAGGAACGGCGGGCAGGTGAACGCCGGCGGGTT
>Ga0163163_10005180_pt1 | contig 11243 bp, 7 predicted proteins | sample S65metaG_FD_119766 | JGI IMG/M metagenome (GOLD analysis project Ga0163163, IMG submission 119766) | Switchgrass rhizosphere microbial communities from Kellogg Biological Station, Michigan, USA - S6-5 metaG | ecosystem: Host-associated > Plants > Roots > Rhizosphere > Soil | place: USA: Michigan... | reverse complement strand
GTCTCGACGCACACTTCTAATGAAACTAGCGGCACTCGGACGGGAACGAGATTGCGGCTCATCGGAAAAAATTCGATACAGATCGCGATCGTAAACGGAGGGCCATTCGAAGTCGTATCGTTCGCGCTTGCGACGATAGTGTTCTCGCAGAGTGATTCTCAACGCTGACAAAGGTTCGACCTTCGTACGAGCCCTGTTCCTTGGTCTCATGCCTGCGATCTCATTCATCAACTCATCGAGGTACTCGAGCTTCTTCAGCGCGGGCCAACCTTTATAACGTCGACGCCATTGAGATCGAGGCGTCAGCCAAACCGCAAATGTTTCGGCGAAGTCTTCAGCTGGATGAGCCTGGGCGTACCAGGCAGGCAGGTGCAACACAAACTTCCGACTCTTCGGTTTTGGTTTGTAGAAATCCGGGTAACGTTGGGCGAACGAACCAAACAACTCCCGTTGGCGACGTTTGAAGTGCAAACGAAAGGCAGTGTCGAGGGCATGACCGGCTTCGTGACGAAGTATGCGCATACACTCAGTGTCACTTCCGCCTTCAACTTCCAGCATCTGCTTCCGTTCCAACTTTATTAGTCGTGGATGCGCGAGATAAAACGGAATAGCAATCCCCGGCACCCCATCGGGAGAAAACCATTCTTCCGAAAGCCACACGTGTGGCTTGAAGCGAATGCCTCTGCTGTTGAGTTCGCTGTAGAGACGCTTGATATGGAGTTCCAGGAACGAACCTTTAATCTTGATCGGGAGGTCGCAGATTCGAAGGTCGAGTAACTGGTCGTCAGTCAAACGGTGCCAGGGAAAACGGTAGCTCACTCAGTGGCAGCTTCCTTTCCCGCGCGGTGAGTTGCGTTGGTGTCTGACAAGCGGAGAGGGTGAATGATTAAGCGGAGAGCAGGGGCTACCGTCATAACTAAGGTTCGAAATTGTCAGGATCAAGGAGCGGGGCCATTCTAGCCGCCTTATGACGGACGCGCCAGCGAGGTCTCAAAAACAGACGCCGGGGCGTTAATTACATCCCCGGCATTACGCCAGTCTTTAAGGACGATGAGGGACACTCCTTCTGGACGACACACTCAGCGCACTGCGGATTTCGCGCTTTACATACCTTCCGGCCGTGGTAAATCAAAAGATGCGAAAAGACGACCCAGTCTTTCTTGGGCACGATTTCAATAAGATCCCGTTCGATCTTCTCGGCAGTTTTCTCCTGGCTTAGACCCAGGCGGTGCGACAAACGCGTCACGTGTGTGTCGACCACGACACCGGAGGCGATATCAAAAGCATTTCCTAGAACCACGTTGGCGGTCTTTCGTGCTACACCCGGCAGCTCCAGGATTTCTTCCATCGTGTGGGGCACTTCACCGCCATACTTCTCGGTCAACATCTTCGACGTTCCCTGGATCGACTTTGTCTTGTTCCGGAAGAAGCCGGTTGACTGTATGTCCTTCTCGAGTTCCCTCGGAGACACTTTCAAGTAGTCTTCCGGTTTTCGATATTTGCGAAAGAGATCGGCCGTAACAATGTTGACTCGGTCGTCCGTACATTGCGCCGAGAGGATCGTCGCAACCAACAACTCAAACGGCGTCGAATGATTGAGCGAGCACTTCGCACCTGGATATGTCTTCTTCAGTTTACGAATGATGTCACGTGTTCGTTTCTTGAGCTCCTCTGAATTCGAAGGCGCGGATGCTGGGAGCGCAGGCGTCCTCGCCTGCTTGCTACCCTTGAACGACCGTTTAGCGATCTGGGCAGTTGTGGACGGCTGCGCTCCCAGCCCCGGTTTCCGGTTCAGTGCAGTTTTGATTTTGCTCATCCGGTTCTCTTCAGCTTTCCTGCTCGCTTAGCCCAGTCCTCAACCTTCATGAATACCCAGAGGCCGAAGGGCAACAACACAACTCCCATCAAAGCGAGCACAAACAGTTCGTGCGAAACATCAGACAGAGGAACTCCTGCCAGGCGCTCAGGAGTTGAGCCACTGATGCCAACCCCGAACAGTTTTCTGCATGCCGATAATGTGTATGTGGCCGGCGAGATTGCCGATAGCGGCTGCATCCATCTTGGCAAAACTTCGATTGGATAATAAACGCCTGAAACCAACAGAAGCGAGCCCTGAAAGATGTGAGTCGCTTCCGCACCTCGTTCCGCGCTCATCACCGGAAAGATCGCGGCGATCAGACCAAGACCAATGAATGCCAGAGTACTCACTGCCACAACGACCAGGACGCCAAACAGATTCGCGCCGCGCAGAGTCAAATTCGTGAACAACACTAAACCCACCAGAACGATCAGGCTGGTTATCACGCTGTTGATGAGCGAATACAAACTTACACCTAACAAGTGAACCAGGCGCGAGACGGGCGCCATGAACGTGTATTCAAGAGTTCCCTCCCAACGTTCATAGGCGATTGACATCGCAATCTCCTGGTACAGCCACGACAAATAGTTCCATAACAACGCGCCCACCACGAGCGTAAGTGTCAACTGATAGTTTCCGGCCGCTACGCCGATCAGTGCCACAGTCGCAGACGTGACGAGCGCATAAAAGTTAAAGACGATTACCCAGCCAATGTAACGGCGGGTCAGGTGGTAGCCTCGAAAAATAAAGGCCCACGTTTGCCGCATTGTTGTTTCCATTTTCTACTCTCCCACGGCGACTAATTCTTTATCTGATAGTTGCACGCCGGTTAAGTTGATGAACGCGTCATCAAGCGTCTCCGTATGTGCTCGTCTGATTAACTCGTGCGCCGTACCTTCTGCGACCAACTTTCCGTGCGCTAAGAAACCGATGCGAGCACACAGTCGTTCAGCTTCGGCCATATCGTGCGTGGTCAGCAGGATGGTTGTTCCCTCTCGATCTTTCAGCTTTTCAAGGAAGGTTTGAACGTCGCGACGGCTCTTCGGATCCAGTCCAGTCGTTGGCTCGTCGAGGAGAAGAATCGGTGGATTCAGGACAAGCGCACGCGCGATGCTGATCTTTTGCTGCATGCCCCGGCTCATCTCCTCGAGCGGAGTGGAAAACTTTGAATTCTCCATTCCCAACTGTTCCAGAATGTCCATGGCGCGACGTTCGGCATCGCGAGCTTTCTGTCCATAGAGCAACGCTGTGTAAAGCAGGTTTTCGCGAGCAGATAGTTTCTTGTAGAAAGCGGCGTCAACACTGACGCGCCCGATAATTCGACGCACGTGTTCCTGCTGTTGCGGAAGCGAGTATCCGACAATCGTCACCTGGCCACTGTCTGCCACAAGCAGAGTTGAAAGCACGCGAATCAGACTCGACTTACCCGAGCCATTCGGACCGAGCAGGCCATACGTCTCACCTTCAGCCACAGTGAAAGTGACGTCGTCGATTGCCCAGGTTTCTACTTTCTTTCGAAAACCGGTCCGTTTACGAAAGCACTTGCGGAGGTTTTGGACGCAAATTGCTGGTTGATCCATGATCACCTCGAATGTGGATTGCTAAAGCAATTCCACTTGAAAAAAGTTTTTTGGTTGATTGGGGAAAACGAGTGAGTGGCTGAGAGCACACGCGTAACGCTTGCAGGAGACTGCAAGCGATACCGACTGAACCCCGCGCGCGTTGATCGAAGGAATGCCGCGGAGTTAAGTCAGTGCAATCTCAATAGCGTCGTCCAAGGAGTAACATGCAAGGGAGACTAGCGAAATGTGTGGAGGTTTGGCAAGGAAGGAAGAATCATTTGTCATTGGTCATTTGACATTTTTCAGTTGGCATTTTGAAGAAGGTTTGGGTCCCGCCTTACCTCTGTGACCCTGTGTTCTCCGTGTCTCTGTGTTGAAATCGAGGCTGGCCTTCAATTAGAAACTTTTTCAACACAGAGGCGCAGAGAGCACTGAGACACAGAAAAAGAGTCTATCGCTTCCCGTGAGCAATCTTCACGGCCTCGGGCAATCCACGCAGACGCAGCATTGAAATGATGCCGAACAACGGGCCTGGCGCCAGGATCATGAACGCGTATCGCCAGCCAACATGGCTCTGAACTTTGGGAATCAGTTCGATCGAGATCGTTGTCAGCAGGAAGCCCAAACACATTTGCAGTGTCAGCGCCGTACCAATGTACTGCTGATCACCAAGCTCTGTAATACACGAGGAAAACTGTGCAGAGTCGGCAACAACACTAGCGCCCCAGATTGCGGCGACGATGAAAAGCAAATAAGAATTTCCGCCGTAAAGAAAACCGACGAGCAAACAACAACTACCGCTGATTGCCATGGCCCATGAAGTGATAACCGTTCGACCAACACGATCTGCCCACAATCCCGCCGCCACGCAACCGAGAGCACCAAATCCAATAACCAGGAACGAACCTATTTCCGCAGACCTTGGATTCCCTCCCGCAAGCGAAACACTCGCACGCATCATGACCGGAATCCAAATCCACATGCCGTAGAGTTCCCACATGTGACCGAAATACCCAAAGCTAGCCAACCTGACACCGCGATTCGCAAAGACGCGGGTCACCTGTTTTAAATCGAATGTCGCACGCGGCAACGCGTAAGGACCATCGTTGACAAATAGCAAGACGATGATTGAACCAAGCACTGACAAGGCAGAAACAAAAAGAACGTTCGTGCGCCAGTTGGAACTGCCTAGTGCATTCACGAGATATGGCGTTGCTTTGCCGAGGGTGAGTGCGCCGACCAAAACACCCAGCGCCATGCCGCGACGTTGTCGAAACCACGTCGCCATTATTTTCATTCCCGGCGGATAGACGCCTGCCAAACACACACCAGTGATAAAGCGCAATGCGATTGCCGGAAGAGGTTTGGTCGCGTAGAGGCCGAAGCTAGCATTGGTAATTGCACCTGCCACGCCAGAAACAGCGACGAGGTGACGAGCGCTGATAATGTCGGAAAGGTTTAAGACGGCGCTGATCAGTGTCCCCGCGACAAAGCCGAGTTGGACTGCGATTGAGATCCAACTAACTTGCGAATCAGTCAGGTGCCATTCTTTCGTGAGGGCGGGCACCACGGCGGAACCACTGAACCACAGCGACAAGCCAAGCAGTTCGGCAAGCGAAAGAAGCAACAAGGTCCGCCACCGCTTAGGTTCGGCAATGGCCATGCTCTGTTCGAGTGTTGAGGGAGCTGATGTCATTTAAGGCGGGATGACAGAAATTTGACTTGGGATTTTGGTCTTTCGTCTTAAATCTGGGATCTGAGATCTGAGATCTCCGTCTGACTACGCCAAATCGAAAAGAAGAATCTCCGCTGATTCATTGGCTCGGATAGTCAACTCAGACTCAGCTACGATCACTACACCATCTCCTTGATTGGCCCGTTCCCCATTGACCTCGACTGAACCACGCGCAACCTGCAACCAACCATAACGCGTCTCGTTTATCGCATGCGCAACCTGCTGACCTGAATCAAGGATCGATGCAAACAGGCTCGCGTCTTGATTGACTGTGACTGAGCCGTTGCGACCGTCACTTGAAGCTATTATCCGAAGTTGATTCTTACGCTCTTCGACTGAGAAGGCTGTCTGCTCATAACCTGGTTGCAAATTGTCTGCGTTGGGAATTATCCAAATCTGTAATAGATGCACGGGCTCATCAGGTGACGGGTTTTGTTCACTGTGCCTGACTCCCGTGCCGGCCGTCATTCGTTGCACATCACCGGGTCGAATTATCGAACCATTCCCCATGCTGTCTTCGTGTTTGAGTTCGCCTTCGAGAATGTAGGTGATGATTTCCATGTCTCGATGGCCGTGCTTGCCAAAGCCCCGGCCTGCAGCAACGAAGTCTTCGTTAATAACGCGCAGACTCCGAAAGCCCATGTAGCGTGGATCGTAGTATTGATCGAACGAGAAGGTGTGATAGGTATTCAGCCAGCCATGGTTGAAGTGACCGCGTTGGTTTGATTGGCGGATTGTCAACACGACGATCTCAGATCTCAGATCTCAAATTTCAGATTAAAAGCAAAAGCCAAAGACAAAAGGTCAAAGGCCCAAGTCCATTTACTTATCCAGGCCTTCCTCGTGCGCGACGAGTACCGTAACCATTTCGTTTAACCCCTCAGCATCCTGGTCGTCAAACCTTTTCAACGTAGGACTGTCGACATCAAACACGCCAAGAACGCGTTAGCCATCGAAGAGTGGTATTACGATTTCAGCGTTTGAGGCCGTGTCACATGCGATGTGCCCGGGAAACTCGTGAACGTTTGGAACAATCACAGTTTCACATTGCTTCGCAGCAAAGCCACAGACACCTTTGCCGAGAGGTATGCGCACACAAGCCGGCTTGCCTTGAAATGGCCCAAGCACGAGTTCTTCTTCATGTAGTAAATAGAACCCTGCCCAGTTGACGTCTGGAAGAGCGTTGTAAACGAGAGCAGAGAAGTTTGCGATGTTGGCAATGAAGTCATACTCACCTTCCAGCAAGCTACGCAGCTGCGCCACAAGCTCGGTATACAGCTGACGCTTGGCTGTCACAGGCTTTTTGACAGGGCCCTTCTTGACTGGTCTTGCCTTGACGGTGGTTTTCCTTTTAGTAGCTTTAACGGCTTTCGAACTCATGATTCATATTCCTCATCGTTAATTTCAATCACGTCGAAGGTCTAATGCTAATGACCACTGATTTGGACGCCGGCGTGTTGCTCTTCTCCGCAACGTGGTTCACCGGCACCAGAACGTTTGCTTCTGGAAAATACGTTGCCGCACAGTTTCGGGGGATATCATAAGGCACGACCGCAAAACGGCGCGCGGTCCGTTCCTCCTCTTCAAAGTGACTGATAAGATCGACATGCTGGCCAGCTACCAAACCTAGCCGCACGATATCGCCTTTGTTAAGGAAGACTACGCGCCTGCCATTTTTGACTCCCCGGTATCGGTCGTTGGAGGAGTAAATCGAAGTGTTGAATTGATCGTGACTTCGAATCGTCATCATCAAAAACTGACCGGGCTCCAAATGATGCTGCGGTAATTCGTGAATTGTAAATCGCGCCTTGCCACTCGCCGTCTTGAACACACGCTCACGAGCGGGGTTTGGAAGATAAAAGCCTCCTGGTTCGCGGACTCGCACGTTGTAATCCTCAAAACCTGGAACGACGCGATCAATCTTTACACGAACTCGATCGTAATCACCCGCCAAACTTTCCCAATCAACACTTGTTCTGTGACCCAGTGTTGCCTTTGCCAGTCGAGCAACGATCTGAGGTTCGCTCAATAAATCCGGCGACGCCGGCTGAAGCGATCCTTTCGACATCTGAACAACACCCATTGAGTTTTCGGTCGAAACAAACTGAGGCCCACTCGACTGCACATCAATTTCCGTCCGGCCCAAACAAGGGAGAATCAACGCGGTATCTCCAGTAATCAAATGTGCTCGATTGAGTTTGGTCGAAACGTGGGCGGTCAAGCGGCAACGACGCAAAGCCTCTGCGGTGTATTCCGTGTCGGGAGTTGCTGAAAGAAAATTACCACCAAGCGCGAAGAACACCTTTCCTTCGCGCTTGTGCATTGCACGAATCGCATTAACGGTGTCGAAGCCGTTATTGCGCGGCGGTTCAAAATCGAATTCCGCTGCCAGTTTATCGAGGAAAATTGCTGTGGGACTTTCCCAGATACCCATCGTGCGATCGCCTTGAACGTTGCTGTGACCTCGCACAGGACACAAACCAGCGCCTGGGATTCCGATCTGTCCGCGCAACAACATCAGGTTCACAATCTCCTGAATATTTGCGACGGCGTTCCGGTGTTGGGTCAATCCCATGGCCCAACAGAATATTGTGCGTTCCGATTCGATGAAGATCTTTGCTGCCTCTTTTAATTGGTCTTGCGGGACACCGCTGTGCTCCACAATCTCTGACCAGGTGATTCGGTTTAGCGCGGCCAGGAATTCATCAAGACCTGATGTGTAGCGAGCGATGAATCGATGATTGAGAATCCTTCTCGGCAAACGATTCTCTTCGGCCACGACCGCTTTCATGATCCCTTTTAGCAGCGCAACATCGCCATTGATGTTCACCTGTAAGAACAGATCGGCCATAGGCGTACCGGAGCCAATCAGTCTCGTAATTTCCTGTGGATGCTTAAACCGAATCAAGCCCGCTTCAGGCAATGGGTTGATGTGAACAAGTTTGCAGCCGTTGCGCTTAGCACGTTGGAGTGAGCTCAACATCCGAGGATGATTTGTTCCCGGGTTCTGCCCGATAACAAAAATGGCTTGAGCTTGATCAAAGTCTTCCAACTTTACAGTTCCCTTCCCTACTCCGATAGTTTCACTCAACGCCGTACCGCTCGACTCGTGACACATGTTGGAACAATCAGGAAGATTGTTGGTGCCAAACTGACGAACGAACAGTTGGTAGAGGAAGGCAGCTTCGTTGCTTGTGCGACCCGATGTGTAAAAAATTGCCTGGTCGGGATAGTTCAGTGCATTGAGTTCAGTGGCGATGAGTCCAAAAGCATCGTCCCACGCAACTGGTTCGTAGTGCGTCGCTCCCCTCCGCAACAACATTGGATGAGTTAACCGACCCTGCTTGCCTAGCCATTCGTCTGATTGCAAAGACAGATCCGCGACACTCCATTTTTTGAAAAACTCGGGTGTGATTCTCTTCGTCGTCGCTTCATCCGCAACATGCTGCGCGCCGTTTTCACAAAACTCAATGTGCGGTCGTTCGTTGTCCGGTTCTGGCCATGCGCATCCCGGACAGTCAAATCCACTAGGCTGATTAATCTGAAGCAGGGTTCGTGCTCCGCGAATGAGACCCATCTCCGAAGACGTGTATTTTAGGGTCCCCAGAATGGAAGGAATTCCGCCCGCAACCTTTGAAGCTGGTTTCAAATTCGGCTCGCCGGTTTCTTCTGGCGGGGTCGGCGAAACGGAGTTTTGCTTAGTTATTTGATCTGACATATGAACCATCTGCACTCTTACAGAAGATTGGCGCCTAATGCAAATTGAGGTCATTCTCGCAATCCGCAATCCGCAATTCTCAATCCGAAATTCTGTTGACTTCCCCACAACCTTTAGCTTAAAAGCTTGTACTCCTCTGGTGGCACTAAAAAATTCTTTCAGGCTGTTCACATTTCGCAGTGGAAGCGCAGCGACTTGAACCCATCTCTCTCAATTATCAAATCGAGGAACACAAAATGAGTCTGCCCCGTCTTTTTCTCTTACTGTCTTTTTCTCTATTCATTCTCCTGGCAACGTGCGCGATTTCAGTAGCGCAAATCAAACCAGGACGCGATCCTAACCAACCAATCGATCAGGAGTACACCAATAAGATCAAGGAATACACCACCGCGCCTTACTTTAATTCTCCCCTGACAGATTACTTGCCCGCGTCAGCCGACGTGCCAACTCCGAAAGCAGTCCTGGGCGATGTCGCGGGCGCACCAGGAAAGCTGCCTTACGCGGAGGACGTGTACAAGTACATGCGCATGCTCGAACGCGCAACCCCACGAGTAAAAGTTTATTCGATAGGCAAAACTGAAGAAGATCGCGAGATGATCGCGGTCGCGGTTGGCTCTGAGAGTCTGCTGTCGAAATTGGAAGAAAATCGCGCGCGTCTGACCAAGCTGGCGGATCCGAGAACAATAAATATGGACGAGGCCGAGGCTGATCGACTCGTTGCTGACTCGTTTCCGATTTACTACATCACTGGCACTATTCATTCTCCTGAAACGGGTTCGCCAACTGCACTAATGGAATTGGCTTATCGACTTGCCGTCGACAATAGTCCATACATCAAGTTCATCCGCGAGCACGTCGTCGTTCTTATTACGCCGGTAGTTGAAGTTGATGGTCGCGATCGAATGGTCGACGTCTACAACTGGCATCTCGCCCATCCAAATGAGAACTGGCCAAATCTGGTTTACTGGGGACACTACGTGGCACACGACAACAACCGCGATGCAATTGGTCTGTCGTTGAAACTGACCAGGAACATCATGAATGTCTATCTCACCTGGAAGCCACAGGTGATGCACGATCTCCACGAGTCGGTTCCATATCTCTATGACAACACCATCGGCGATGGCCCCTATAACGCTTGGGTAGATCCGATACTTACTGATGAGTGGCAGATGATTGGTTGGAACGGTGTTTCCGAGATGACCAAGTTTGGAATGCCCGGAGTTTTTGCACACGGAAACTTCGATACATGGTCGCCAGGCTACCTAATGTTCATTGCAGCAACTCACAACGGTATCAGTCGCTTGTATGAAACATTTGGCAACGGAGGCGCTGACACGTTGGAACGCACGCTGAGTCCGGCTGAGTATCAACGTACCTGGTACAAACAGAACCCGCCTTTGCCAAAAGCAAAGTGGTCGCAGCGAAACAACAACAACTACGAACAGACCGCACTCTTGACGTCGCTCTACTATTTCGGCAACAACGCCAAGTTGTTTTTGAAAAACTTTTACCTGAAGAGCAGACGTTCAATCGAAAAACCGAAGAATGAAGGACCGGCTGCTTATGTTCTTACTGGTGATGAACTGCGTAAGGGAAATCAAGCTGAGTTGTTACGGACATTGCAGGCCCAGGGCGTTGAAATAAGTAAAGCCACTGCGCCATTCACCGTGTCAGTGAAAAAGAAAGCGAGCACACCAGCTGCGCGTCCGGCACCCGGGGCTTCTCCTTCTCCATCTCCGACTCCTGCCCCTAAGACGGAAGACAGAACGTTTCCAGCGGGAAGTTATATCGTCCGCATGGATCAACCCTACAGTCGCATCGCCGATGCTCTACTCGACTATCAGTATTGGGCGCCGAATGATCCGCAGACTGATATCTATGACGACACGTCATGGACGATGGGTGAGTCGGCAAACGTCGAAGTCGTGCGCGTTACAGACGTGAAGGTCCTGCAGGCTGGCATGGACAAGGTAACAGGCCCAATTAACTCGCCGGGCGGAGTCAACGGTAGCGGGTCCGTGTACCTGATCAATCACAACGCAGACAACTCACTGATCACGCTTCGCTTTCGACTCAAAAATATAGAAATCGAAGCGGCCGAGGAACCGTTTGAAGCGGCCGGACGCAAATTCAATCGCGGGTCTTTCATCATTCGTAAGGGCACTGATGAATTGAAAAGCGTCGCGAGTGAACTGGGAGTTCAGGTCTATGCGGTATCCGATACGCCTTCCGTGAAAATGCATCCTGTAAGAGCGCCGCGTATTGCCATCATGCATACCTGGCTCTCGACGCAGGATGAAGGCTGGTACCGTGTGGGTCTCGATCAGAACCAGGTACCGTTTACTTACATCAGCACCCAGGATGTTT
>Ga0163163_10005179_pt1 | contig 11244 bp, 11 predicted proteins | sample S65metaG_FD_119766 | JGI IMG/M metagenome (GOLD analysis project Ga0163163, IMG submission 119766) | Switchgrass rhizosphere microbial communities from Kellogg Biological Station, Michigan, USA - S6-5 metaG | ecosystem: Host-associated > Plants > Roots > Rhizosphere > Soil | place: USA... | reverse complement strand
TTGGCCGTCCCACTCTCCATAGAAGACGCGCTGCCACGGCCCAAAGTCGAGCTTCCCCTTCGTGACCGGGACGATCACCTCGTGTCCCACGGTGAGCGAGCGTAGATGCGCAGCGGCGTTGTCTTCGCCCGTGCCGCTGTTGTGTCGGTAGGCGTCGGGCGACCACGGGGCAATTCGTTTCTCCAGCCAATCCAGGATGTCCTGCCAGAGGCCGGACTCGTGATCGTTCACGAAGACCGAGGCGGAGATGTGCATGGCCGGAACGAGGACCATTCCCTCTTCGATCCCTGCGGCCGCTCGACACTTCTCGACCTCGTCGGTGATGTCGATGATCTCCTGGCGGCGCTTCGTGTTGAAGGTGAGGTAGCTGGTGTGGAACTTCATCGGTAGCGGGCGTGGGTGAACGCGAGCCGCTCCACGCGTGCCGCTTCTCCCCGGGCGCGCGCGACGCAGCGTATCTTCTTTCTACGAAACCACCTTCTTGACCATGCCGTAAGGAGCCCGAGTGAGTCCAGTCGGCTTCCGGACGCGCTTGTTTCTGATTCTCACGCTCTTCGCGACGCTGCCCTCATTGCTGCTCACCCTCGTGTGGGCGGGCACCTTCGCGAGGGCATTGCCGTTGGTCAGTGGGAGCTCGGCGTGGGAACGCGCGGCTGCGACTGGCGGGCGAGCGATCGCGGCGGCTCAGCAGGCGCCGCTGTCGCCGAGCGACAGGGCGGCGCTCCGGGCTCATGAGATCGAGCTGCAGGAGTCGCTCACGCAGGCTCGGCGATTCGGTTTCATTGCGCAGCGGGCGGTGCCGATCATCGCGGTGGTCGCGGTGCTCGCACTCGGCGTTCTCGTCGTCGTGTCCTCCCGGGTCGCGGGGCACTTGAGTCGACAGCTCAGTCGTCCGATCGATGAGCTGGTCGGTTGGACCGATCGATTGGGACGTGGACAGGAGTTACCGGAGGGCCCGCCTCGCAAGGGCGCGCCCGAGTTTGCAGTGTTGCGGTCTCGCATGCGGTCCGTTGCCCGTGAGTTGCGCGATGCGCGCGCACGGGAGATCGAAGCCGAGCGACTCCGCGCGTTCCGTGAATCGGCGAGGCAAGTGGCGCACGAGCTGAAGAATCCTCTGACACCCATTCGCTTCGCGGTGGCGCGTCTCCACCGCGAAGCGCCGCCATCACTCGCCGACGCGGTCCAGGTGCTGGATGCGGAATCGCAGCGACTCGAGGAGATGGCTCGGAGCTTCTCACAGTTCGGCCGCTTGCCCGAAGGGCCCGCGGCCGATATCGACGTCGCCGAGCTAGTGCGGTACACCACGAGAGCGTCGGTGCCTCCGGACGTCGAGGCTCAGGTCCGCATAGAGGGCGACGTACCGATGATCCGCGGCCACCACGACGCGCTGGCCCGAGCGCTGTCGAACGTGCTGCTGAACGCGGTGGATGCGTGTCGCATTGGGCGCGAGTCCGGTGCGAGCCGGCCGGCCCGGATCGGTGTGACGGTCGCGCGCGAGCGCAACAACGGGGACGACGGTATCATCATCGCCATCCGGGATTCCGGGTGCGGCATCGCGCCGGACAAGCTGGCGCGGATCTGGGAGCCGTACGTCACCCACAAGCCGGGCGGGACGGGGCTTGGTCTCGCGATCGCGCGACAGGCCATTCTCGCTCACAACGGTACCGTGCACGCGACCAGCGTGGTCGGCGACGGCACCGAGATTCGATTCACATTGCCCACATCGGGCATCGACGCAGCGGAGGCCGTCAGTGCGGATTCCCGGTGAGCTGATTCCGATCGTACTCTTCACGATGATTCCCATCACGGCGATCGGCGTCCCGATCGCGCGCGCGATCGCGCGGCGCATCGAGGGCGGCGTTCGCGGGGCCTGGCCGCCGGCGGCGCTGCCTAACGACGTCGGCGCACGGCTCGAGCGGATGGAACAGTCGATCGACGCCATTGCCGTCGAGGTCGAGCGCATCGCCGAAGGACAGCGCTTCACGTCAAAGCTGCTCGCCTCGCGCGCCGACGTGGCGCGTCCCGACGGCGCGCTCGCGCGAACCACCGACTGAGGGCCGCATCCGTGTGGGATGAAGACATTATCGTTCCGATCGCATTCTTCGTGAGTGTGGTCATCATGGCGATCGGCATTCCGCTCGTGCGCGGGATCGTACGGCGGTGGGACCGAAAGTCCGCGGACCCGTCGATGCCAACCGATACCGCGGCGCGCCTCGACCGCATCGAGCAGGCGATCGATGCCATGTCGATCCAGGTGGAGCGGATCGCAGAAGGGCAGCGATTCGTGACGCGAATCATGTCGGACCGGGCGCCGGAGCGCGTGGCGCTGCCGCTTCGCGGCGACGACAACTCGTAAGGCAGTGAGGAAACGACGATGCATATGAGCGACGGCGCCGCCGAACTGCTGAACGCGCGCGCGCAGGACGCGCAGGCCGCCCAGCGAGAGGCCGCACAACAGGCGCAACAGGCGCAGCAACAAGCCCAGCGCGAGCTTCAGCAAGCGCAGCGAGAGGTGCAACAGGCCCAGCGCGAGGCACAACAGGCGCAGCAGGAAGCGCAACGCGAAGCTCAGCAGGCACAGCGCGAAGCCCAACAGGCCGTGCGGCAGATGCAAGCCGAGCTAGCACGCACGACGGCGCGCGAGGGCCAGGCGGTTCCGTTCCCGCCGCTTCCCCCCTTCGGCCCTCAAGTCCCTGAAGGCGCCGTCGTCATCTCGGTGGCCTTCTTCCTGATGTGCGCGGTGATCGCGATCGGGGTGCCGCTGGTCAGGGCCTTCACGCGCCGCATGGACAGACGCAACACGGCAGTTCCGGGCGCCGATGCCGAGACGCGCGATCGTCTTGAGCGAATCGAGCAGGCTGTCGACGCGATCGCGGTCGAGGTCGAGCGGATCTCGGAGGGACAGCGGTTCACGACGAAGATCATCTCCGAGCTTCGCGGGCTCCCGCAGCCCGACCCGTCGGCGGCACTGGCCGAACGCGCCGGGGACCGCAGCGCGGCCTCGCTGTCGCGTGCCCGGGAGGCTCGTTAGGCTTGCCTGGGCGCGAGCTCCGGCGAACCGCCTCCGCCTGACGACTGGCCGCCCGCATGCCATCGGTGCTCATCGTCGACGACGAACCCAACATCCGCCGGATGGTCGGCGCGTTACTGGCGTCCGAGGGGTACGAGGTCCGCGAGGCTCCCGACGGGGCGCGCGGTGTTGCGCTCGCGGTCGAGTCCGAGCCCGACCTGGCCCTCGTCGATCTCATGATGCCTGGAGAGCTCGACGGCATGGGCGTTCTCACGGCCCTCCGTGAGCGGGTGCCTGACGTGCCAGTCGTGATGATGAGCGGTCGGGCCGGACTGAGCGACGCCGTTCGCGCCACGAACCTCGGCGCATTCACCTTTCTCGAGAAGCCGCTGACGCCGGAGGGCGTGCTCCTCGCGCTCGCTTCGGCGCTGGAGTTGAGACAAGCCAGGCGCGAAACGCGAACCTTGCGCGCCGATCTTGGCCTCGCGTCCGAGATGATCGGGAGCAGCCCAGCACTTCGCCGCGTTCGCGAGATGATCGCCAAGGTTGCACCGTCCGACGCGCGCGTGCTCATCACCGGCGAGTCCGGCACCGGAAAAGAGCTGGTGGCGGCCGCAATCCACGGCAGCGGATCGCGAAAGGATCGTCCATTCGTTCGCGTGAATTGCGCCGCCATTCCGCGTGACCTCGTGGAGAGCGAGATGTTCGGTCACGAGCGGGGGGCATTCACTGGAGCCACGGACCGTCGGATCGGACGCTTCGAGCTTGCCGACCGCGGTACGCTGTTGCTCGACGAGGTAGGCGACCTCGGCGCCGAGGCGCAGGCGAAGCTCCTTCGAGCAATCGAGTCGGGCGAGATCGAGCGAGTCGGCGGGAGTAAACCGATCCGTGTCGACGTTCGGATCCTGTCGGCCACGAACAAGGATCTCACGCGCGCCGTCGCAGACGGCACGTTCCGCGAAGATCTGTACTTCCGCCTCAACGTCATCCCGCTCGCGATACCACCGCTTCGCGAACGCCCGGACGACATCCCGGCACTCGTTCGGCATTTTTCCCAGGTACATCGCGGACGTACCGGGCAGCCCCTCACGTCGTGGAGCGTCGAGGCGCTCGAGATACTCGGTCGCTATCGTTGGCCGGGAAACGTGCGTGAGCTCGCGAACATTGTGGAGCGGCTCGCGATCCTGCACCCGGGTCGCGAGGTCACGAGCAACGAGATCCGCGAGGTGCTCCCCAGCGCGCCGACACGTCTGGCGGAGCCCGTCGCGCTTCCTAACGCGGCGGTACTCGACGCCTCGCTCACCGACACGCTCGATGAGTACGAACGCGTGCTCATCACGAGAGCCCTGTCGGTAGCCGGCGGCAACATCGCCGAGGCGGCGAGACGGCTTCAGACCGACCGCCCGAATCTCTATCGGCGCATGAAACGACTCGGGATCGTCGAGTCGGACCGCGAGCGGGGAGATCGCGTCGAGTCGCGGACGTAACGCGACGACACGCGTCTGCCCTTACGAAAGGACACTCGGGGACGCGCGCGATCTCTTGCGGATTCCGGAACTCATTGCGGTGTTTATCGGTATCGGGCGCTCGGGCATGCGGTACGGGAGGTGCCTACGCTGCCGGCGACTCGAAACCGCCTTTGGAGATTGCATGATCAGGCTCCTCACGAAGCACGTCGTCACAGCGCTCATGTGCGGGATTCTTCCATTCGCGACGCTCGACGCGCAGCAGACGCCGGCACGTGATACGGTCGGCTCGCGACTCCTTCCGCCGGACGTCGAGCGTGAGGTGACGGACGCGTTCAATGGGCAGAACGCGATCCGGGCTTCCGGCGCATACGAGGTCGACTCGGGGAGCGTCGTTACAGGGGACGTGGCGGTGTTGAACGGACCACTCACGATCGCCGGGCGAGTGAACGGCCGTGTCGTGGCGATCAACGCCGATGTGATCCTGCGGCCCGGCGCGCGCGTCGAAGGGCAGATCCTCGTGGTGGGTGGCGACGTCGATGGGAAGGACGGCGCGTTCATCGGCGGCGACGTGCGCACGTACCGGCAGCGACTCACGTACCGGCAGGAAGGCGATCGTCTCATCGCGTCAGGCTCGAGCGAGGAAGACGCGCGGTGGTGGCGACGCCATCAGAAATGGCACTCGCACAGTTACGGCGACCTCCACCTCATCTCCGCCCGGACGTACAACCGGGTCGAGGGGTTGCCGATTCTCATCGGCCCGTCGTTCGGACATCGGTCCGGCCAGACCCGATTCGAGCTCGACGCGCTCGGTGTCTTTCGTACCGGCGACGACCTGCAATGGAACTCGCAGACGGTCGGCCATAACCTGAAGGCCGAGCTGTCGTACGGTCACGAGGCGAGCGTCGCGATCGGCGGCAAGCTGTTCGACGTGGTAGACCCGGTGGAGCAGTGGCAGCTCTCGGACGTGGAAGTGGGTCTCGCGTCGTTCTTCCTTCACCGCGACTTCCGCGACTACTACAACCGTCACGGCGGGTCTGCCTACGTTAGGCTGGACCTGAATCCCAGTGTGAGCCTGACGGGATCGTTGAGCGATGAGCGATGGGCGGTGCGAGAGACCTTCGATCCGTTCACGCTGTTCCGGAACGGGCAGGACTGGCGGCCCAATCCGGTCCTGGATGAGGGACTGTTTCACGTCACGAACGCTACGTTGCGTATCGATACGCGGAGCGACGTGGAAGATCCGCGGTCCGGATGGGACATCATAGCGGACTACGAATACGGCACGGGGAATACGACCGCGTTCGGGCCGACGTCGCCGGGCGTGCGCGACCCGAGTCCCACTGGGGTGACGAACTACGCGCGGGGGTTTCTCGATCTGCGGCGATACAATCGGGTGTCGCCGGAGGGACAACTCAACCTGCGGGTGGTGGCTGGCGGCTGGCTGAACGGTGACGAGCTGCCGCTTCAGCGGCGATTCTCGATGGGCGGCCCCGGGGCGGTCGACGGGTATCCGTTCCGGCGGACCGGCGCAGGCGATGATGTCCGGCAGTGCAGCGATGGCGTGAACATCCCGTTAGGCATGCCGGCCCAGTGCGAGCGGATGGTGCTGTTTCAGGCGGAATATCGCGGCGATCTCTGGCTGTCGATGTTCAGTGATTGGCAGTGGGTCAACTCCTGGCGGCACGGTGGCTGGCGTCATCACGCACAGTGGGTCGTGTTCACCGACGCCGGCCGCGGCTGGCTCGTCGGCAATCGAGTTGGTGATCTGCAGTATCCAAGGGACCAGCTTCCAGGGCTCTCGACGTTCAAGACGGACATCGGAGTCGGTTTCGACGCCGGACTGATCGGCCTGTTCGTGGCGAAGTCAGTGTCCGACGCGAAGGAGCCGCCAAACTTCTTCGTTCGTGTCGGGAAGCGCTTCTAGCCTCGTGCGCCCGTTAGGCGCGGCGGTCGTCGTCGCCTTCGCCCTGGCATTCGACGCCCGCGCCCAGCAAGCGGCACGGCGGGATGAACCCGTTCCCGCTAGCCCCGCCCCTGTTCAGCAGGCGGCCGGGATCAATGTATCGGTGCCGCCATCGACGCCGACCACACCGGTTCCGATGGGCCCTGTCATCCGGACGGCGAACGTCATCGCAGACCGTGAACTGCAGACGTTGCTGCAGAACGGATTTCCGGCGAATCTGCATTATCGCACGGAGCTCTGGTCGCGAGGTGGGCTGTTCGACGATGTGAAGTCGTCGGTCGAATGGGATGTGCTCGTGCGCTACGAGCCGCTCACCAAGACGTATCGCGTTGCGCGGTTCGTCGGTGAGGAGGCCGAGAATCTCGGCCGGTTCGAGCGATATGAGGACGCGCAGGCGGCGCTCGCCCGACCGTATCAACCGAAGCTTCCTGCGCGGCGGACTCGCGACCGGCAGTACTACATCGTGACGCTCGAGGTCGAGGTCCTCTCGATGTCCGACCTCGATGAGATCGACCGGTGGTTGCGCGGCGAGCTGCGGCCGGCGGTGCGCGGCAAGCGGAATCCCGGGACTGCGCTTGGCCGCGGCCTGTCGCGGCTCGCAACTCGGCTACTGGGCGGGGAGAACCGCCGCTACGAGCAGCGATCGGAGATTTTCAGAGGCGGGAAATAGCGGGAGACGGGGAGACGGGGAGACGAGGTACGTCTCCCCGTCTCCCGCTTCCCGTCTCCCTACGTCTTATGCTTTCCCTCCAACTCCTCGATCTGGTGCAGAACCTCGGCACCGTAAAAGAGTCGAATGTAGCGGGCCTGGGTGGGAGTCAGACGGCGGACCGCCCAGCTCAGGTGCACGAAGTGCGGCTCGACCGGGTGCGTCATCGGGTGCATCCCGATCTCACTCGGCAGCCGATTCGACTTCCGCGTGTTGCACGGGCTGCACGCCGTCACGACGTTGCTCCAGTCATTCGTTCCGCCTCGCGAGAGCGGGACCAGGTGGTCTCGCGTCAGCGACTCGCGCGGGCGGAGCTCCGCCTGAGTCCGGCCACAGTACTGGCAGCGGTACCGGTCGCGGGCGAACAGGAAGGTGTTCGTGACCTGACGGCGGAAGCGACGCGGCACATGAATGAACTTCGTGAGCCGGATCACGGCCGGGCGCGGCATGGTGAGGCGCTCCGACCGGACGACGCGGTCAGGATCGGCTTCGACGATCTCGGCCTTGCCGTCGATCACGAGCCGGAGCGCCCGCCGCATGGGGACCATGGACAGCGGTTCGAACGACGCATTCAATGCCAGACAACCTAGAATCACGCACACCTCCCTTCGGTGCGTATGCGAACTCCCGCAGGATCGTCCATGCGGGAGTCCGAGCTCATTACGGCACCCTGGCTCGACGAGGCTGGCTCCCGTCGAACGTTAAACCCCTCGCAACCTATTAAAGTGCCGATATGATAACAAGATGGCTCCATATCGGCCCGAGTCACGGGATTTTACACCCCGGCGCTTACCCCGCTCGGAACGGGGGTCAACCACCCATAGGGATCGGCGATGCGACCCTTGGCGATCGACATGAAGCGCTCCTGGATCGACCCAGTGAGCGGGCCGGGCTTCCCTTGCCCGATCTCGATGCGGTCAACCGACCGGATCGGGGTAAGCTCAGCCGCCGTCCCTGAGAAGAATAGCTCGTCCGCGATATAAAGCATCTCGCGGGGAATGTTCTGCTCCCGGATCTCGACCCCGAGATCCCGCGCGATCTGAATGACCGAGTCGCGCGTGATACCATGAAGAATGCCCGCGGCGACGGGAGACGTATACAAGACTTCGTCACGAATGAGGAACAGGTTCTCGCCGGATCCCTCGGCCACGAAGCCAAAGGAGTCCAGCATGATCCCTTCGGCGTAGCCGTCCAACTTGGCCTGGGCCTTCGACAGCTGAGAGTTCAGGTAGTTCCCGCCCGCCTTCGCCAGCGTCGGAAAGGTATCCGGAGCGGCACGACGCCAGCTCGACACCGATACATCCACACCATTGGCCAGCGCCTCGTGACCGAGGTAGGCGCCCCAGTTGTAGGCGATGATGAACGTCTCGACCGGGATGCCAATCGGATAGAATCCCATCTGCTCGCCGGTGCGCACCACCACGGGGCGGAGGTAGCAGGCTCGCAGGTCGTTCGCGGCGACGGTGTCCACCGTCGCCTGCATCAGCTCTTCCACCGACCACTTGAGCGGCATCCGATAGATCTTGCACGAGTCATGGAGGCGACGCATGTGGTCCCGCAACCGGAAGACCGCGCCACCACTCGGTGTCTCGTAGCACCGGATTCCTTCGAACACGCTCGATCCATAGTGGACGACGTGGCTCATCACATGGATGGTCGCGTCCTCCCACGCCACGAGCTCGCCGTCGCGCCAGATCTTGGCGGTTCGCCCGGCGGAACGGTCGGTCATTTCAGTATCCCCGTTGGTTGTGCAGTCGGATGATAACGGCCCGCACGGGACGGTGGTGTATGCGGCGCGGTACCGCGTTCGACCCCGGTCGGCTGGACCCTGGGTCGATCTATCGACGCGCGCTCGCCGACCACTCCGCGAGCGCCCGCGCGGCGGATTCGAGCGAGGGCACGTTGGCTGCCGGGCCGACGAGGCGCGAGTCGCGGACGAGCGGGCGACCGGCCACGGCGACGAACGACGCCATTCTGCCCGATGCGGCGAACACCAGCGCCGACGCGGGATCGTAGACCGGAGCGGAGCGCGGCGCATCGAGCGGGAACGCCGCGAGATCGGCCGACTTTCCCACGTCGAGCGAACCGATCTCCGACTCCAGGCCGAGCGCGCGGGCGCCGCCTAACGTCGCAAGCTCGAGCGCTTCGCTGGCGGTGATGACGTTGAACTGAGCCGTCCGCGCGCGCTGCATGAGGACGCCCAAGCGCGCTTCATCGAGCAGGTCCATTCGGTTATTGCTCGCGACCGAATCCGACCCGATACCAACGCGGATGCCGGCCCGGAGGAATTCCGTGAGCGGCGCGATCCCGTGCCCGAGCTTCGCGTTCGACGCGGGGCAGTGCGCGATCGCGCAGTCGTGCTGCGCGATCGCCCCGACGTCGCCACCATCGACGCGAACGCAATGGATGAGGAGGGGGCGTGCGTCGAGCACACCGACTCTCTCGAGCAGGCGGATCGGAGAATCGGCGCGCGGCACGACCTCCATGCCACGCGACCGATGCGAGTCCGCCCAGCCACCTAACGCGTGCTGGACCAGGCTCGATTCATCCGCGCTCTCGGCGATGTGGACGGCGACGGGTAGCCCGTCCTGAATCGCGAACGCCGCGGTCCCCTCGAACAGGGCATCGCACACCGAATACGGCGCGTGCGGAGACACGCCAGCGCGCACAAGCGGAGTGGCCCGTTGGTGCAGCGCATCCACCTTCGCACGAAGTCCGGCCAGCGATTCGGCGCACTGCGCCGGGTCGGGGCCGAACACCTCCTGATAGGAGATCCCGCGCACGCCCATGTCGAGCATCGCGTGAAACGGTGCGCCCGAGTCGTTCGTGTCGGCGTACGTCGTGATCCCGGCCAGCAGACCCTCCGCAATTCCAAAGCGCGCGGAGTCGAGCAGCGCGTGCGGCGCGAGCGCTTCACGGCGCGCGCGCGTGAGGCGGAAGATCCACGACCGGAAATCGAGATCTTCCAGAAACCCGCGCATCACGGTGAGCTCGAGATGCGTGTGGGCGTTGACGAGCCCCGGCATGAGTGCCGCGTCACCCAGGTCGACGTCGGTGCCGTCGGGCGCACCGCTCCGCTCGCCGACATACGCGATGCGCCCGTCGTGCTCGACGACCGTACCGTCCGAGATCGGCGGACGAGAGATCGGCAGCACCCACCGCGCGTGGTACCGGATCATTCGGTCACGCGAGCCGCGTGTACGGGTCGAACAGGTCATCGTCGCGCGCCCCGCAGTGGCGCGCGAGCGCGAGGGGGAACGTGAGATCGCCGACTTGATCGGCCGAGTGACCGTCGGACCCAAGGGATATGCGAACGCCACGATCGATGGCACGCCTAACGAGCCGCTCGTGCGCCTTGTAGCGCGCCGAAACCTCGAATGCGATGCCGGCATCGAACAGTGCCGTGACGAGGCGATCCTCGCGCTCCTCGGTCCACAACTCGTCCGACGGGACTTCCCGGAGCGTGAGGTTGACGAGCGTGGGGTGTGCGAGAATGTCCACCGGCATCGTAACCGCCAACTCCTCGGCGTTCGCGACGAGTGCATCCATGTACTCATCGCGCGTGAGCGCTGCCGGAAATCGCCGTGAGAACGCGTGGACGAGCGTGCGATCGTCGAGGTAGATCGCGTGGAGCGACCCGAGCCGGTGTGTAAATCGTGCGGCGAGATCCTCCGGCAGCTCACGCCAGAGGGCGTCGTGCCAGCAGAACTCGCCGCCTCGCGCGATGGGATACCGTTCCAGCTCGTCGAGGTAGGCGCGGACGCCGTCGATCGAGGCAACGGCTCCGCCAACGTCGCGAGAGATGTGGTCGCTGACGCTCGGTCTCACGCCCCGACCGGTCACGCGCTCGATGATCTGCTGAACATCGAGCGCGCCGTCTGACATGGTCGAATGCGCGTGGCAATCGACCGGTTTCCACGCCATTCGCTTACGGGATCTTGAACGGGTTGGTCGTCGTGTCGCGCTTCCCGGGCGGCGGCTTGGGCGGATTCGCCGCGTTAGGTACCCCCGGCCGAGCGGTGGAGTCCAGCGGCTGGCCCATGTTGAACGGCGAGCATTCCTGAATGGGCTCGGTGCCGGCGATGAAGTACTC
>Ga0163163_10005176_pt1 | contig 11248 bp, 9 predicted proteins | sample S65metaG_FD_119766 | JGI IMG/M metagenome (GOLD analysis project Ga0163163, IMG submission 119766) | Switchgrass rhizosphere microbial communities from Kellogg Biological Station, Michigan, USA - S6-5 metaG | ecosystem: Host-associated > Plants > Roots > Rhizosphere > Soil | place: USA: Michigan... | reverse complement strand
TGACCATGGACATCGAACACTGGCGCAGCGAAATCGACGAAATCGACAAGGAACTGCTTCGTCTTCTCAACATGCGGGCGCGACTTGCGGTCAAGGTCGGAATCTTGAAGAAGGCCGCCCATTTGCCCTACTGCGATCCGGAACGTGAGCGTTACGTACTGGGACGTCTCCAGGATCTCAACGATGGTCCTTTGGATGATCGTGCTGTCGACAAACTCTTTCGGCGCATCATTCGTGAGTCCAGGCGTGTCGAGTGTCGGACCGTCGAGAATTCAACTCAGCAACCGATCAATCAAGTTTGAGAAGTGTCTGTGATTTCTGTGAATCAAAAAACTCGAGTAGCGTTTCAGGGCGAGCGCGGCGCCTTTAGCGAAGAGGCTGCCGTAAAGCTACTGGGTGAAGAAATCCACTTAGTGCCACGACAGACGTTTGCGACGCTATTCGCCAGTCTCGATGAAGGGGTTGCTGATCACATTCTTGCTCCGATCGAAAATAGCATCGCGGGTCCTGTGCAAGCAGCCGTCGATCTCCTTCGAACCAGTGCTCTTGAAATCGTCGGTGAAATCACTATTCCAGTGGCCCAACAGCTTATCGCCTGTCCTGGGGTTAGTTTTAAAGAGATCGAAGAGGTGCAATCTCATCAGATGGCCCTTGCGCAATGTAGCCATTTCCTTTCCGAGCATCCGCAAATGAAACAAATCGTGGGCGACGACACGGCAGGAAGCGTCGCGGAAGTTTTAAGACAAGGGTTGCGTCAGCGTGCAGCCATCGCCGCCAGGCGTGCCGCTGAGCTCTACGGCGGCGAAATTGTTCGCGAAAACATTCAGGATGACAGCGATAACTTCACGCGCTTTGTCCTGCTCTCAAGACCAAACTGAAAAGGAATTCAAAACCATGATTGTCAATATGAAAAGATCCGCGACGTCCGAAGAAATCGACCACGTCATCGAGCGAATCAAAGAGTGTGGGTTTCAAGCGCATGTCGTTCGTGGAGAAGAGCGCACAATTATCGGCGCGATTGGAAGCAGCGGCCGGCGTTCTGAAATAGAAGCACTACGAGCCGCACCCGGTGTCGCAGAAGTAATCCAAATCTCCCATCCCTTTAAGCTCGTAAGCCGGCAGCTTCGTGAAGCATGCACGGTTGTCGATGTGGCTGGAGTCAAAATTGGAGGTGGGGATCTGGTCATCATCGCAGGTCCCTGTTCTGTGGAGTCGCACGATCAACTACTGGAAACAGCGCGGGGAGTGAAAGCCGCGGGTGCAAATATGTTGCGCGGCGGCGCCTACAAACCACGTACGTCGCCTTACGATTTTCAGGGACTCGGTGTCGAAGCGCTGCGCTTTCTCGAAGAGGCAAGTAAAGAGACTGGCCTTCCGATAGTCACCGAAGTGATGAGTGAAGCTGACGTCGAAGTCGTCGCTGAGTATGCAGACATGATGCAGGTCGGCGCTCGCAACATGCAAAACTTTTCGCTGCTCCGAAAACTAGCGACAGTGCCAAAGCCAATTCTTCTCAAGCGAGGTCCGTCGGCGACTGTGAAGGAATGGTTACTCGCAGCGGAATACCTGCTGGCTGGTGGCAACTCCGAGGTAGTGCTTTGCGAAAGGGGCATCAAGACCTTTGAGACCGCCACGCGAAATACACTGGACCTGGCTGCGGTCGCACTCGTGAAAGAGCTGTCGCATCTTCCAGTGTTGGCTGATCCGTCGCATGGCACTGGTTTGCGAAGTCTGGTTGCTCCGATGTCGAAGGCAGCAGCTGCATGCGGAGCAGATGGTTTGATCGTCGAAGTGCACCCATGTCCGGAACGTGCGTTGTCGGATGGGCCACAATCACTGGACCTTCCAGGGTTTGAAAATTTAATGAAGGAACTTGGAAGAGGGCCGGTGCGAGACGTGAGAGCTGCGTAGAGTACCTTGATCTGTAGGGGCGGCAAGCGTTCTTAATCGTTAACGGGGGGGCGGCCACGGAGTGCCGCCCCCAATTAGTTACTCTGGCCTACGCCCTGTTCTTGGCAATTCCTTTTCTGTCTTGATCACCGAACCATCTACTGCGTTAACCAAAACGTGAGTCACAGCTCCAGTTTCACCGTCTTCATTGGCAACCAACATCACATGATAGAAAACAAAGCCGTCTTCTGCGAGCACACCCGGCTCTTTCCAATGTTCGGCATCCAGGCTGCACTGCAGAACCTTACCGGGTTTCTGGCTGGTCGCGACTTGAATGGCTTGATCCATGCTGATCTTTGCCATGCGAATCAGTGTGGCCTGGCGAATCGCACTCATCTTGAATTCGAGCTCTCGCTTCGCCATCACCTTTTCGCGAATTTGCGGATCATTCGCAATCCGCCACGTCTTGCCACCGTCAGTCGACGTATATGTTCCATCAGCAGTCAAAGTCATCTCATCGCCAAGCTCAGTACGAACCCGTACCTCTCCCGCGTCTTTTTCCCTGCGTTCTTTCTCTTGCTGACTTGGTTCCTGCACAAGAGCCGCCTCGTCTGCTGGGGTTAAGTCAAACTTCATAGCAAAGGAAGCAACTGCCAAACACGGCACCAACAGCAACAGTGAAACAGCAATCAAGATCACTCTCTTCCGACGTGTATCCAGCTTGGTTCTTCTTAATAGCGACATGATTCGAGCCTCCAGGATATCGGCATCGGCGATGCCTACGGTTGTGGAAACGGAGAGACGTTGCAGTGGTGGGGCGGAACTAGCCAATTTGATGAGAGAGCGGGCATAGACTTCCGCAGTCATGATTCGCTCCGCCACCACCTCATCACATGACAACTCACGAGTCTGTCGAATTCGACGTCTAATCAGAGCTACACATGGATGGAACGAGAGCGGCAAGTACAAGAGTTCATAGACAAGGTTGAATGCATAGTCACGACGACGAATATGAACAATCTCGTGTCCGATCGCGGAAATAAGGAGTTCATCGTTATGTTCAGACAGCAATCGTTCCGGCAGGATCACAATTGGATTAAACGTACCCGTAGTAATCGGCACGGTGACTGCTGTTGAAGTACGGATTTCAACTCCCTCACCCGCTCTCATGATCGCGTTTGAGCATCGCGTTAAGATCTCTTCAACGTGCTTGTCACCACTCAAAGGAACCGCACCATTCTTTAATTGTTTGGTTGTTGCCCATGCTTGAAGGAGACGGAACAGGCTGAACAAAACAATCGCAAAGTAGATCGAAAGAAGAACGATCGCGGTTGTGCGATTGAGAAGGAAGGCTCCCGTGCTGACGGATAAGTTTCGCAACTCGGCACGTGCGGTATTAACGGTCACGAGGGGCTGAATCTCCGGCTCCGTAGTGCTAGTCTGAAACGCAGTGAGGTTTGCCGGTGTCAGGATTTGCCATGAAGTCGTAACTGGAATTCCGAGTGATAGGAGCAGCGCTGCCACCCAGATCCAATGTCGGAATCGAGCCGCGGAGTTACGAAGTAACCAGGAAGAGAATGAAGCCAGCGCCGCAACGAGGGCGATTTGCCAGCAAGCATTCAGCAGAAATGTAAGTAGTAGCTGGCTACTGTTTCTCATCGACTTTCTCCTCCACTTCGGCAATTAGTTTCTGCAACCGGGCTAACTTTGCGGGAGTCAGGTGTTTCGTTTCGAGCAAGCTCATAACCAGACTTTCCGCTGAACCACCAAACAATCGGTCCACCACATCAATGACGTGCTTGCTAACGACTTGCTTGCGACTAACGGCGGGCTTGTAGAAGTACGCACGGTCTTTTAAGGTTCGTTTCGCCTTCCCTTTTTTGTGCAGGATGTTGAGCATCGTCTGCACGGTCGTGTAAGCAAGTTCGCGTTTGAGTTTTTGCTGGACGGTCATCACGTTCGCGGGTCCGGTCTCCCAGAGAACGTGCATGATTTCGAGTTCGAGCGGAGTCAGGTTTTCTGTCTTGCTACGCACCATGAATGTTTTATCTCCTAAGTTTTTAGGAGTATAAAGACACGAACTAAAAGTGTCAACTAATTTCTTAGGAGTCAACTGTTAGACAAGCTTCAGCTTGTCGATGTTCGAGATGCATCTTGTCCTATCGCGTAAGGATTAGAGATTGCTGACAAGCTAAAGAGCCTCTTGCAGATATTTTCAGGTAAGGAAGGGGACCCCGTCCCCGCTACTGCACAGACTCATTCCCAGCGGGGACAGGGTCCCCTTCCCAACCTGAAAACTAGTTGCTGTGAGTGTCTTCATTGAGTTTGCAAAAGGCTCTAAAGCATATCGGACAATTCGTTGTAGAATCTGCGCCCGAATTTCTAACCACTCGATGAAGAAACAAATCCTCATGTACGGTCTTCTCTACGGTCTGTGCGGAGGCCTGCTCATTCTTGCGCTCAGAATCATTGAGTATCGTTTTCTTGTTATACAACATTCCTTCGAGATCTACGGTGGGCTGATTGCCTTGTTGTTTGCGGGCGTTGGTATTTGGCTGGGTTTGAAGCTAACTCGAAAAGAGGAGGTTATCGTCGTACGTGAGGTTCCTGTGAGTGCGAGCCAGCCATTTACTGTGAATGATGACAATGTTCGCAGCCTCGGGGTTACGAAACGGGAATTGGAGATTCTCGATCTCATTGCCAAGGGAATGAGCAATCGTGAGATTGCCAACCAACTCTTCGTCAGTGAGAACACTATCAAAACTCATTCAAGCCGACTGTTTGATAAATTGAGCGCCAAGCGCCGTACACAAGCTGTTCAGATTGGTAAAGAGATGGGACTCATCGAGTAGATGTTCGTAGGTCGATATGCTTCAGCATGTCGGAGGAGACAAATCGTTCGGCAGGCTAAAGATCGTCCTGCAAAAGTCAGAACCCGAACAAGACAATATCAGGCTTCCACTCCGGAGGAGTGCAATGTCTATAGCCAGCAAGCCATCCTCCTCCGGCCTCTGTTCGGAAGAGCGGCGTGGCGATCACACTCAGGTTCTAAGGGATGCCGCTCTTCCGAACAGAGCAGAGTTGTTAAGTCGCGTCGAGCTATAAACATCGCACTCCTTTGGAGTGAAGAGAGAACTGCCGAGGAAGCAAAAGCTTTGAGTGCAGCTCACTTCGCCAGTTATTCGTGGACTCTTGCAATAGGCTCTAAAGCATCTCAAGCACTAACCCGAAAGTATGATTTTCACTGATAATCGCCGAAATCACTCAAAAGTATGACGACAGATAACCCTGGTCCGAACTAGTTTCACATCGCGTTAGCAACAAACTCTGTCAGTCAGGAGATTACTAAAATGAAAAAGATTGTTTTGAAGTTCGGGCTGATCTCGGGAGCAATTATGGCGGCGTTGATGTTCGTAACGATGCCCTTCGCTGACAAAATCGGGTTGGACAAAGGCATGATCGTCGGCTTTACGTCGATGATACTGGCGTTCCTGCTCATATTCTTCGGTGTCCGTTCGTATCGCGAGAACGTGTCTAATGGAGAAATCAGTTTTCCTACCGCATTGGGTGTCGGCGTCCTGATTATGCTGGTGGGCACGCTTTGCTATGTCGTGGCGTGGGAAATCGTCTACTTCAATTTCATGCCTGACTTTTTTGAGAAGTACAGCGCTTATGTACTCACCCAAATGAAATCGTCAGGCGCCTCCGCCCAATCTATCGAAGCGCAACGCCAGACGTTGGCGCTAATGGGTCAGCGGTATCGCAATCCGATCTGGAATGCAGCCTACACTTTCCTCGAGCCGATGCCGGTTGGAATTCCTATTACCGTCCTATCGGCGATCATCCTCAGAAGAAAACCCAGATCATTGAATGGTAGTGAACAATTGGCGAGCAGCTGAGTGTGTTCTGCTGATTGACCACAAAGCGGGCCCAAGCGCTGGTTTGTATGCTTGAGCCCGCTTTGTGCGCTCTACTACATTCTCGCCCAGCAAACGGTTAGAATGCTCTCGCTTTCCAACGCGGTTCCGGATATTCAACTTGTAATAAAAGGACGACACCTATGAACTTCCGTTCTGTCTGCTCACTCGTCTGCCTGATCATCTTTTTGTCGCTGACTACAAAAGCACAACTAAGCAGCGATCAACTCCAGGGTATGAAGTGGCGCATGATCGGACCTTTTCGTGGCGGACGAACTGTCGGAGCAACTGGCGTCCCCGGTCAACCGAATGTCTTTTACATTGGCGTCAACAACGGCGGCGTTTGGAAAACGAATGACTACGGTCATACCTGGAAACCGATCTTTGATGATCAACCTACCGGATCCATCGGCGCACTCGCAGTCGCACCTTCAAACCCTGAAATTATTTATGTTGGAAGTGGTGAAGGTCTTCAACGCCCTGACCTGTCGACCGGTGATGGAATTTACAAGTCGACCGATGGCGGCAAAACATGGCGGCACCTTGGTCTTCGCGACGCGCAACAGATTGGAGCAATCCTTATCGACCCCAGGGATCCAAGTCTGGTCTACGTTGCTGCACTCGGTCACCCGTATGGTGCGAACGAAGAGCGGGGAGTGTTTCGCTCTACTGACGGCGGAGAAACGTGGCAGAAGATCTTATATAAGGACGCTGACACGGGAGCGATTGCTCTCGCCTTCGACCCGTCGAACTCGAAAACTATCTATGCAGACATGTGGTCAGCACGACAGGGGCCATGGGAAAACGGGGCGTTTCAAGGACCCGGAAGTGGTTTGTATAAGACTACGGACGGCGGTACTACCTGGCATCAACTAATAAAAGGACTGCCAACTTTCGAGCAGGGCCTTGGCCGAATCGGAATCGCAGTGGCTCCTAGCGATCCCAAACGCGTCTATGCAACCGTTGATGCGGGGCAAACTGCAGGTGGAATCTATCGTTCGGACGATGCCGGCGAAACATGGGAACGCGCCACAGGTGACCGCAGAGCGTGGGCGCGAGGTAGTGACTTCGCGGAAATCGATGTCGATCCTATTAATAAGGACATCGTCTACTGTTCGGCTGTTGAAGTCTACAAATCAACTGACGCTGCAAAGACGTTTACTGGTTTCAAAGGCGCGCCGGGTGGGGACGATTACCATACGATGTGGATTAATCCGGACAATCCGAAGATCATGCTGCTTGCTGTCGACCAGGGTGCCGTAGTTACAGTGAACGGCGGTGAAACCTGGAGTTCCTGGTACAACCAACCTACCGCGCAGTTCTACCACGTGATCACGGATAACCAATTTCCTTACTGGGTCTATGGAGGACAACAGGAGAGCGGCTCTGCCGGTGTTAAGAGTCGGGGTGACAACGGTGCGATCTCATTTCGTGATTGGCGAACGGTCGGTGTTGAGGAGTACGGTTACGTCGCACCGGATCCGCTGAATCCAAACATCATTTACGGCGGTAAGGCCACAAGGTTTGACGCTACGACCGGACAGGTTCAAAACGTCGCGCCGGAGATCTTACGCAGCGGCAAGTATCGATTCCTTCGAACCGCTCCCATTCTGTTCTCGCCGGTTGATCCACACGTTCTTTATCTCGCCGGTAATGTCCTGTTCAAAACAAGTGACGGAGGAATGAACTGGGAAGTCATCAGTCCGGACCTCTCGCGGGAAAAGCCTGAATTACCGGAAAGCATCGGCGTGTTCCGAAAACCCGAGATGGCGACTCAACCGCGGCGCGGCGTAATTTATGCAGTTGCTCCTTCACCAAAAGACATCAACACCATCTGGGCTGGAACTGATGATGGCCTCGTTCACGTAACCAAAGACGGCGGCAAGACCTGGAAGAACGTGACACCGCCTGGTTTGAGTTCGTGGAGCAAAATCTCCCAAATCGATGCCGGGCACTCCGATACTCAAACTGCATACATCGCAGTAAACCGCATCAGACTCGACGATCAGAAACCACACATCTACAGAACCACTGACGGCGGTTCAACTTGGAAAGAAGTCATAACCGGTTTACCCGATGGACCAGTAAATACCGTTCGGGAAGATCCGCAAAGACGCGGTTTGCTCTTTGCGGGCACCGAAGTCGCCGTGTTTGTCTCATTTGATGACGGCGAACATTGGCAGCCGCTGCGACTCAATATGCCGGCGACGTCGATCCGCGACCTCGTCGTACACAACGATGACATAGTCGTGGGAACTCATGGCCGATCGTTCTGGATCCTCGACGACATCACTCCACTGCGACAACTCACAACTACAGTGGCGAGTTCCCCGGCGTTTCTATTCGCTCCCCAGGTTGCTTTTCGTGTGAAGCGAAATGTGAACAGCGACACTCCTCTGCCGCCGGAAGAACCTGTCGGACAAAACCCGCCGGACGGCGCCATCATCAACTACTACTTAAAAGCAAACGCTACAGGTCCTGTGGTACTCGAGATTTTCGACAGTAAGAACCAACTGGTCAGACGTTACTCAAGCGATGACAAGCCACAGCAAATTCACGAGAAAGATTATCAAGTCCCAGCTTACTGGTACCGACCGCCTCAGATGTTGCAAACACAAGCGGGCATGCAGCGCTTTGTTTGGGATCTGATGTATGCGCCGCCTCCCGCCTTTAGTCACGGCTTTCCCATTTCGGCAATCTATAAGGACACTCCGCTGTATCCTCTTGGTCCCTCAGTCTTGCCGGGCAACTACACAGTTAAGTTAACGGTTGACGGAAAGACGCTTTCTCAAACAGTGACTGTGAAGATGGACCCTCGTGTGAAAACTGCGGACGCAGGTTTGGCCAAACAGTTCCAACTTTCATTTGATGCTTACAATGGGATGGAACAAACGTACAAGACAGTGATGGCGATGCGAAAGTTACGTGATCAAATCAAGACTTCGATCGATAAGGCCGGTCGCGGTCCACTCGCAGAGGCGCTTAGTGCCTTAGAAAAGAAAGCGGCCGCGATAGCCGGCGAAGGAGGCGGCGACGCAAGTTCTCCAGGCTTGCCTGGAGGTTCGATCGATTTGCGAAATGCCAATCTGACAAGCTTAAACAATGGGTTTTCATCATTGCTCGAAAACCTGGAAAGCGCTGACGCCGAACCAAACACTTCTATAGTTACTTCGGCGGGAGAGTTGCAACGAGCTATGACTAAGTTGATGAACGATTGGAATGATTTGAGAACCAAGGATGTGTTGACGGTGAATGAGCAACTAAAAGCCGCCAATCAACCCTTGCTTGTGCCTTAGTCAATTTGTTGGCGAGATTGTGAACCACCTGATTGTTTTCTACGACGGTGTTTGCGGATTGTGCAATCGGATCATTCAGTTTCTGCTGAAGCGAGATCGGAATGACAGACTTCGGTTTGCGTCGTTGCAGAGTGAGTTCGCTGCAAATGTACTAACCCGGCACGGCATCGATCCGAAAGACTTGGACACGCTTCACGTCGTAGAAAACTATGAGGAGGCGGGTGAGCGTGTGTTGAATCGGTCGGATGCCGTTCTACGTGCCACCGGAGAGCTTGGCGGCCTCTGGAGTTTGGCTGCAATCGCCGGCTCGATAATTCCACGGCCACTGCGGGATCTGTTCTACAGGTTCGTGGCGAGAAATCGTTATCGCGTGTTTGGTAAATCAGAGACATGCATGTTGCCGGAACCGCGGCATCGAGCGAAGTTCCTGGACAATTAGAGGACAATCAAATAGGACAAGTTAGGAAGGGTGGTTTACCCCCGCTGTCTTTAGATCACTTAGGTTGAATAAGTTTAGGTAACGGGGGTAAACCACCCTTCCTAACTTGTCCTTGGCAGCAGTCTTTCATTGTCCTTGGCAGTGTCTTTCAGTTGCTTACAAAAACTGGTAGGAGTGAACAAATGTTACTGCGAGTGTTAACTGGCCTCACACTTCTCAGTCTTCTCATGTCAACTAATCAATCCCAAACACCTAAGTTTGATTTGCTTATTAAGAACGGGCGCATAGTCGATGGTTCGGGTCGGCCTGGTTACAACGCTGACATCGCGATCAAAGGGCAGCGTATTGTCGAGATTGGTAGCCTCAAGAACGCAACCGCTGCGAGAACAATCGATGCTAATGGACTGGTTGTCGCGCCGGGTTTCATTGACATGCTGGGCCAGTCAGAAACCTATCTGCTCATCGATCCACGCGGCATGAGTAAAGTGATGATGGGAGTCACGACGGAAATAACCGGCGAAGGTGAATCCGTGGCTCCAATCAATGATCGTCAGATCAAAGAGCAGGAGGATTATCTCAAACGTTTTAACCTGACGATCGACTGGCGGACTCTCGACGAGTATTTCAAGCGACTTGAGAAGCAACGCACTGGACTGAACCTTGGAACGTTTGTTGGAGCGACGCAGATTCGCGAATACGTGGTTGGTTACGACAACCGTCCCCCGACGCCCGCCGAACTCGAGACTATGAAAAAGTTAGTGGCTGACGCGATGCGCGACGGTGCACTCGGCCTATCGACCTCTCTTCAATACATCCCGGCTCGATTCGCAACGACAGACGAAATTGTAGAACTGGCAAAAGTGGCCAAACAGTATGGCGGTATCTATGCGACGCATCAGCGCAGTGAAGCCAATGCACTGGATGAATCGCTTCAAGAAGTATTTGAGATTGCCCGCCGCGCGAGTATCCCCGCGGAAATCTGGCACCTCAAGACTGCCTACAAAAAGAATTGGGGTCGAATGCCGGAGATACTCAACAGGATCGAACAGGCGCGAGCGCGCGGCCTCGATGTAACTGCTGACATCTATCCATACGTAGCCGGCAGTACGTCGCTAAGTGCATGTTTGCCTCCGTGGGCCCAGGAAGGTGGGCTGGAAAAGATGCTGAGCAGGCTGCGCGATCCGGCCACACGTGAACGTATCAAACGTGAGATATCCGAGGACCACAAAGAGTGGGAGAACATTTATCTGGGAAGCGGTGGAGCCGGAGGCATTCTGATTGGATCCGTTGTCAATCGCGAATTGGAACAGTGGCAAGGAAAACGTGTTTCAGAGATCGCCGAGGCGCAGAAGAAAGATCCACTCGATGCGTTGTTGGACTTCATACTCGCGGACCACGCGCAGACTGGTGCGATCTTTTTTATGATGAGTGAAGACGACATGCGCGCGGCGATGCGTTCACCACTTGTCAGCATCTGCACAGACAGCGGTTCGCGTGCTACTGACGGACCGCTTGCCGGCTCAATGTCACATCCGCGCGGCTGGGGAAGTTACCCAAGAATCCTGGGCCGCTACGTCCGCGACGAAAAGTTACTTTCGCTTGAAACGGCAATACACAAGATGACCGGAGGACCAGCAACCCGAGTTGGTCTGAAGGATCGAGGATTACTACGTGCGGGAAACTTTGCAGACATCACTGTTTTCGAT
>Ga0163163_10005173_pt1 | contig 11250 bp, 11 predicted proteins | sample S65metaG_FD_119766 | JGI IMG/M metagenome (GOLD analysis project Ga0163163, IMG submission 119766) | Switchgrass rhizosphere microbial communities from Kellogg Biological Station, Michigan, USA - S6-5 metaG | ecosystem: Host-associated > Plants > Roots > Rhizosphere > Soil | place: USA... | reverse complement strand
GCTCATGACGTACACCGTGTCGGCGAGAAAGACTGCCTCACGCAGATCGTGCGTGACCAGGATCACGGTCGGATTACGCTCCATCCACAGCTTTTGCAGCACCTGCCACAAATCCTCGCGCGTGAACGCGTCGAGCGCGCCGAACGGCTCGTCGAGCAGCAGCAGGCGCGGATCGTGAATAAGCGCGCGGCAGAGTGACGCGCGCTGCAGCATGCCACCCGACAGCTCCCACGGGTACTTGTCCTGGAACTTGCCGAGCCCGACCTCGGTGAGCAGTGAGGCGGCCATTTGCCTGTACTTGGCTTTTTCAGTGCGGAATTTGCTCCGGTACGGCTCGACGATTTTCAACGGCATGACCACATTGTCGATCGTGCGTAACCACGGCAGCATCGTCGGATTCTGGAATGCCATCCCGACGATCTTGATCGGCTTGAGCACCGGGCTGCCGTCGACAACGATCTCGCCCTCAGTCGGCCGACGCAGGCCGGAGGCGAGCTTCAGCAGCGTCGACTTTCCGCAACCGCTCGGGCCAACGATGGCGACAAACTCGCCGCGCTTGAGCGTCATGTTGGTCTGCTCGAGCGCGAGCGTCGAGCTGTCGCCAGCCTTGTAGTTGAGCTTCACATCCCTGACATCGACGAATATGTCGGCATCGTCGTGCTTCGGCATTTCGCTGGCCGCGGCGGCATTTCCCCTGTTCATACGTCAATTGGTCTGCGGCTTGAGTTCGTGGACATTGCGAATGTCGCGCGGCGGCATGAATTCGCGGGTGAAAACCTCGCCCGGCGCGGGGGTGCGCTGGAGGTCGTAGGCGTCGACGACCACGTCGATGCCTTTCTTCAGGCGCGCGTCGTCAACATCGCCGATTCCGATCTTCTCCGACTCCGGGGACAGGATCTCGACGTTCACTGTCGCAAGCAGATTTTCCAGCTCGATTTCGCGATCAAGCAGCGGCTGGCGCTTGAGCGCGGCCTCGACACCCATGTTCGGATTGGCGAGCACATCCTGGAAACCTTTCGAAATCGCACGCAGGAACCCGGCGACCGCTTTCGGATTTTTCTCGATAAATTCCTTCGAGACGATGATCGCATTGCTGTAGAGGTCGAGCCCGAAGTCGCTGTATCTCATTCGGGTTACCTTCTCGCCCGGGTCCTTGTAGATCTTGCGCAGGCTGAACCACACGGTGTTGATGTAGCCTGAGACCGCGTCTACCTCGCCGCGCACGAGCATCTGTTCGCGCAGGCTGGGTTGCATGTGCTTCCAGGTTATTTTCTTCGGATCGATACCGGTCGCCTTGGCAAAAGCCGGGAACAATTTGAACGGCGCGTCGTCGACCGGAGCGCCCAGCGTCTTGCCTTCGAGCTGCTTCGGCGAGGTGATGTTCTTGTCCTTCATCGAGTATATCGAGAAGGGTGAAACGCCGTAGATCATGAACACGGCTTTCGGAGATTCATTCGGGTTTTTGGCGGCGAATACCGTGAGCGCATTAATGTCACCAAAGCCGATATCGTAGGCACGGCTCGCCACGCGCGTGACAGCGGCGCCCGAACCTTCCCCCTGGTCCATCTGCACATCCAGCCCTTCGGCTTTGAAGTACCCTTTGTCCTGGGCGAGGAAGAACCAGGCTTGCGGGCCCTGATATTTCCAATTGAGGATGAAGCGGATCTTGACCGGATCCTGCGCGTAACTCGCGGTTGCGAACGACATGGCCGCGGCACACAGCACAGCCACGCCCAGGAATTTCCTTGCCGACATTTGAACCTCCCCTGGATTGCCGGCTCCATGACCGGCGTTGAACGCTTTCTTCCAGTCCTATGACGCTTGAGCTTGCCGCACTTTGCTGTTTTCCGTCAGCCCCTTGATGAGATCGCCGCTGTTCACCGTGAAGCCGTAAAGCAGGTGCACCAGAAACATAATCGCCTCGGTGCAGTGGGCAGGCGACGAGGTTTCGCAGGCATCCTCGACGAGAATGCAATCATAGCCGAGAAAGCTTGCGTGGATCAGCGTGGCAAATACGCACCGATCGGTATTGACCCCGGTGAAAGCCAGCGTCGTAATGTTGCGATTTCGCAGAATGCTGTCGAATTCGTTGTCAATAAATCCGTCGAAACGCGTCTTGTCGACGAAGATGTCGGACGGCTCAGCCTTGAGCGTGTCGATCACGGCGGCACCCTGTGAGCCGCGCACCAGAACCGGGCCTCTGCCCGACGGCAGCATGTCGCCATAACCCGGACCCGTCCCGCGCGGCTTACCGGCATGCAGGAGTGACGGCGGCAAATCCGCGTTGTCGGGGCGGTTGCCCCAATTGAGCCAAAATACCGGTGCGGACGCGGCGCGGAATGCAACGAGCAGTTTCTGCAGCGTGGGCACGATGCGGTGCGGCACGCTCACGTCGGCGCCCTTTTCCGCGAACCACCCGCCTTTGCTGCAGAAATCGTTCTGCATATCGACAACAACGAGGCCAGTGCGGGCAACGTCGAGCACGATGTTCTGGGGTTTCGCGGGAACCGAGGCGGGCTGCGGCAGCAATACCGGTCGGATCAAGCTGACTTCAGCCGGCGTAACGTCCCAGGTGTTCTGCGGCGTCGGACCAAGCTTCACGGAGACTTCGCCTCCACACACGCAACCCCGCAGCCAGCCGACAAGCGCCGGACGGTCAGGCGTTGACCCACCTGAAGATTGGACCAAAGCCCGGCAGGCACGTCAACAAAATTTCGAACTTCTGGAAATTATCTGAGGTAGTATAGAATATAGCACTTACGGAGATTAGTCCTAACAACTGCCGATTTTCTAATCAGGATGCCCACACCGTCGCCATATCCACCATGCCCGATCATTGCCAATGAACGATTCTGAACTGGGACGCACGCTCGCGGCGGCCGCTTTTTCGCGCATCCGCGCCGATATCCTCAGCTCCAAGTTGCTGCCCGGCACGCGACTGCGCTTTGAGCCGCTGAAGAAAGCTTATGGCGTCGGTTTAAGTCCGCTGCGCGAGGCACTGTCGCGGCTCGTCGTCAGCGGGCTCGTCACCGCAGAAGGGCAGCGCGGATTCCGCGTCGCGCCAGCATCAATCGATGACATCCAGGACATCGCAGAAGTCCGCACCAATGTCGAATGTCTGGCGTTCCGCCAGTCCATCGAGCGGGGCGACGACCAGTGGCAGGCGGATGTCGTTGCTGCGCACTACCGCCTCAACCTGCTGGTCGAGCGCAACGCGGTCGAACCGGTCGACGAAGAAGTGTGGGAGGCGCGACACCGCGAATTCCACCTCGCGCTGTTGCAGGCATGCGGCTCACGGTGGCTTTTGCAGATCGTGTCGTTGCTGACCGATCAGTTCGACCGATACCGCCGTCTATCGGTCGAAAGCAGCTTGTCGGGCAAGCCTGTATCGCTCGAACATCAAAGGATCGTGGATGCCGCGCTCAAGCGCGACGTCGAAGCCGCGGTGCGACTACTGAAGGACCACATTGCACATGCAACGCGCCTGATCATCGAGAACTGGCACGCCGTGCTCAAGCCCAAGCAGCGCGGTGATGCAACGCACGCGGCGCTCAATCGTGGAAAGCGGCGCGCAGGCAAGGCAGCAAATCGTTCGTCCGCCCAAGGTCTCTAGTCACATCCACTTCGGGATCGTCACCGGCGTAAATGTCCGGCAGCGCGCAAGCAAAGCGCGCGGGTCAGCATCGACGATCAGCATGTCTCGCTGTTGCGGTGGAAGAAACCCTTCGCGAATCATGGTGTCGATGAACTGCAACATGGGATCGTAAAAGCCATTGACGTTGTAGAGCCCGAGCGGCTTTTTATGCCCTTCGAACTGGGCGTCGACCCACATCTCGAATAGTTCCTCGACCGTGCCGATGCCGCCCGGCATGGCAAGAAACCCGTCAGATACTTCGGCCATGCGGATCTTGCGAAGCGAACGCGTCGCCACGACCTCCGGCACCGTCAGATTCGGATATTGCTGGCCCTTGTCGACCAGGCCCTGCGTGATGATGCCGTGCACCGAGCCGCCATTTTCGAGGACAGTGTCGGCTATGATCTTCATCAAGCCCTTGCTGGTGCCGCCGAAGACGAGCTGGATTTTTTCAGCCGCCAGTGCGCGGCCAAGCGCGACCGAAGCCTCCCGGTAAATTCCGGACGCACCGAAGTTAGAACCGCAAAACACTGCGATTTTCATCATGCGGGCATCTCGCGTTTGTCGCCATCACCTGTCAATAGATGGCGCAAGAACGCGGTCAATGGCGCGGCTCAGTCGAAGGTCTTCGCGCCTGCGAGCGCATGCAGCGCGGCCTTGGCAACCTCGAGATCTTCTTCGCCGGTCTGCGAGCCTACGCCGATGCCCCCAATCGTGACGTTATCGACGATAATTGGCAGGCCGCCCTTGAGATTGACGAGACGGCCCGACGTCGCATGCGCCAGGCGGAATTCCAGCTCGCCCTGGATGCCGCCGGTTGGTCCGCGGCCGGAGGCGGCGGTCTGTGCCTTGCGGATCGCTGACTCGATGCTCAGGACCTTGCCGCCGTCCATGCGCGTGAACGCCAGCAGATTTCCGCCCTCGTCCACCACGGCGATGCATTGAGGCTTTTTCATCTCGACCGCCTTCTTGACGCCGGCCTCGATGAGCTTCATTGCGCCGGCGTGCGTCAGGCGCAGATGCTTTTCCACATCCATGTGCTGTCTCCGAACTATTTCGCTTCAGCGATGACGCAAATGAGGTTTGCGCCGGCCGGGCCCTGGTGCTCTGCACCGGCAGAGGCAAGGAACAGGGTATCGCCGACGATTGTCCCAACGATCGCATGTGCGACCGCCTTCGCCTGAATTCCCGAGAATGGGGCGAGGAAGTCCGAATGCAGGACGTGACGGCGGCCGCGCACATTGGTGACGTAGTCGGCGCCGGCATTCACCAGCACGCCGGCGATGCGCTTGCGGTCAGCCTCTGTCACGACGCCATCCTTCATATCGAGGCCGGCCTGCGCGAAAGGCTTGCGGGCCCCGACGATGTCCAGTTGGTCTTGCATCACGCCATGCGTGGCAACCAGCCTGCCCGGCGCGCCCTCGACATTGCCGATCACCATCACGCGGCAGGCAACCTGCTCGCCGCCTGCCGACGTCGAAGCCACCGACGAGTACAGTGACTTTTCGATATTGATCATCCCGTCCTTGAGCTTTCCGCGCTCCACCTCGCCGGTCGCAACCGCGACACCGAGCGCGCAGGCACCCTTGGCAAGCGAGGAAGCCACCGCCGGGTTGCCGGCCACGACCTTTTGGCCGCGCTTCTCGGCATCCGCGATGCGCGCCGGCGTCATCGCGGGGCACTTGATCTCAACGCATTCGACCTGCGAGGTGTCGGTAATGCCGGCGTCCTTCATGGCCGCGCGCACGGCATCAGCCACGAGGTCCACCTGGATCATGGTGCCGTATTCTTCGGGCTTAAGTTCGCGCGAGTTGGCAACGCCGATCGCGAGGCGCTTGCCCTTGCCCGGCGCTCCGCCCGGCTTCTTGATGAACAGATAAATGTGCGGCGTCATGATACCGCCGACACCACCAATCATCATCATGGGAATGGTGTCGAATACCTGCTTACGCGAAATTCCGAGCCGCTCCGAGAGCAGCACTTCCATCGCCAGCGTCGCATAGCCGCGCGCATAGGCATCACCTTCGGTCTGCTCCATGATCGCCACGACGTGCTTGGGATCGACCTTTTTACTGTCGAACAGCGCGACGACTTGCGATACGTCGCCTGGTGAGCTCATCGGCACGCAAATCACATCAGCTTCAAACATCCCACTGGCCATGAAATCAGTTCTCCTGTCCCGGTCATGCCGCGCGGCGAACTGGCCAGCGGCGGCCGGTGGCAATATATCCGGCGTTCAGCGCTTTGCCAATAATTTCGAAAATCTGATTGATCTATGAGATCGCGGTTGTTATCGTTTTCGTGCCGGCCAATGCCCGTTGCGAGCGAACCGGCGTTGTTGTGGCCGGTATACAGGGAAGGCAAAGCATGTCGCAACAGCAGGAAACCGAAACCGACAAGCTGCTGACGTCGGAAGTGCGCGTGGTCAATGTTGGCCTGCGCGAATTCGCACGCGATCTGTCCGCATGCAAAATCCAGGTCGTCCACGTCGATTGGTCCCCTCCGGCCGTCACCAATCCAAAGGTCGCAAGCCTGCTCGCCAAGCTCGGAGGTTGAAATGGCCGGGCCGAGCCTGAGCGAAAAAATCGCCATCGCCAACGCCGAAGCGCATCGCCGGCTGCTCAGTGGCGATCCCGTGCTCGTTGACGTGCAGTTGGCGCGCGAGGCCATACCGACATTGCCCGACCGCACGATTTTGCACGCCGGCCCGCCGATCCAATGGGACCGCATGTGCGGGCCAATGCGCGGCGCGGTTGCCGGCGCCATCGTGTTCGAAGGCTGGGCACGCAATCTCGCCGACGCCGAAAAACTTGCAGCTTCCGGTGATATCCGCTTCGAGCCGAACCACCACTACAACGGCGTCGGACCTATGACCGGCATGACCACACGCAACATGGCGGTGCTGGTCGTGGAAAATCGCGCCTTTGGAAACCGCGCCTTCTGCACGGTCAACGAGGGCATGGGAAACGTCATGCGCTTCGGCGGCAACGATCAGGAGGTCGTTGACCGCCTCAAGTGGATGGCGACCGTCGCCGCCCCGGCACTCGGCGCCGCGGTCCGGCACCGCAAAGGTATCCCGCTCAAGAGCCTGATCGCGCGCGGGCTTTCAATGGGCGATGAGATGCACATGCGCAATGCTGCATGCTCGAGCCTGCTCGTCCGCGAACTCGCCGCTGATTTGGCGGAGACCGCGCCGAAGGAACTTCCCCGTATTCTGCGCTTCATCTCCGGCAACGAAATGTTTTTCCTCAACGTCGTGATGGCAATGGCAAAATCGATCACCATGGCCGCGCACGGCATCGAGCATTCGACCGTCGTCACCACGATGGCGCGCAACGGAACCGATTTCGGCATTCGCGTCAGCTCGACCGGAGATAACTGGTTCACCGGACCGGCACAGATGGCGCGCGGGCTCCTGTTTGCGGGCTTCACCGAAGCCGACGGCAACGTCGACATCGGCGATTCCTGCATCACCGAGACTGTCGGCCTTGGCGGCTTTGCAATGGCCGCGGCACCCGCCGTCGTCGGCTTTGTCGGCGCGGGCTCACTGGCTGACGCGATCAACTACACCAAAAACATGACGGAGATCACCGTCGGGCCTAACCCGGAGTGGACGTTGCCCACGTTGTCCATGATGGGAGTTCCGACCGGGATCGACATCCTCAAGGTCGTATCTTCGGGCATATTGCCCGTCATCAACACCGCGATCGCCAACAAATTACCAGGCCGTGGGCAGATTGGCGCCGGCGTCGTGTCACCACCGATGATCTGCTTCGAGCAGGCGCTGATGAAGTTCGGCGAAATGAATGGAGCGCTGTGAGCATGAGTGCGGTCGTCAACAGGATCCGGCGCACGTTTTATATGGACTCCGTCGCGCTGATGCGCATTTCGCGTGCGGTGTCCTCCCTCGCCGGTATCGAAACCGCCGCGCTGATGATTGGCTCGACCACCAACAAGAAGCTGATGCGCGACGCGGGTCTGCTCAATACCGATAGCGACAGTGCAGGCGCCAACGATCTCATCATCGCGGTGCGGGCAGGCAACGAAAGCGCGGCGAGCGCAGCAATCACGGAGGCGGAAAAACTGCTCGATACGCCGGCCGTGTCGGGCGCAGGCGGCAACGAGTGGAATCCCAAGACCCTGGCGACGGCCCTGCAGCAACTTCCCGGCGCCAATCTCGCGCTCATCTCGGTGCCGGGTGAATTTGCTGCAGCGGAAGCGCGCCGCGCACTGAACAACGGCCTGCACGTGATGATGTTCAGCGATAACGTACCGCTCGAGGACGAAGTCGCGCTCAAGCGCGAGGCGAAACAACGCGGCCTGCTGATGATGGGACCTGATTGCGGCACTGCGATCATCGGCGGCGCGCCGCTTGCATTCGCCAATGTCGTGCCCCGCGGCAAGATCGGCATCGTCGCGGCTTCCGGGACCGGCTTGCAGGAGGTTTCCACGCTTGTGGCGCGCAACGGCCAGGGTATTTCACATGCGATTGGCGTCGGCGGCCGCGACCTCAAAGAGGCGGTTGGCGGCATCACCACACTCATGGGCATCGACGCGCTCGACCGTGACCCGGGCACAGAGCAGATCGTGCTGATCTCGAAGCCGCCAGAACCGTCGGTTGCCAAGTCGGTGCTCGAACGCGTGGGCAAGAGCAAAAAGAAGTTCTTGATCTGCTTCATCGGCGTCGAAGACATGCAGGTTCCCGCGAACGCTTCGCTTTCAGCCGAGCTGCGGACCACCGCGGAAGCCGCTCTCGGTGGCAGGAAAATCGCCTGGAACGGTGCGCCGCCGTCCGCCGCCGATCTGGCGGGGCGCGTCGAGCGTGGGCGCAACAAGATCAAGGGTCTGTTCTCGGGCGGCACGATGTGCGCGGAAGCGCAGGTTTTCCTGCGCCGTGCCGGCGTCCCAGTCTCGTCGAACGTGCCGATCCCCGGGGTGAAAAAGCCCGCTGCCGCAAGCGACGCGCACGCACTGCTCGATCTGGGCGACGATGAATACACCGTCGGTCGGCCGCACCCGATGATCGATGCGACGTTACGCAACCAGATGATCCGCGAAGCCCTCACGGACGGGAAGACCGCCGTAATCCTGCTTGACGTCGTGCTCGGCTATGGCGCCAACGCCGATCCGGCAGGCGAATTGATCGCGCAACTGCCGACCGCCCGGGACAGAAAAGCGCTTCTGATCGCCTCGGTGTGCGGCACCGAGGAGGACCCGCAGGGGTATTCCCGTCAGGTGCAGGCGCTCAACGATGCCGGTATCGTTGTCGCACCGTCGAACGCGCACGCCGCCGAGCTCGCGATCGCGGTCCAGCGGCAGATTTCGTCCTAGCTTGCGTTTGCAGAAAGCAGCGTTTGCTGAGCCAGTGCGGCGCACACGCTCGCCGCACCCACCAGACTGTCCCAGCCGGAGGTGTGGCCAATTGCGTGAACCGCATCGAGCCGCGCCTCCAGGTCGCAGCCGCCGTGCAGAACGCTCTCAATCGCATCGTAAAGAACGGCCGAGGCATGCCCCTTGGCCGAGCAATGCAGATAAGCCGCACTGATAAGGCTCGTCTCCCGCTCGGCAATCGGCAACACTGATGCGGCAAGCCGTGCCGCTATCTCGCCGTGGCCGAGATAGTTAAGCGTCGCCATCACGCCGCACAGGAAATCATCGCACGATGGCGTCAGCCCCGGCCCCAGGGCAACCAGACCTTCGACCGGCGGCGGCGCTTCAGGCGAACCTGCCAGCGCGACATTAAGCCAGTGCCAGACAGCGGCGATCGGCCAAAGAGCGGCCTGCAGCAAGGCATCGTTCTCGGAGCCGGGCGGCAATGACGGTTTGTCCAGGGTCGTCAGCAGCGCGCCCAGCCCACCCGGCGCACGACGCTGCACCGACTGCGCGAGCAGATTCAGACCTATCTGCAAATCCCGCCCGGAGAACGCGCGCAATACCGGCGGCCGCCACACATCCGCGCCGTGCAAGTCGAGACGCAGATGCTCGCCAACGATCAGCATCGACCCGGACCGCGAAACATTTTGTCCGCGCGCCAAGCCATGCGCCGGCCATTCAAGTCCCGCCGGGACGGCCGTCAGGACATTCAGCGGCCCGTACCCCAATCCCGGTGGCCCGACGCACACGACGTCGCCGCTGAACTGGATGTAGAAACTGCGACGGAACACGGCGATGACTATGCCATTCGCGCTTGCGCGTAGGATTACGTGCGCGAACTCGCCGAGTACGACGACTGCGAAGGCCTTGTCGTGCTGAACCGCGATTTCCGATTTGAGCAACAGGCGCTCCGCTAGTCGGCGACGATATGCGTTCCTGTCTTTCCTTGCAGGACCGGCAGCACTTCTTCCAGGCGGCCGATCATAACCCGTTTGCCGCCGCCTTCGAGAAACTGGATTGCGGCATCGATCTTCGGACCCATGCTGCCCGGCGGAAAGTGTCCCTCCGCATGATACTTCTTGATCTCCGACAGCGTCACGCGTTCGAGCGAAGTCTGGTTCGGCTTGCCGAAATTGATCGCGACGCGCGGCACCGCCGTCAGGATCATCAAATCGTCGATGTGCAGGACGTTGGCCATCAGCGCCGAGGTACGGTCCTTGTCGATTACCGCCTCAACGCCATGGCGCTGCCTCTTGCCGGTACGCACGACCGGCACGCCACCACCACCGCCTGCGATCACGACGGCGCCGCTCTTGGCGACGACCTGAATCAGCGAGATGTCACAGATATGTTTAGGTTGCGGTGACGGAACGACGTGGCGCCAACCGCGGCCGGAATCCTCGCGCATTTCCCAACCGAGTTCCGCCGACAGCGCCTTTGCTTCTTCCTCGCTGTAAAAATAGCCGATCGGCTTCGACGGATTTTTGAAAGCCGGATCGTTCGGATCGACCTCGACCTGCGTAAGAAGACAGACGACGTGGCGCTGATTGTCGACGGCGCGCAGAGCATTTTCGAGCGCCTGCATCAGAAGGTAGGCGATGCCGCCCTGACTGTGCGCAACACAGATATCGAGCGTCATCGGCTCGACGCGCTGGCGCGCAAGCGACTGGCGCATGAGAATCTTGCCGACGACCGGACCGTTGCCGTGCGTGATGATAAGCTCCGTATCGAGCTCCATCAGCGGCAGCAGCGCCCTGCCCAGCCCGGCCGCGACGTCGGCCTGCTCCGTCGGCGTGCCGCGGATACCTTCCGGATGCGTTGCGTTGCCGCCGATCGCAATGACAAGACGGCTCGGAATCTCGTCTCTCTTGGGCATAGCCTGGATCACCCGGCTGCAAAGACAAAGTCTAGGCGATCAGTCCTGGCATTGCAAATTTTTTCGAAATTCCTGACCTTCGACTAGATAACGACATTCTTCGATCTTCTTGCCGAACTTTGGTCTATCCCATATGGTGCAAAATCATCACAAACAGTCGGTCGATGTGGTGCAGGAGAGTTGACGTTGGAGAAAATCGAGCTCGCGAACAAGGCAACAGTACAAAGAATTTTACAGGGCGAGCCGGTTCTCATCGACGTACAGCCCGCCGGCGAGGTCATTAAAGGCCTCACCAGGAACATGATCCTGCACGCAGGGCCTCCGATTACATGGGATCGCATGTGCGGCCCGATGCGCGGTGCGATTT
>Ga0163163_10005170_pt1 | contig 11254 bp, 9 predicted proteins | sample S65metaG_FD_119766 | JGI IMG/M metagenome (GOLD analysis project Ga0163163, IMG submission 119766) | Switchgrass rhizosphere microbial communities from Kellogg Biological Station, Michigan, USA - S6-5 metaG | ecosystem: Host-associated > Plants > Roots > Rhizosphere > Soil | place: USA: Michigan... | reverse complement strand
CAAGACCAACCTTAAAAACATAAAGAAATGTACTGGATACTTTTTATTGGCATCATGCTCGCAAGCTGGCTCGTTAGCAATAGATTGCAAAGCAAATTTGAAAAATACTCTAAAGTCCAATTGCAGAATGGCATGTCAGGCGCCGAAATCGCCGAGAAAATGCTGACGGTGTGTATAAGGGCAATCGACTATTGCCCTCCGACCGATCTTCAGCTCAGTGATTTTGCCCGTGCGCTCCTCACCATAGACATGGAACTGAACCCGAGGGACGACAAATATTCCATGCGGCCGAGACTGTTCGAGTGGTTCGTCAAGTTCGGAATTCTAGAGGCTCAAAAGGTTCGGGAAGGACGGGAAGCGGGGACTTGGGATCCCCCGGAATCCCCGGAGCTGTTCCTATACGACCGCACGCATTTCGAGAGCATGAAGTCCGACAAAGACGAACTGTTCCGGTTTCTCTGGGAGAATCGCAAACTCCTGAAGCTGAATGAGGATGCCGATACCAGAGTGCGCTCCGTGAGACCGTGCGTTCGTACCGGAAGAGACGGCTTCATCCTCCGGGAAACGGTGGTCGAGTATGTCCAGCAGGTGACCCTGCTCGCGCGGGAACTGGCCCGGCGGGGAATCCAGGCTCCTGAGGGCATGCCGGGCAATACCGAGGTGACTCTTTACGGCGGGAACGCATTGATCTTCGATGAATACGGGCATGTGAAATATAACATCGGCGCCTCCGTCCTGGATCCGGCGAGGGAGAGTGTTCAGAAAAGGCAGAGTGATCGCCTTGCATACCTGTGGCGTGCGGGCGCGTTCGCCGGGCATGGCTCCGAAGCGTCTCCCTTCCGGCAGATTCATCTACGAGGTGCCATGGACTGGTATCGCTCCGTTCGAGGTCAGGAGGAATAGCGGATGGCGAAGAAACTTGTGGCGAAACGCACCGCCTCCGCGCCCGGATCCGTCAGCATTCGGATGTACAACGTGGGGTTTGGGGATTGCTTCCTTCTGACCTTTCACTACCCACAACAGAAACGCCACATGTTGATCGACTTCGGCAGCACTGCTGCTCCGGAAGGCCAGCGGAAAGACTACATGCAGCGAGTGGCCGCCGATATCAAAGCCCAATGCGGTTCTAAGCTGGACATCGTGGTTGTCACCCACCGGCATCGCGATCACATCAGCGGCTTCGCGACGGACGGGAATGGCACGGGCAAAACGATTGCGGGATTGAAGCCCGACTTCATCGTCCAGCCGTGGACGGAGGATCCCGACGCCAAGCCCGATGCATTGACGGCCACCGTCAACGTAGGAGCGAAGGGCGGCCCCAGTGCCAAGCAGATGAAAGCGCACTATCTAGGCTCGCTTGAGGCGATGCATCGTGTGGCCGCGGGTGTCGCTACATGGGCCAGGCAGAATGCGGCGGTGACGGACTCCGCTACGGCAGATCAGCTTTCCTTCCTGGGCGAGGACAACTTGAAGAATTTGTCCGCCGTCAAGAATCTTGTGGCGATGGGGCGAGCCGGAACGCCGTACTACGTGAATGCCGGCATGCAGCTGAATGGTCTTCTTCCCGGTGTGAAGATTACCGTCCTGGGTCCGCCCGATCTGAAACAGAGTGATAAGATTCGAGTCGAGCGAGTGAAGGATCCCGCCGAGTTCTGGCAGTTCCGAAATTTCTGGGCGGCGCAGCACGCTGCAGTAGCGACAGCGGTTTCCAGTCGTCCTCGCAAGCTATTCTCCCGCAGAGTGTCGACAACCCGCAGACCTAATGTCCGCTGGTTCATCCGCGAGGCCAGAAAGATTCAGGCTAGCCAGATGCTCGCCCTGGTACGGGAACTGGACGATGTGATGAACAACACCAGCGTCATTCTGCTCTTGGAAATCGGTACTAAGAAGCTGCTGTTTCCGGGGGACGCTCAAATCGAAAACTGGGCTTTCGCCTTACAAAACCCCGCATGGATGGCTTTGCTGCGAGACGTGGACCTGTATAAGGTGGGACATCATGGAAGCCTGAACGCCACACCGAAGACCTTGTGGGCGGGATTCAAGCACAAAAGTGAGCACGCAGATCAAGGCCGCATAGAGACCCTATGCTCCACAAAAGCTGGTTCGCATGGCAACGAAGACGCCGGTACTGAAGTTCCCCGGCGCCTGCTGGTGGACGAATTGAAAAAGGAAAGTGACTTTACGTCCACCGAGGACTATAAATCTCCGGACGGTTTGGTGCGCGAATTTACGATTACAGTGTAGACCGGCCGGGTCCGGACAGCGCGGCTAGTTCCTGCCACCCCTGGCTGCGGCTTTGGCCTTCGCCTTCACCTTCCCGGCTTTGGGTTTCGACGTCTTCGGGTAGATACCAGCGGCAAATGTGGCGTCCGACTTGTCGATATCTTTCCCGCCTATGATCGGCTTCCCGTCCTTTGTCAACTCGCCGGGAATCTGATAACACATGATGGATTTCTGATCCGGAGTGGTTCCCTGGATGGTCGATTCCTCGATCGGCGTCAATACCTGCGCGCGAACTTCGTCTTCGCTCCAGCCCTGAGTTCGCATGAAATACTTGATCGCCTTGGCTTCATCGATGCGATCGACCAGGGCTTTACGCATATGCTCATGCGGAAAACCAAGCGTATGGCCGGTCTCGTGCCGCACCACGCGGTGATACTCCGATTCGGGCGTCTGCATGGTGAATGCTTCCAGATTCATGGTCTGCTTGCTCTTGGCGATGTGCAGAATATCGGTGCCGAGATAGGACCAGTAGCCGCCCTCTGCACCTTCCACGCGAGCGATCCGGACCTGACCTCCAGACTTGGTCTCCGTGAATTTCACATTCGCGGTCTCGGCCCATGCATTCATGTGCAGCAGGATTCGTTTCCGCAGGTCGGCAGGCGGAGTATCCATGAAGGAGACCGTAAGCTTGACGCCCTGAATGCCCCAGTATTTCTTCGTGACCAGGGCGATGCGCTGCGGCGTAATTTGCAGGCCCCGCATGGCGCCTGCCAGGTGGGCGAGAGGCACATGATTCTGCGGATTGATCTTGATTGCAGTTCGGGCGGCTGCTATAGCTTGTTCCTTCGGTAGACTCTTGGGCGTACAGGTTATAAGGATAGGTTTCATGATTTTCCTTCTTCTTTCTATACTGAACCAAGTCCGAGAGGTTCAGATTCAATCACAACCGAGTTCGATAGGATGGGTCCGATTTAGACCCGCCCCAGGTTCACGAAAGTATTTCCTTCCTGAGCACGGTAACGCATCCTTTCCATTCATCTGGCCTGCAATACCACTCGCAGCCCGGAGTTCTTTTCGTTATCGGATAGCTGCTTTTGATAGGGCTCCATGTGGTCCGCCAGGATGCGTAGCGTCATAAGGCCGTCGCGGACCTGAAATGTTGCCTTGCCGTCGGCGGAGGTGGTCTTTCGTTCCTGGGAGTTGTCGCCGAACAGTTGGACTACAGCGCCCTTGATGGGAGTTTGTGGGTCGCTGAGGACCGTGAAGGTCACGGTGGCACCCCCTTTGGCCTTGGCTATGTCTTTCTTATCTTTCTTGTTCGTCTTTCCGTTATTATCCTGCTTCTTCTGTTTGTCTTGAGCCGGGTTGTCCTGTTTGTCGCCGGAATCCTGCTTGGCGGATTGGCCCTGTTTATCCGGATTGGCCGGGTCCTGTGAGGTTTCCTGGCGGGACGCATGGACGCGATCGACCCCCATGATGGCGAGACTCCAGCCTCCTGCGATCAGGAGCACGATCCCGGCAGTTGCATTGATAGACGACATGACCAGAATCCCTCCTTACTGGGCCCGCACTTCACTCAAGCTCTGAATGACCTCATCCTGATAAGGTCTGTCTTTGACGCTGGACCGCGAGCCAGGAAAGTAAACCAGCGTCAGCGTCGCGCCGCCATCGTCCACGCGGGTCATAACCAAGGAGACGCGACTGCGGTTATCCAGCCGGGTATTGTCGATCAAGGGAAAGTCGAACGGGCTGACGGCGAATTGAACTTCCTTTTCCTGATCCTGCGCCTCCGCCCTGGTTCGAATCGAGAGCACGACATCCACCTCGGTTTGAAGTTTCAGATCGGTCGTTTGCGGGTTGGTCATCACATCGACGTTAAACCACTTGCCGTGCAATTCCGGCGTTTGCGGGCAGGTGCCCCGGATGACATGGGGCATGACCTGAGCCTGCTGCAACTCGTCGAAAGTGATATCGGCCTTCAATACACATGCGGTTTGCTGAAGAGTGTCCACCTCGCGCGAGACGATATCCTGCGCCAGCCGCTGCAGCCGCTTGCGCTGCGTCTGCGTAGCGTTGGTAGCCAATGACTCCGCGTAAACCTGCTTGAGCAAGGGACCTAGGTCGATGGATTCATGAAAGTTGTATGCCAACAGCTCCAGATTGAGAATCCGCGGCTCCAGGCCGGCCGCCTTCTGCCCGATGAACTGATCGATAACCTTGCTGAACATATCCTTTCGCAGGTTGTTATCCGCTTGTTCCCGGGTACTCATCAGTTCGACGTAGGCGCGCCGTTTTTGGTCATTCTCGAGCGCCCGGTTACCGAAATAGCCCAGGGCCACCACCAAAACAGCGGTGAGGATCTTGCCAATCGGGTCGAGTAGGACCTGGAGTTTGTCCCAGGCGTCACGCAGTTTGGGGGCGTCGGGCATGTTTAACGCTTTCGCAGGATCCAGTTATTCCCGTCCCGAACGACGTCGAAATTGTAAGCCGTGGGCCGGTCAAAGGAATAGACGGAAGCATTCATTCGCCTGCCGGGAAGATCCACAATCAACTGGCAGGCTCCCGTAGCTCGCGCAAACACCCGGTAAACGCCTTCGGCGTCAGTTTTGCCGGGAACCCTTTCCTTGCCGCAGGTCATGAGAACCGAAGCTCCCGGCACAGGCCGGTTGCCTTCGCGAATCGTTCCGTAAACATTGCCGGCTGCCGCCAGCCGGGCCAACGTGAACCCCAGGAATAGAAAATGGCAAACCCGTCGCATCAGGCACCTCCGGCTGAAGCTCGGTTAGTCAGACAGTCCACAGTGTTACCAGATAGCCGAGTACGAATTATAGTGACCGTGACGCTCCGAACGTTACAACGCACACCGCTAGCCCCCGGGCGCCGCTTGCATCCGCTTCTTGGCATCTTTAAGCGCGGTCCGCAGTTCTTGACGGGAAAGGTGCCAGAACTGTGAAAACGCTCTATTTCTAACGCCATCAACGTACTTCCCGATCACCGCCGATAATGCCAGGGCGAATAACAGCGTGAAGAGTGTCCCCGGGGCGTGCACCAGGCGGACTGCGTTGGGAAACATATCGTTCCATTGCCCGGCTTCCAGGTTCTGGACCAGTAGCCTGCCGGCCCGGTACAGGATTCCGGGCATAATCAGAACCAGGCCGATGAAGGACAGGGCTCCGATGTAGTAGGAAAGACGTCCCAGCGTGAGAGTATGCTTGACGATCGCCAGATCCGCGCCCCTTTTCGCGAACGCGTCCTTTAGCGCCGCCTCGACCGCCCGGGCCCGCCCATCAGCCGCGGCGTCTTCTTCCGCGGCGCGCACTGGATCGGGATGGTTGCTTCGCGTGAACGTGACCCTGACAGAGTGCGCCAGCGTACCCGGATTATAGCCGTCCGTTCCATGCGCGATGCGCTCCAGAACACTCAGATGGATCGTGGGCGGCCATCCGCTCTTTTGCTTGTGGCTCAAGGTTCGCATGTCGCGCGGTTTCCAGCGGTAGAAAACGCCTAGTCCCGCGCGCGAATCGTAGAGCTTATCATCGACATTTCCATGCTCGCGATAGTATTCGCGGTCTGACTGCAGAATCCGGAGGCCGTGATCATGGGCCGCCAGGAGTATCCACTCGAGCGTCACCAGCGACATGCCTTGCTTGGCATAACCGCCGCCGACATTGGAATGTACGCCGGCGAACCAAACCTGCTCGATTCGTGGATCAGCCTGCCAGAGAACCGGCTGGAACGCGGCACGAGCTTCATCGACTGCAAGCGCCTGGCAGGCGTGGTCTACCTGGACGCTCAATTCATGGTCGGGAAATTTGAAGCGATGGAGGACGGCGTTGATAATGTCGCTGCTATGCAGAGGTCCGCCCACCGCGTCTACGGTGTCCCACACTCCGATGTACCTGATCCGCACGTCGTAATCAATGGAATGGCGCTTGCGGAAGTCCTCCAGAGCATGCGTATCCGATTTGCGAAGGGCCAACTTACGTAGGAGTGCATGCGTAACCTTCTGGATCCGCGTACGGTAAGACCGGCGGTATGTCTTATAAGCCTTCTGGACAGCCTCTTGCAAGGAAACAGAGGTTGGGAGCTTCTCCCGGTCCAGGACGCCGCACTTCGCGATCATGCCGGCCAGGGTTCGCGCCGTGAACGCGCCCCGGCTAAACCCGAAGAGATAGATCCGATCTCCTGGGTCGTAGATTCTTACCAGTTCTTTGTAGAGATTCCGTACGTTCCGGGCGAGTCCGAATCCGAATGCACCCCCCAACAGCTTGAGCGGGAGGAAGGTCTGGGTGCCAACTCCGTCATCATATAGCGCCACTTGTGCATCCAGGTCAGGGTTGGTGCGATGGCCGTTGAGATCGACAGCTTCAAAGAGTTTGAATACATTCGTGCCTCTGTTCTTAATGGCCGTATTGCCCGTTCCGTCCGAACAGATAATGATGTTCTTGGCCATAGTTCCTCCTTGCTGCGGCCGCAACACTCTTCACGCTAGCCAACGGACTGTCGCGAATATAAGCTAAAAGTGCGCAGCAGCACAAGGGGAAAGTTTGGTGGGACGAAAGACAGCGAGGAACACGCTGCGAAAGTCGGTTCCCGAAGGGATGATTATGCCGCCAGGACCGCCCGTATCCGAGGCCGCCATTGACTTCTGCTCCGGCGTCACGCTCGAGACCTGCTCGGAGATCGACGACTATTTCCATCGCGAGAAGGCTCAGAGTTATATCAAGTGGTTCAATGCGACGCTGGGGAACAAGTCGCCTTGGGGTGGCGTGCAACTCGTGGATACGGCCCAGAACGAGCTTGGTTTCCACCGCTTCTGGAATAGGATCAACCAGATCTTCGGTGGAAGCATCAATCTGATCCAGTTCGTGTCCCTGATGAGCATCCTTTCCAATGAGGTACGCGGAGACTTTACTCCGCAGGCCGAGAAGATGGGGGTTTCCGGCCATCCGGGCATCGCGTACCTGTTTGACCGGATTCAGGGAACGAAGCGCTCTTACAACACGCTGGCCGGAAACCAAACAGCGCTTCAGTGTTTCAACAACGACGCTTACATTGCAGCCCACCGGAATCTTGCGGGGTCAGACCGGTTTGCTCGAACCACGGATATCCGCTGGTCGGGGGAAGCGTGGCCGCCGGATGTTCCTTCCAGCCGGGATCCCTCCGTCACGGGTTTCCTTCAGGAAGCAGACTTTATGAAGTTCCGCGGCCGCGGTTTTATTCAGACCACCGGCCGGGCAAATTACGCAGGATTGGTAGAATTCGTGCAGCAATACGGCGGCGACAATTCCACCCTGACTTTTTATAAGCGACGGTGGAAAGATAAGCCGGTCGACCAAGTTGCCTTCGAAAGCACCAACCACGATTGGGATACCTTGTTTCAGCAAACCGACCTGATCATAGCGGCCGAGGCGGTACGCTTGCATAACGTGAAATCCGGGGGGTACCTCGCCCTCTCACCGGAACCTGCGCTGCTGAACGGCACCGCAAAGGGCTCTCTCTACTGGATGGGCCTGCGCATCAGCGGCAGTTCCTCGTACGCGAATACGTTTCGAGAGCGCGTAGGAGCAGTTCTCTCTGCGATCGAAGCGTAGTACTTCAATCGTGCTGGCAATAGAGTATTTTCGGATTTCATTCCGACGTAACTGGTTGCTTCATTGCAGACAGGGTCGTGGTGGAGAAGGAGCGCGCTGCTGCGAACATCGCCGCGCTCTATTTGCCTGTCCTAAGGTTATTGGTCACCTTGTGCAAACTCTGATATAGTGACAATCATCTCCAAGCAAGCCGCTTAATGCCATGAACTCGGACGAGTGGAGCATTCTGGACAATCCAGGGCCTGCGGCCATCACTCCGGGAACACAGATCGGCGCCTACCGCATCGAGTCTAGACTCGGCGAGGGCGGCATGGGCGCGGTCTATCGGGCGCTCGATGTCAAGCTCAACCGTCCGGTGGCGGTCAAAGTTCTGTCCGAGGAACTCGCCGATGCCGCCGCCCGCCGACGTTTCCAGCGTGAGGCGCAGATGGCGTCCTCGCTCAATCACCCGCACATACTTACCGTCCATGACGCGGGTGAAATAGACGGCCGCCAATACCTGGTCACCGAGTACATCGATGGCGGCACGCTCAAGGATTGGGCGAATGCCGGGCCTCACACCTGGCGCGACACGATCGAACTTCTGGTGGGCGTCGCCGATGGCCTCGCCGCCGCGCATGAAGCCGGGATTCTGCATCGCGACATCAAACCCGCCAACATCCTCATCACCAGGAGCGGCTATGCGAAGCTCGCCGATTTCGGTTTAGCTAAACTCGCCGAGCAGCCCGCTAACAGCGGTGCGACGCGCACGATGACCGAGGAACTCACCCGCCGGGGCGCCGTCATCGGCACAATTGCCTACATGTCGCCGGAGCAGGCCTCCGGCAGGGCATTGGATGCTCGCAGCGATGTATTCTCATTCGCCATCGTGTTGTACCAGATGCTGGCCGGCCGCCGACCGTTCGAGGGCTCGACGGATTTGGAAGTCCTGCAAACGATCATCCACGGCTCGCCGCAGCCGCTTGGGGACGAAATTCCAGCGGCGGTTCGCGCGGTCGTGGAAAAGGCGCTGAGGAAAGACCCCGCGCAACGCTACCAGTCCATGCGCGAGATGGTGGCGGACATGCGCCGCCTGATGCGCCAAAGCATGGAGGTGTCGGCGGCGCCCGTCACAACCCCGCAGCGGTCGGCGCCCGGCCTCAAGTGGGCCGGGGCGGCGTTGATCGTCATCGTGATCGCCGGAGCTGCGCTGCTTCTGTTCCGATCCAACCGGTCCACGCCATCCGGCCCGGCGCAGTACACCCAGCTCACCAACGTCGACTCCGCAATCGATCCGGCGATCTCGCCGGATGGCCGCATGCTCGCTTTCGTGCGCGGCACGTCCACCGGAGTCCAAGCCGTGGGCGATCCGACTGAGATCTATATCAAACTTCTCCCGGATGGAGATCCGGTACAGCTCACGCATGACCGCGTGCCCTACAAGGGACAGCCGCGATTCTCGCCGGATGGCTCGCGCATTGCTTACTCGACGTTCGAGACGACGGGCTTTAACACATACGTTGTTCCCGTGATCGGTGGCCAGGAGCCACGCCGGCTCCTGACCAACGGCATGGGCATGAACTGGATCGATGATAGAAACATTCTCTTCTCCTATATGACCGGGAAGGGAATCACCATGGGTGTCGCCGCCTCCACCGAAAGCCGCGCGAATGAGCGCACAGTGTATGTCGAGGACGGCATCATGAATCATCTATCTTTTCTTTCGCCGGATCATAAACAGCTCCTGATGAATGGGATGGACATGGAGGTGTTGACCTTGTGGGGGCAGTGCCGGGTGGCGCCCTTCGACGGCAGCGCGAAAGGCACGAAAGTTGGTCCCACGGGGTGTGCGCGCGCGGCGTGGTCGCCAGACGGAAAGTTCATGTATTTTTCCGCTGATACGGGCAGTGGCTCGCACATCTGGCGACAGCGCTTTCCGGACGGCGCGCCGGAACAAATCACCTTCGGGACAACCGAAGAAGAGGGAGTGGATGTCGCTCCCGATGGGCGATCGCTAGTTACTTCGATCGGCTCGTACCAGGACACGATCTGCGTACATGATTCACGGGGCGACCTGCATATGACACCGGAAGCGTTTAGCTTTCTGCCCTGGATTTCCGCGGACGGCAAGAAGCTGTACTACATCGTTCGCAGCGTGGGTGGTCTGCTCTCGCCGCTCGGAAGCCTCTGGGTAGTGGATCTGGATTCCGGCAAACGCGACCGCCTCTTGCCGGATTTTCAAATGTGGCACTACAGCATCTCTCGCGATGGCAAGCGTGTTCTGTTTTCGGCCGGGGTTGGGGGACAGCCTGGAGTGTGGCTGGCGCAGATGGACGGGAGATCCTCGCCTCGCCAATTGACCTCCCAACCATCGTTTAATGCTTTCTTCGGAGCCGATAGCGAGGTGCTGTATTCCACGGACGGCACCGTTTATCGAGCTAAAGAAGACGGGAGCGAAACGCGCAAGGCGATTCCCGATCCCGCCCTTTATATGAGCGATGTTTCCCCGGATGGAAAATACATTGCCGTTTCGGTGCCCGCCTTGGCGGAGGAGACAGGCAGCGGCGCGACGGCTGTCTATCCGCTCGATGGCGGCGCGCCCATCCCCGTGTGCATCTGTGGGAATCGCGCTCCCGACGCGCCGCCGCCCGTGAGTTGGTCGCGGGACGGAAAGTTTTTCTACATAAGCCTGGTGGGAGGACAGGATGTTTACTCGATCCCGCTCCGGCCCGGGCAGATTGTCCCGCCGCTTCCGCCGCGAGGGATTCATTCATCTGAGGAAGCCGCCAAACTGCCGGGTGCCAGACTTCTCCCTGCGCAAGGCGAATTTCCGGGACCCACGCCGTCGGTCTATGCGTTCCCGAAATTCACGTCGCAGCGCAACATCTATCGAGTCCCTATACCGTAGTCATGTTTGAATTCGCAGCAGTGCGTACTCTTGTAATGCCATACCGGGATCAATTGGCGGCAGTGGCCGATTGCGCCGACAACGGCTTGTGGCGTTATTTCCTCGGCCCAGGATTCCAGTTCACCATCACGGTCAGGCTGGGAGTGGATTGCCTTGGAGAGTCTGAACCGGCTGTGTCAATCAGGAAGCGCTTCCCATCCGGAGTGACGTCATATTGAAACGGCGCGCCGTTTTCGGTCACCACCAGGCGCGCCCCAAACAGCGCCTGGGGAGAACCAGCCGCAAAGCGAGGTTGGGGACCAGCCACAGCGTTGACTGGCACGGCGGTCATTTGTCCGTCTGCCGCCTCAAAGAACAACTCCTTGCCATCGCCACGCCAGCGTGGTTGTTCACCGCCCGCAATTGAGATCTTCCATTGGCCCTCGGCGGCGGGAAACGGCCGGACATACACCTCGCGCCGCCCCGACGTGGTTCCATGGCGTGATGCGCGCCAAAAGACGCAGCCTGGTCAGTTTGAGATGCTAGGTAAGCCCCTGTAGTCTCAAAGGTT
>Ga0163163_10005168_pt1 | contig 11257 bp, 8 predicted proteins | sample S65metaG_FD_119766 | JGI IMG/M metagenome (GOLD analysis project Ga0163163, IMG submission 119766) | Switchgrass rhizosphere microbial communities from Kellogg Biological Station, Michigan, USA - S6-5 metaG | ecosystem: Host-associated > Plants > Roots > Rhizosphere > Soil | place: USA: Michigan... | reverse complement strand
GCGTCTATTGTCTGGACGCTGCCCGCGACCTCGAAATCCTGTAGCTATTGCTGCACCTCCTAGGTTGAGTTTTCGAGTTCAGAGTTTCGAGCTTCGAGTTTGGTTCAACTCGAAACTTGAAACGTGAAACTTGAAACTAATTATTTGTTAAGGCGCGGGAGTCGGTAAGCCTGCGCGCCATTTCCTTGAATTCCGTTAAAGACATCGCTCCGATGTCGCCCTTCGCTCGCTCGCGTACTGCCACCACGTTCTGTTCCATCTCGCGGTCGCCCAGGACTAGCATGAACGGTACCTTTTGCAACTGAGCATCGCGAATTTTTGCGCCGATCTTTTCACTGCGCAGATTCGACTCTACACGCAAACCCGTCGCACGCAGTTCGCGAACTATGTTTCCCGCATACTCGTTAATTCGATCAGTAATCGGCAGCACCGCTACTTGCACAGGCGCCAGCCACAAAGGAAACGCTCCGCCGTAATGTTCAATCAGCACGCCAAAGAATCGTTCCATCGATCCAAAAAGCGCACGGTGAATCATTATCGGCTGATGTGGCTTGTTATCTTCACCGATGTACTCCATCTGAAAGCGCTTCGGCAGATTGAAATCAAACTGTACAGTGGTCAGTTGCCAGTTGCGCCCTATCGCATCTTCGACGCGGATATCTATCTTGGGACCGTAAAAAACAGCCTCACCTTCAACTCTCGTGTACGGGATCTGACGCGCGGTCAAAGCATCAACGAGCGCCGCCTCAGCTTTTTCCCAATCTTCGTCTGAACCAAGGTACTTGGTATTCGGATCGTCACCTCTTACCGACAGTTCAACCTTGATATCTTTGAATCCAAAGACCTCATAAAGATTAAACGCAAAGTCGATACAGCCGAGGATTTCTGCACGCACCTGATCGGGCGTGCAGAATATGTGGGCGTCATCCTGCGTGAAGCCACGCACTCTTGTTAGTCCATGCAACGTCCCAGAGAGTTCAGCGCGATAAACCGTGCCCAATTCCGCGTAACGAAGAGGCAGGTCTCGATAAGAGCGTTGCGCTGTCTTATAGATACCAATGTGGCCCGGACAGTTCATCGGTTTCAGTCGAAACTCCTGGCCCTCAAACTCCATTGGCGAGAACATAGAATCGGCGTAGTTCCCTTCGTGACCGCTCGTAAACCACAGGTCTCGCTTCGCGATATGCGGCGTAAAAACTAAACCGTAACCACGTTGCAGAAGCTCGCCGCGAAGATAGTCTTCCATTTCCTTGCGAATGGCGCCGCCCTTCGGATGCCAGAAGATCAAGCCTTGTCCGTAGTCTTCCAGGATGGAGAACAGATCCAGTTCGCGTCCGAGTCGACGATGATCGCGCTTCTCGGCTTCTTCGCGCTGTTTCAACCAGGCATCCAGTTCTTCCTGGGTAAAAAAGGCGGTTCCGTAAATCCTCTGCATCTGGGGCTGTGCTGCGTCGCCCTTCCAATATGCGCCGGCCAACGAAAGTAATTTGAACGCACGCAGCTTGTTCGTGTTGGGCACATGTGGTCCCAGACAGAAGTCGATGAACGGAGAACCGTCGATGTAGTACACACTGACCTTCTCGCCGGCCTTTTCATCGATCAGTTCACACTTCAGAGGCTCCTCGCGCTCACCAAAAACGCGGAGAGCTTCCTCTTTCGTAATCTCATCTCGACGATAAGCAAGATTCTGACTAGCTATTTGCTTCATCCGCTTCTCGATGATTGGAAGATCAGCTTCCGTCAACGGTCTTGGCGTAATTACGTCGTAGAAATAACCGTATCGTGGATCATCAAGTAATGCAGGACCGATTCCGAGTTTAGTTCCCGGGAATAGATCTAGAACTGCCGCGGCGAGCAAGTGCGCTGTTGAGTGTCGCAGAACCTCTAAACCATCCCTCGTCTGAGGAACGATTGGTTCAATTTGGACTGAGGTGTCACCGTTGTCAGACGGCAATCGATCCAGTTGCGCGGCAAGGTCTACTTCACGGCCGCCCACCTTCGCTGCTAATGCCTGTTTCGCAACGTCGCGATCGAGCTTTTTCAAAGCCTCAGCGATCGTTGACGAAGCTGGCATGGGAACCGCAGCACCGTCTTTTAGTTGTACGTTGATCTCGCTCATTATCTGTCTCGCCTTCCGAACACGCCGAATAAACCCCTTAACACAAGGGTGCAAGCGCGCCGATGGACTAAACGAAAGACCTAAGTCCTAAGGCCGAAGACCTTATCCTACTTTTACGATTCACCAGTTATTACTTACTACAGCCTGATCGGATTCGATAGGAGCGCCTTCGTTGCGCGCCCGCATGATGCGGGTCGTCATTAAAAAGTAAAGAATCGAGTCGATGTTCGATTCATAACGAAGGTCTTCCGGAGCGTCCTATCAAAAGTTGAAACTGGCAGCTACTAACTCGAAGCCCTGCCATGGCTTAAATAACGAGGGCTGGATAATAGCAAAGGGGTTGAAATAGGCGCAAGCGAGCACGAGATCTCAGATTTCAGATCGAAGATTTCAGATTTTGGGGTAGCATGTGCAGCCCTGGTCAAAGCATTCCCAAGCTTTTCGAAAACAACAACTCAATTTCTTAAGGAGACGAAGCAATGCGCTCTGTGTCCCCATCTCTGACCTATTGTCTCGTTGCAATCATTATTCTGACTGCCTGCTTCTCGGTCCAAACACCAGCCCAGGGCACCAGAACCAACGGCACGAAAGCAAAGCCAGCCAGTGCTTCAACGACTGAAACCACTGAATCAGTCAGTGATATGCGCGCCGCAATTGAACGCTACACCGTCGACAGAGGCAGCCTGCAGCGCTCTTATCCGGTCGCCACTTCTCCTACGCGCCGCGAGCGTTTCCGAAAACTTTACAACGACTGGCTCGCGTCTCTTCTCAAGCTCGACTTCGATTCCATGAGCCAGGACGCCAAGATTGACTACATACTTTTCAAGAACCATCTCGAATACGAGTTGCGGCAACTCGACATTCAAGCCAGGCAGTTGGAAGAGATTCAACCTCTCGTCCCTTTCGCCAAAACAATCATTGATTTCGAAGAAGCACGCCGGCGAATGGAACCCGTCGACTCCGCACAAATCGCGGCGACACTCACTGAGCTTAAAAAGCAGGTGGACGAACGCCGCAGAGCTGTCGAACTTGGCTTACGCGCCGAGCGTGGTGGAGATCCTGCGGCACCAAGCGAAGCACTCCGTGTAAAAAAGACCGTAGCCAACAGAGCCGTTGGCGCCATTAATGGACTGCGAAACACACTCCGAACGTGGTACACGTTCTACAACGGCTACGATCCGGTCTTCACGTGGTGGAACGACGAACCCTACAAAGCACTGGATCAATCGTTAACGAACTACTCCTCGTTTCTAGCTGAACGAGTTGTCGGAATTGGTGGTCCTCCAACCCAAACTGGCGGAACCCGCGGACCTGGCGGAGGTCAAGGTGTTGGGGGACAGGGTCAAGGAGGTCAAGGCAGCGGACCGGGCAGCGGTGGTTTTCAAAGACCTGGCAGCGCAGCAGCTCGACCAGGAGATGCGAGCGACATAGTTGGCGACCCGATTGGGCGCGAAGCATTAATTAGTGAGTTGCGATCGGAAGTGATTCCTTACACACCAGAAGAAATCATTGCTATCGGCGAAAAGGAAATGGCGTGGTGCGAAAACGAAATGAAGAGAGCATCGCGCGAACTTGGCTACGGCGACGACTGGCATAAAGCGCTCGAACATGTGAAGACACAGTACGTTGAACCTGGCAAACAGCCGGAGATGATTCGTGACCTTGCTTTGGAGGCGATCAAGTTTGTCGAAGACAACGACCTCGTCACCGTCCCCGAACTCGCAAAAGATACCTGGCGAATGGAGATGATGACTCCGGAGCGACAACTCGTTAGCCCGTTTTTCCTCGGCGGCGAGACTATTCTTGTTTCCTATCCGACGAACACCATGGCTCAGGAACAGAAAATGATGAGCATGCGTGGCAACAATCGACACTTCTCACGCGCCACAGTCTTCCACGAGCTCATCCCAGGTCATCACCTGCAAGGCTTTATGGCTGCTCGCAATAAACCGTATCGTCAGATCTTCGGGACGCCATTCTGGACTGAAGGCAACGCCCTCTACTGGGAACTTCTGTTCTGGGATCTAAATTTTGCGAAGAGTCCGGAAAATAAAATTGGGATGCTTTTCTGGAGAATGCACCGTTGCGCGCGAATCATCTTTTCACTCAGCTTTCATCTCGAAAAGATGACACCTCAGGAATGCATCGATCTCCTGGTTAATAAGGTCGGGCACGAACGGGACAACGCAACAGCGGAAGTCCGGCGTTCATTCGACGGCAGCTACGGACCGCTTTATCAAATCGCGTATTTGATTGGTGGACTGCAGCAATACGCAATGCACAAGGAGCTAGTAGACTCAGGCAAGATGACGAACAAGCAATATAACGACGCACTGCTGAAGGAGAATCGAATTCCGATCGAGATGATCCGGGCCAGTATTACCAAGCAGAAACTTACGCGCGACTTTGTAACGAATTGGAAGTTCTACGGAACGCCTTAAGAGAACCTCCTTGGAGACGGTGCCCCTGCATCGCTTTAATATCAGCTGACGAAAGTTGTCACCAAGAGTTTTTCAAAATCAGCATTACCAAAGCGGTGCAGGGGCACCGCACTCCAAGGAGAGAGCTAGAACCGTAACGACAAACAGCTGAGTCCGCCGTCCATCTTTTGAAACTCCGACATTTCAACAGCTATGGTTTCAAAGCCGTGAACACCAAGAGTCTCAGCGAATGAAGGAAAACCTGCGGCGATTAGTACAGAACCATTAATACGAACGCAGTTTGCTGCGTATGCCTCGTTCCGCTTTACACGAATCAATTCGAAACCTCTAAGCTGATCACATTCGACCAGTTCATCGATAACAACAAGTTGCTTGCCGCTCAGATGTGCGAGGCCGCTTTTCAAGTGCAAGATGCTTTTTACTGGCCGCACATCGATAACTGCAGAAGTGAACCCAAACTCGGCGAGAATTTCGGCGAACTGTCTTGCGCCCGCTTCGTTTGTTCGAGCAGAGACTCCGATGAAGAAGTGCTCATCAACTTCGCAGATGTCGCCACCGTCCAATGTGCCCGGCTCATGTATTGAACGGATCTCGTTGAACGAACTTGCCAGTTCCTTTTCAATTGAGGTGATTTCGCCGCGACGTGTGTCGGCACCCGGTCGAGTAATGATGGCGCAGTGTTTTGTGAGGATCGCCGTGTCTTCTACAAAGGTTGAATCGGGATATCGCTCATCGATAGGCAGGGACATTACTCGTAAACCACACGACCTGAGTGCCTCGCAATACTCGGCGTGTTGCTTTAGCGCAAGTTCGTATGCCGGCGTTCCGAGGTTGACGGTTGTGAGCCCCGCAGAAAAGTTCACGCCTGGAGGTCGCACGATTGCACGTGTGAACGTTGCCATTGATAGTGACTATGCTTGCGCGGCGAATGGAGTTATTTCGCCAGGCTTGCGAAGCATCTTGTTTACTTCGCCAATGTGAATCTCTTCTTCGCTGATCATTCGGCGGGCGTAGTCTTCAAGAAGCACCGAGCGATCTTTTACAACGTCGAAGAGCTGTTTATAAAGCGCGAGGCCTTCTTTCTCAGCGTCAAGTGATTCGACGAGAATATCGTTGATGCCGTGTTTATGTGTTTCCAGTAAAGCACCAATCTTGAGTGAGGGGTGCTCACCGAGTTGGGTTACCAACTCTCCGGCCTGAGTAGCATGGCCCAAACACGTAGTAGCCTCGCTCCGTAGCCAACTGACAATTGGAATCCGATTGTGGCCGAATACCATGAGTGAGTAATGCGTGTAACGGACAACGCCAGCCAGTTCGGCTTCCATGATCTGATTCAGAAGTTTCACTGCCGTTGCATGGTCGAAAGACTGGTCCGACATCGTTTTAGCCTCCGTGTTTTGAATTGAGTAAGGAGAGTATACACGAGGCAATCGAGTCAACTCAGGGCAAAGGCATCTAGTTATCTCTGCGCATCCTCCGCGTTCTCTGCGCCTCGGGGGTGATCCGGCATCGCTTACATTTACCGCTGAGGCGCCGAGAACGCAGAGGATACGCAGAGAAATTCAAACTAGGTTTTCTAAAACAGTGCGTTAGGCAGACCGGTAGCTAACCAATAACTTTTGAGAAAAATGGATTTTGTCATTTCTTTAATCTGTTCTAAATCTTCCGCAAGCCAACTTCTTACGCAAGAATCGGATAGCCTGCTCGAAACCAATCGACCTAAACTAACGTTATGGAAAAACTTGATCCCGCCTTTCGGAAAACTCTCGACGTTGCTGTCAATCACGCGGTCTCCCATCTTGAAGGACTCCAGCAAGAGTCCGTAGCCGCAATAGCAGATGCTGAAACACTACGCGCACGTTTGGCCAAGAGCCTAAACGATGCAGGCATCCCATCGGAGATAGTAATTGACGAACTCGCACGGGATGTTTCCGGAGGTCTACTTGGTTCTGCTGGCGGACGATTTTTTGGCTGGGTAATCGGCGGAGTCTTGCCTTCTGCCCTAGCCGCCGATTGGTTAACGTCTGCATGGCAGCAGAACGCTGCTCTCTATTCGACTAGCCCTGCAGCTGCAATTATTGAGGAGATCGTTGGTGATTGGCTCAAAACTCTTCTTCGATTGCCGAAGAGTACCAGCTTCGGAATGGTCACTGGCTGTCAGATGGCCCATGTGACATGTCTCGCCGCTGCACGCCATGGTCTCTTGGCAAAGCTGGGTTGGGATACAGAAACAAAGGGACTGTTTAGCGCACCTCCGATTCGCATTCTTACGAGCTCCGAGCGGCACGGATCATTCGAACGTGCTGTACGACTCCTCGGTCTCGGCACCGATCGAATTCAAGTCTTACCAGTAGATGCAGAAGGTCGCCTCATGGCAGAAGCTCTGCAAGCAAAGTTGAAGGAAGACACTGAGGCACCAACGTTGGTTCTGCTACAAGCCGGCGACGTTAACATCGGAGCGTACGATAACTTCGTCGAACTGATTCCGATCGCAAAGCACTATGGTGCCTGGGTTCATGTGGATGGAGCATTCGGATTATGGGCCGGTGCCAGCGATCGTTTTCGTCACTTCGTTAATGGCGTTGAAGCTGCGGATTCATGGGCGACGGATGGGCATAAGTGGCTCAACGTTCCCTTTGATTGCGGGTTTGCTTTCGTATCAGATGCGGAATCGCACCGCGCGTCGATGGCGAGCAACGCTCCCTACTTTACCCTGGCATCAGACGCTCGCGACCAAATGGATTGGAACCCTGAATGGTCGCGACGTTCACGCGGCTTTGCGGCGTACGCGGCGATTCGTCAACTCGGACGACAAGGAATCGCTCAACTCGTAGATCGATGCTGCCACCACGCGCATTCCATCGTGACGCGAATCGGAAAACTCGACGGAGCAGAAGTGGTTTGGGAACCAACTATTAATCAAGGACTCGTTCGTTTTCTTGATACTTCTTCAGGCGCCACTGAAGAGGACCACGACCGGAGAACCGATGAAGTAATTGCGCAAATACTCCATACGGGCGAAGCATTTTTTGGTGGCACGACCTGGCGCGGTCGGCGAGCCATGCGCGTAAGCGTTTGTAACTGGCGAACCTCAGACGAGGACGTGGACCGTGTTGTGAAGGCCGTTGAGAAAGTGATCAGCTAATAACGATCTAGATCGCAGATCTCAAAAGAGACACCGTGACTTGGGTTCAATTCTGAGATCTGCGATCTGAGATCTGAGATCTGTTACCCACGAGGGGCAACATAACTCCTGCGCGCTTTCACCACCAGGTTGCCTCTGGTTTTCTGCACCTCTGGCTTCAACTCGATCTTCAGTTTTCTCACTGAGCCATCTCTCGCTTTGTTCGATGAAACAAAAGCGAGACTGAAACGAGAACGCAGATGATCCATCAAGGTCGAGAAGGTTTGATCCAGTGCCTCTGGCTTGTCTTCCAACACTTCACCACCCGTTTCTTCGGCCATGTCTTTAATACTTAGCGTGGAAAATTTCATCATGCCAGCCATCCGCGTTCCCCATCGAAACATGCCGTTCTCCATTTGCTGATCAGGTGAGATAGGGACGATTCCACACACAACACTCCCTGACTCATAAACTGCGTGTGACGCGGTCTTTCCACTCGGCCCATCACAATCGACATTTCGGGTTATTCCGGTGATGACGATGATGACGCGACGCCCGCTAGGGTTTGACGCCTGCTCCATGTAGGTCGCAGCCTCATAAAAAGCTCTATTCAGACAATGATTGGCCGATTCATCGTGTGGCGGAATATGGTCCAGCGCAAACTTTATTGGCCAGCGATCGCGCGTGAAAGGTTGCAACAACTCGGCATTGTTGTGATACGTCATCACTGCAACTTCGTCGGTCGGCTTCAGCCTTGAAAGCGCGTCGACCGCTGCGTGACGTACATGAGAACCAAATGGATCAAGACAACCGCCTCGATCGATCAGAAGCATCACTGACAGCGGCAAGCTGCCCTGACTGAAGTGAGTGATGTCTTGAGGTTTACCATCTTCCGATATGATGAAGTCGTCACGACTCAAGTCGCCGACAACACGTGCAGTGTTTTTCTGCAAGACAAGCGCGTCGACAGTGACCAGATCGACATCGGTTTTGATCACTTCGAGTTGCGGGTTCGTAACTGTGCGTTCTCGAGTTTGACCGTGTGAATGAAAGTTCGTAGGCGGCAGGCTCATCACAAAGAGCGCGGCGCAGAGCAGAGAAAGAGGCAGAAGACGCAAGGCCGGGGTTGATATTCGCATGTGTTCTCTCCCGTAGAAAGAGGGATCCGGAAAGATTCAGTCCAACTGAATCCGACGGGACCACAATTCGGATGTTCTCGGGGAGAGAGTTCGGGAGAGAACTCCTTGGCGGAGTAATGATACGACTTTTCGTGCCCACTTAGAAGACGTTTTCTGTTTGGTAGTCGTTAACCAGTCTTAAGCATTTGCAAAGATTCAGATACCAATCAACCTTTTGCACTGGTGAGGGCATCCGATATTCGTACAAGTCGGTCGACAAGTTTCCCCGATCTTCAAGTCGTCAGGTGCACCAATGAAAAAGATTGTTTTGTTATTAGGTTTGCTTACCTTAGTTTCAGCTTTGAACGCCTTCGCACAATCAGGTCGAAAAGCTCCTGCGCCTGCCCCTAAACCCAAAGCAGATACGCAGTCACAGACTACCCCTCCCGAGAGCACCGATAATGGAATTACCGACGCCAAGATCTCGCCGGAAGGCGAGACCATTGAGGGCGACGTTATTCGGTTCGATACAGCCCTTGTGACTGTTCCGGTCACGGTAGTCGATCGCTACGGTCATTATGTCCCACAGCTCCAGCGAAGTGACTTCAAAATCCTTGAGGATGGAGTGGAGCAAAAAATCACGTACTTCGCTACGAACGACCAACCGATCACGGTCGTTTTGGTTATCGACACCAGCGGCTCCACTTCGTTCCGACTCGAAGACATCCAGGAAGCAGCGTTAGCCTTTGTTGATAAACTGAAACCTGGAGACAGCGTCATGGTCATGTCCTTCGATGATCGGATCCAGGTGCATGCCAAACCCACAACTGATCGCGAAGTGATCAGAAAGGCAGTTCGTCGTACTCGCACAGGTGGCGGAACACGTTTATATGACGCGGTCGACCAGATATTCAGCAAACAGCTGGAAACGATCTCAGGACGCAAGGCTGTGGTTTTGTTTACCGATGGCGTGGACACTACGAGTCACCGCGCAACTTATGAAACCACTCTTCGGGAGGCTGAAGAATCAGAGGCACCAATTTACTCTGTCGACTACGACACTTCGGGAGGCAACACGGTCTTCACGCAAGGTCTTCCCATGCCCAGGGGTCGAGGAACCATTCTAGGACTTCCTCTACCAACACCTGGCGGCGGAGTTGGCATGCCCGGTTCAAATCCGGGAGATTACAGACGTGCTGTTGAATATCTGCATGCTCTCTCTAATGCAACTGGAGGACGCTTCTATAGCGGCGATACCATGTTTGGTATTGGCCAGGCGTTTACCTGGATCGCAGAAGAACTCTCAAGGCAATACACACTCGGATACTATCCCCGCAAGACTGGCGCGAACGGCGAGCGGCGAACTATCAAGGTTCGAGTCGACGGTCCGGAACTCGTCGCCAAAGCACGAGGCAGTTACATTTACACAGAGAGAAAGCCGCCTGCTGTTCAAACAAGCGACAAAACGCAACCGTAGGTTAGAGACGCGGGGACGGAGTGACGGGATGCGGTGACGGGGAGAAACGGGGACGGGGAGAAGGGTGATCCGGAAATTTCTGATCGGCGTCCAAGTCCTCACATTCCAATTCCAATTTCACAGCACCTTCACCCGTTCTCCCCGTCTCCGGTTCTCTCCATCTCCGAGTCACCCCGTCGACGCGTCTCTTGTAACACTAGCCCGAAATGAAAAAGGCAGCCGCGCTGCCTTTTCATCCCAAACTTTGCGGAAAATTGCCCTAGTTACTTTTTCTTCGCACTGCAGACAATCGATTCATCGTGTAGAACTGGCTTTTACTGGCTCCTTGATAGTAAAAGTCCCCCTGCATTTTCCAGTTTCCAAGATTAAACGTTCGTTGCGCCCCACAATTCACACACACACGGTACGCGTGGCCCTGATGTGAAAATGGCCTGCTCAGCTCGGAATGCCAGCAACCAAAGACTCGCGCCATCCACTCTCCGACTTTAGCAATCACGGAGGATGTACTCATTTGACCGACGTTTGGTGTCGCGATAGTTAATTGGCCAGCTTGCATAATTTTCACCTCTTTCTCGAATCCCCAAAACTGCCTTCACTACCTTAACGCGCAAAATTTGGGTAAAGAGGGCCATTCGTAACAATTTCTATTCGCGGCAAGCGCTCATTAGTTATATGCGAACACGGTTGACTCTCCGCGTAAATCTAAGTCGAACAAAAATTTTCCCTAAGCGTTATTTAAGACAGGACCATGTGCAACAAATTTCGGAATCTTACCTTCATTTGACAGCGCTGTTATTCACTCTCGAGATTCTGGCTTATACTTATTCTGTTCGTCACAGTTACTGGCTTCGCTCGACGTAAACTGAGCGAAAAATGGGAGAAACGGCGCTTGAGCCAACAACCAACTGAGAGCGTCACTCGGTTACTAATTGAACTTTCAAATGGCGATCGGGGGGCAGTTGATCTTTTACTACCTGT
>Ga0163163_10005167_pt1 | contig 11258 bp, 13 predicted proteins | sample S65metaG_FD_119766 | JGI IMG/M metagenome (GOLD analysis project Ga0163163, IMG submission 119766) | Switchgrass rhizosphere microbial communities from Kellogg Biological Station, Michigan, USA - S6-5 metaG | ecosystem: Host-associated > Plants > Roots > Rhizosphere > Soil | place: USA... | reverse complement strand
GTTTGGACCTATATCAATGCGTTCGAAAGTTCTTCGCTTGAATTCATAACGTGTGCCTTCTGTTCCATGCTCATAACTCAAATCCTGGAGATCACATTCGCCAGCCTGGTCGCAAACGGGACAATCGAGCGGATGGTTGATCAATAAAAATTCAACAACACCTTTTCTTGCTTCCAATACAGCCGGATTGGTAATGCTTTCTACGATCATTCCATCCATCACCATTGTTCTGCAACTGGGAACCAATTTTGGCATGGGCCGGGGATCAGCAGTGGAACCGGCAGCCACTTTCACCAAACATGTACGACAGTAGCCACCTGTATTTTTTAGCTTGCTGTAGTAGCACATAGCAGGTGGAACAACATCACCACCAATTTTACGGGCAGCCTGCAAAACAGATGTTCCTGGCTCCACTTCAAGAGTAATGTTGTCTATAGTTACTTTCAATAATTTTTTTTCTTCAGCCATTTTAATTTGTCCTGATCGGCTTTTAAAAAATTACAGGCCGATGTTTATTTTTATTTTTTAGTTGATGACAAGTAACCCGATCTTTATGGACCCATCGTTCACTACTAATATTTAGCTTGTGTTGCGTCGCACTCTTGTACGCCTTTGTTACTGATCATCATGTTTCTCGCAGCGTCCGCAACGATGCAGCGACGCAGCGGTCTCTGCTCCTCTGCGTTCTCCGCGTGAAATCTTTTGGTCACCAGAATTACTGCATCCCGAAGCTATCCGGAGCGAGACTGACACAACGAAGGATGACAGTAGTAATTAGATTGCTACATAATCATCACCTTATTTTAAAGAACTAATTGAAACATGTAACGTTTCTACAACCCAAGTTCTTCACCGGGGGACAGGCAGCCGGACCCCTAACTCACCGCTACTCCAACCGGATCTGCATAATGCGCCAATCCAAAATTTCTTTGTTGTGCAGCGTTAGGGTGTGTAACATGCCATTCAAATTCATCCCTGAAATGACGTATGGCTGCTGCTACCGGCCATGCGGCTGCATCACCCAAAGGACAAATGGTATTTCCTTCGATCTTACTTTGAATATCCCAAAGCAAATCGATGTCACTCATTTTTCCCTTTCCATATTCAATATTGTGAAGAATCTTCTCCATCCAGCCAGTTCCTTCACGACAAGGCGAACATTGACCACAACTTTCGTGACGATAAAATCTTGCAAGCGTCAGGGTGTGACGAACAACACACTGGTCCTCATCCAAAACAATAAATCCACCAGAACCCATCATAGTTCCAGTTTGAAAGCCGCCATCAGCAAGGCTTTCGTAGTTCATCATTCTTTTTTCGCCTTTAGCTGTTGTTAGCAACAAATTGGCGGGCAGAATAGGTACTGAAGATCCGCCAGGAATACAGGCCTTCAATTTTTTGCCATTGGCAATGCCACCACAATATTCATCACTGAAAATAAATTCGTCGACAGAGATGGTCATGTCAATTTCAAAAACACCAGGTTTGTTGATGTTGCCACAGGCAGAAATGAGCTTTGTACCGGTCGACTTTCCAACTCCAATCTTTACATATTCTTCTCCGCCCATGTTTATAATTGGAACAACTGCTGCCAGGGTCTCAACATTATTTACGACGGTGGGACAATCATACAAACCTTTTACAGCCGGAAACGGAGGTTTGATACGAGGATTTCCTCTTTTGCCTTCCAATGATTCCAGCAATGCAGTTTCTTCACCGCAGATATAGGCACCTGCGCCGCGATGAACATAGATCTCACAGTCAAAACCGCTTCCTAAAATATTTTTGCCTAGCCAACCTGCATTTTTTGCTTCAGCGATTGCTTGTTCCAAAATATCAACGATCCACGCATATTCGCCACGGATGTAGATGTATGTACTGTTAGAACCAAGTGCAAATGAAGAAATAATCAAACCTTCAATCAAAAGATGCGGAAGAAATTCCATCAGGTAACGATCCTTGAATGTTCCGGGTTCCGATTCATCAGCATTGCAAACCAGGTAACGGGCAACACCTTCCGGCTTTGCGAGGAAACTCCATTTCATACCAGTAGGAAAACCGGCACCGCCGCGGCCCCGCAACCCACTTTTCTTTACTTCGTCAACAATTTCCTGCGGCGTCATTTTGAAGGCTTTTTCCGCGGCAGTATAACCTCCCTGCTGACGGTAAACATCATACAATCTGATGTTTTCAATATGCGCTTTATCTAATAATAATTTTTTACTCATTCAGTTCAAAATATAAAAGTCATTCACCACGGGATCGATTTTTTATTGCTTCACAGCTTGTCGTGCTTCTAACTTCCAGTCTTTTTCTTTTTTGATCCAAACTAACACCATCGCTAAATTCAGATCCATTGGGGTACCAGCAGAAAGCAATTTCACTTTTGCTTTTAAATTAACGATACCGCTGTTCCCAAAAATCCTTACGTTCATATCCGATGGATCGATGCTACGGTAATCCTGCACTCCGCTAACCACATCCCTGATCAGTTCTGTTTTGGTTTGTATCATTCCATTTGAATGTCCATAACTTACATCGTCTGCAAGCAAATTAGATAAACCTGCACTATCCTTATTCAACAATGCATTTCTTAATGAAGCCATTTTCATCATCACCTCTGTTTGCTGGGATGATTGGCCCTGAGAAAACGACAGCATTGGCAAAAATCCAATCACCAATGTGTAAAAGAGCTTCCCCATAAGTTTAGTTTTTGGGCTTATCATAATTCAACATCCACTTTATTCCATATTTATCTTTCAGCATTCCGAAAGTGGCTCCCCAAAATGTATCCTGTAGGGGCATGGTAACGGTTCCGCCCTCATTTAATTTGGAAAATACATTTTGAATGCTTCCTGCATCAGTAAAGTTCAGGCTTAGACTAACCATCCCTGAATCAGTTGCATCCTCCGGACCATCGGCAGCCATAAATAACTCGTTTCCGTCTACGGCAAAACGCGAATGCATAATCCATTTGGGATCCTGTCCATGCGTGTCACCACCTGGAATATCACCATACCGGGAAATTTGTGCAATTGAACCACCCAACGCCCCAGAATAAAAATTCAAGGCTTCTTCGCAGCTGCCTTTGAAAATAATATAAGGTGTGAGTTGCATATACTAAGTTTTGATTCGTTTATTATGAAACTGATACAGCTTGTCTTCCCATCAGTCTCCACTTTCCTTTTTCTTTTACCCAAACCAGCATCATTGTAAAGTTCAAAGGTGTTACCGTGCCGTCAGGCTTATTTTCCTTTGCCTTAAATAAATGCCTTACAATTGCCACATCATCTTCAATAATCACTTTCAAAATGGTAACCGAGGTATCGGTATATTTTGATTTATTTTGACTAATACCTTTTATTGCCTCCGCTCTTGTCTGCAGGTTACCATGCGAATGACCGTATGAAGCCTGCTTGGCAAAAAGTTCTTCAAGGGTCAGACTATCTTTTGTACCAAACACGGTATGACTTAACAAATAAGTCCTTGCAATCAATTCCTTTTCCTGTTTGCTTTGTGCGTTTGAAACAATTGCTATTGCTACAAAAATGATGACAAGTAATTTTTTCATTTCAATTATTTATGGCCGCAGTTCTCCTGCATTCTTCTATGATCTGGTCAACCTTTTCCTGCGTGAGGTGCTCCTTATAAAATTTTCCCATTTGCATCATCGGCGCATAACCACAGGCACCTAAACACTCTACTGTTTTTAAAGTGAATAGCCCGTCAGTGGTTGTTTGTCCAACTTCAATTCCTAATTTTTCTTTTATGTAACCAATTATATTATCACTTCCGTTTATCATGCAGGGACCAGTTTGACAAACTTCAAAAATGTATTTGCCAACAGGTTTTAAATTATACATACTGTAAAATGTGGCTACTTCGTAAACTTCGATGGGCTTTATCTGTAGCAATTGGGCAACATAATCCATAGCCTCAACACTCAGCCAACCATTGTTTTCGTCCTGCGCTAAATGCAGTATGGGTAGCAATGCACTCTTTTGCTTCCCTTGCGGATATCGTGCAATGATTTCTTTTGCCTTATTTAATTTTTCTCCTGAAAATTCCACTTCAATAATTTGAAAATTTGAAAATGCATTTGTACATAGACACGCACATCCTCTATCCATCCATCTCGCCTGCAATCAAATTCAATGAGGACAATACAACAATCGCATCGCTCAGCATCCCGCCTTTGATCATTTCCTCATATGCCTGGTAATAAATAAAACAAGGCCTTCGAAAATGTAACCGGTAAGGAGTTCTGCCTCCATCACTAATCAAATAAAATCCTAGTTCTCCATTACCTCCTTCCACACAATGGTAAACTTCGCCTGGCGGAATATCAATTTCTCCCATCACTATTTTAAAGTGATAGATCAATGCCTCCATCTTGGTGTACACATCTTTCTTCTCAGGCAAATAGTATTCAGGAACATCAGCGTGGAAAACAGTGGCTTCGTCTCCTTTCATTTCCTGGATTTTTTTATATGCCTGTTCAATGATGCGAAGCGATTGCCACATTTCACCATTGCGAACAAGAAAGCGGTCATACGTATCGCCGGTTGTTCCGGTTGGAATATCAAATTCAAAATCCTGGTAGCTACTATAAGGTGTGTGCACCCGAACATCATAATCTACACCGGCAGCGCGAAGATTGGGACCTGTGAAGCCATAGTTCAAGGCTCTTTCAGCACTGATTGCACCGGTACCGATTGTCCGTTCCATAAAAATCCTGTTGCGGGTGAACAAGTTTTCAAACTCCTTTAATACATCAGGATATTCATTCAAAAACTTTTCAAGCTTTGTAAAAGCAATGTTGTTGAAATCTCTTTCAAAACCCCCAATACGTCCAATATTAGTTGTCAACCTGGAGCCACAAACCTCCTCCCAAATTTCATAAATCAGTTCACGGTACTGCATCACATACAGAAAGCCTGTGAAGGCGCCGGTGTCCACACCAATTACAGAATTACAAATCAGGTGATCTGCAATTCTTGCCAGCTCCATAATGATTACTCGTAAATAGTCGACACGTTTTGGTGTTTGAATCCCCAGCAACTTTTCGCAGGTCATGTGCCATCCCATATTATTAATAGGAGCGGAACAATAATTTAAGCGATCGGTAAGTGGAGTAATCTGATAAAGAGGACGTCGCTCTGCAATCTTTTCAAATGCCCGGTGAATGTACCCTACTGTTTGTTCGGCAGAAACAATTTTTTCGCCATCCAGCTCTAATATATTTTGAAATACTCCGTGCGTGGCCGGGTGAGTGGGGCCTAAATTGATCCTCGTTGTTTCTCGTTCAATGCTTCCTTCCGGAAGCGAAATATGTTTTTCTGTAGTTGTCATTTTATCTAATTCTCAAAAAGAGAAGTTTGATAGATTGTATTACTTAGTTTGTTTCGGCTGTTTGTCATCCTATGCTCCCCGAAAGACGATTTTGTAGTTAGCTGCATTACTACTGGCGTCTTCCGTTGTGTCACTCACCGGTACGTTCTGTAATTCTATTCAACACCTCACAATCAGCGTTTACTCATTTCAATTTTCGGGTACCTAAACGTTATCTCGATAACATTGAGGGAACACTGTTCATCAAACATTTCCACCGCCATTACTTAAAATTTCCTGTTCCCGATTTTTATCTTCTTCTGCAATGGTATGGTGAGGATCAGCCGCCCGCATATTTCCAAAATCAATACTTCCACCCCTTCCAAACATTTCATCGTCTTTGTCAACTCTTGTTTGATCTTCCAACGGAAATTCCTTTCTCATTGGGAAATAATCCATTTCATCCACATTCATGATGCGTCTCAAATTTGGATGGCCAACGAAGTTCACACCAAAAAAGTCATAGGCTTCCCGTTCCTGCCAGTTGGCGGAAGAAAACAACCCCGTTGCTGTATAAACATCGGGTTGATTAATGTCGGTAAAAACTTTGAAACGGATCCGAATGTTATCAATAAGGTTATGGATATGATACACCACAGCCAATTCTCTTCCTTTGTAAGCAGGATAATGAACAACGGTAAGGTCAGTAAGAAACCGGAAGTTCAATTCTGCATCATCATATAAAAAATTCAGCACCTTCAGATTATTTTCTTTGGGTGCTTCAAATGTCAACATGCCATAAGGTTCTTCAAAACCTAAAACCTGTTCGCCAAATTTTTCAACCAGTCTTTGTTTGATTGTCTCGTTAGTCAAAGCCATTATTGAATTCCGTAACTATTTAATAATTTCTTATAATGCTCACTGTTTCTTCTGCGAAAACTTTCCTTTCCAACAAGGTCCTGAATTCTTATTATTCCATCCAGGATCGCTTCAGGCCTTGGTGGACATCCAGGCACGTAGACATCAACAGGAACGACCTGGTCAATTCCCTGCAATACACTGTAACTGTCGAAAATACCACCGCTACATGCACAGGCACCCACTGCCATTACCCAACGGGGTTCGGCCATTTGTAGGTAAACCTGTTTTACAACAGGAGCCATTTTTTTAGCGATTGTTCCCATTACCATTAGTAAATCACATTGGCGCGGCGAAAAAGCCAAACGTTCTGAACCGAAACGGGCTAAATCATAATGTGATGCCATGGTAGCCATAAACTCGATACCGCAGCACGAAGTAGCAAAGGGTAAAGGCCAGATGGAGTTCTTCCTCGCCAGCCCCACTACATCACTCAATTTCGATGCAAAAAATCCTTCTCCCTGGTAGCCATCAGGCATAGAAGCAACGCTAATATCGCTTTCCAGGGGTTTTTCATTTATATTATATGATACAGGACGAGCCATAATTTTAATTTGATAATTTCACAATTAGCCAATTCGATAAGTATAAGTTTAACACGTTATCGAATTGTACTTTCTAATCCTCCCATTGCAATGCTCCTTTTTTGATTATGTAGATAAATCCACATAAAAAGAAAGCAACAAACATCAGTACAGCCCAAAAACCGCTCCAACCCAACTCTTTGAAATTAACAGCATACGGATAGAAAAAGATCACTTCCACATCAAACAAAACAAACAGGATGGCAACCAGGAAATATTTAATTGCCATGGGATGTCTAGCATCACCGTGAGTTTCGATACCGCTGGCAAAGTTCTGAAGCTTATCTGTAGTTTTTCTTTTGGGGCCTAACAGATGAGTAACAACGACCAATAAAGAAATTAAACCAACGGCAAATAATATTTGTAATCCGACAGGGAAATAGCTTCCAGCACTGTTTGTATCAGTGACTTTTTGTGTAAAGTCAGTTTGAAGGAGATAAAACATAGTTTTTCAAATGGGCATGCAAAAATAAGCCAGACGGCTCAATTGTAACGTTATTATTTGCATGGTACATAAGCAAAAAAAAGCCTTCCGAAGAAGGCTCAGTTAAAATGATTATTTATTCTGTTTGACTTTTGTTTTAGTGTCAGCAGTTTTTGCTTTTGTATCGCCTTTTGCTGCATTGTTGGATGTACTGTTTTTCTGCTGTGACGGTGCTTTTGGTTGTTGTTGCAATGCTTTTTGATAGGCCAGCAAAGTTGGATTTGTAGGATCAAGCGCTAAACCTCGTTGTAAAAAAGTTAGAGCTGTAGCTTTATCTCCCTTTATATTATTATGGTAAGCTGTCAAATAACCTGCAGCAAAAGCACCGTTTGATTTATATAAATCCCTGGTTTTATCCATTTCTGCCACTCTTAAAATGTTTTCATAAGCTGGTATAGCCAAACCTTGTGTCATTGCTGTGTCTATCTGGATCATTGCTTTGGCACTCCATAAATAACCATAAATACTGTCAGGAAATGCTGTACTGTAAGCAGTAAATAAACTATCTGCCTTTTTAAAATTACCTCCATAATAAAAAGGGGTTCCCACGCTTACTAACTGGGCAGGGTTGGCTTTATCTTTTTGTAACTTATAAAGTATAACTAACAATTCTCCCTCCAATAATCTTTGCCCCGATTTTCTTGCATCATCTAGTGCTTCCTTTAATACTCTTTGTGCATTTACAGGGTCTTTCTGGACAGCTTTGTCTATGTCGGCAAGAATGACATCCGAATTATTTTTTCCACAAGCCTGGGCATGCATCAAATAGTCGGATGCTCCGATCTCATCTTCATTTTTTTGCTTCACAAAAAACTCGTTGGCATATTGACATGCAGTAGCGGTGTCTTTATTGCCCATATAACTGTAAGTCAACAAACGATACACCCTTGGTCTCGGGTTACCATTTGTTTGCGCTATAATGTTCTTGCCGAGATTTATGGCTTCAGTAAATTGATTTTGAACAAACTTTGTTTGAGCTTGCAAGTAGGTATTTTCTACACCGGGATCTGATGCCCCTACATATTTGTTAGCAAAGCTTTCGGCCGTAGCAAAATCCTGCTTTCCAAAAAGGTTGTATGTATAAAGTCTCATGTAAGCCGGTGCAAACCTGGCATCAGTTGCAATTGCTTTATTATAATTGTCTAAAACAATATCCCAGTCATTGGGTTGTCTTAAACTTTTTTGCGACTCATAGATATAACCAATTTTATAGAGTGCCGGTGCAAAATTGCCGGCTTTTGTATAGGCCTGAACTGCATTACCTCCATCACGTTTTTTGCGGTAAGCGTTTCCCAGGTTTAGCCAAATATCCGGATTGGTAGCAGACAACTGGCTGGCTTCAGTCAACTTGGCAATAGCGTAATCCAAATCCGTTTTCCTTTCCTCGGAATAAGATTCGGTAATGGCACGGCCCACTGCATTTAAAATAGTTGGATCGTTACCTTTTTTGCCTTTGCTGGCGTTAATGGCGGATTCAAAATGTTGTTTTGCTTCATTTTGTTTACCCTGTAATAATTCAACATGACCCTGGCCCACTAAAATCAAAGGGGCATTATTACTGGCAGTTGCTGCCTTATCATAAACAGCCTTAGCACCATTAACATCATTATTTGCTATATAGGTTTGTCCCAACCAATAATTTGCTTCAATATTATTTGGGTTAGCTGCAAGTAATTTTTCAAAAGTCGATTTTGCGCTTTGGTACCTTTCTGCGTACAAATCATTCACCCCCTGCTGAACATTTTGTGCTAAGGCACTCAATGACGCCAATGCAGAAAAAAATAATACGATTGCTGATTTCTTCATTGTACTTTTTTCTTTTAGAGTTTAAAATTATTCTTTTGGTTTGCCCGTTACTTGTTAATTACTCCTCAATTCTGCATCCCTTATGTAGTTAGGCAAAATTACCGGCATCAGGTATGCCCTTCTAAAAATTAGCTGACCTTCCATAGAATACAGGAAATGCGAAAACGCATGACCCAGCCCCATATGCCTTTCTTTTAAATTATACACTAAATCTCGTACCATAGGGTAACTTTTGGTATAAATAAAATATTGCGAGGGCTTTACATAAAACCCAACGCTATCTGTACTTTCCACATAGGCTGTCTTTACCTTTTTCAAATAGGAAAGTTGAGCAGTATCGTCCTCATTTCCGACCCAGCTATATCCTACAAACCCGACAGCGTTTTGCGTTTTGGAGACATAATCAATTACCTCTATGCTGCTTTGTGCCGCCTGAACATTTGCCCCCAACTTTTCACCGTTTAGTACCGAATCAAGCATAAACCGCACCGTGCTGGTAGCCCTTGTCCCGTCAAATACAGGAATTAAATTTTTTTTAGATTTTCCGGATAGCAAATCCCTGATTTCATCCATCCTAAAAAAACTGTCCTTTGCCATAGGGTTAACGATCACGGCAATAATATCGTTAGCTACCACTAGTTTAGCCGGCTGAACATGCATGGAATCGATCATAAAATTCTCTTCGCTTTTGGAATAACCCCTGGTAGCAATTACAATTCGAATTGAGTCCACTGCAAAGTCTTTCAGGCACTCAGCCTCCGGCTTATAATGAACAATGATTTTTGTACCCGGATGTAACGCTTCATACACTTTTACTTCTTCATCAATCACAGGCTTAAAACTTTCATCGCAGCTAACATGAATTGTTCCCACATCGAAGCGGTCCGGCATTTCCGCCCTTTTCTGCTCATCACTTTTACATCCCCAAAATAAAAAAACAGGCAACAACAAATACCATCTAATCCTGCCTCTCATTTAAAATAATTCTTTTTATATCCCCTGTAAATTCGCCAGCTGCCATACAAAATAAATAATATACTTAAGCCTTTTCGATTAATGTCATCCAGATTACCCACTTTAAAAATCAATAGAAGTGTGCCGGCAGCAACTAAAAGACCACCCATGGCAAAATCCATAAATGATCTTATACGAATTGTTCTTTTTCGCTGCTGTTCTTCGAATTCTTCAAGCATACTTTTATTTGAAGCAAGCAAATTAAAACAAATTACTGTTCAATACCGACAAATGTAACCGGCTGAAAGAAGGCTCTTGCCACAGGTTCTCCATTTTGAATGGCTGGTTTCCACTTGGGCATTTTCTTTAATACGCGGATTACTTCATTATCAAAAGCTTTTCCGGCTGATTGAACGATTTCGAAATTAGTTACGACGCCTTCCTGGGAAACCTGGAATTGAATCGAAACCATTTTTTTATCGCCCGGCTCTAATTCCTGTGGAGAGATTAAATTCTTCCTCAGAAAATTTACCCACGCTTCATAGCCTCCCGGGAACTCTGGCTCCCGGTGAATAGGTGCCTCTTTAGCAACGGTTTTAGTCTCTTTTTCTACAGGACTTACCTGTTCAGTAAATATCGGCACGGAGCCCGTTAATACTGGCCCATTAACTGTTCGGTTTGAAATAACGCTGCTGTCTAAATCTCTTATATCCGGTGGTGGATCCACATTTTTTTTATCTACAATTACCATTTTGATAAACTCTTTCTGCCTGAATTCATGTACCGGGAATTTTTTTGCTGGCGGAAGTATCAGTTTCTTTTCTTCTTTAGGAAAGGAAATTGTTTTGACTAAAATATCACCATTGTCTTTTAGCCTTTCAAATCTGGGAGACCGATCAATTTTCATTAAAAAGAAAACAAAAAGAATTGTGGTTAGCGATATTCCGAGTGCCATGCTTAGTCGGCTGTTATAATTTTTCCTGAGAGTATAAGCACCGTATTGTTTGTTGCGGTTGTCAAAAAGAATGTCAAGCATATCTGCTTTAAGGATCTCATTGCTGGTCATAACTGTGGGTTTAATGTGCATGAATAATAATAACCAGGATAGGGACGAGTGCATTACCGGTAATAGCAAACTGTGATATTGAGATGTATGAAGTTTTCATTTCCATAACTTTTAT
>Ga0163163_10005166_pt1 | contig 11258 bp, 13 predicted proteins | sample S65metaG_FD_119766 | JGI IMG/M metagenome (GOLD analysis project Ga0163163, IMG submission 119766) | Switchgrass rhizosphere microbial communities from Kellogg Biological Station, Michigan, USA - S6-5 metaG | ecosystem: Host-associated > Plants > Roots > Rhizosphere > Soil | place: USA... | reverse complement strand
TCTGGCCGGTCTTACTACCCTCGCCGGTCGCGTCAGTAAAAACGTTAAGAAGCAACTAGGAGTCTAAATAGATGCGCGTTAAACGCGGCGTAGCCGCCCACCAAAAACACGTCAAGATTCGCCGCGCAACAGCGGGCATGACAAAGTCCAACCGTTCAAGCTATAGGCGCGGGAAGCAAGCAGTTACTAAAGCCTTGCAGTTCGCTACCCGCGACCGCAAAAACCGCAAGCGTACATTCCGCGAGCTATGGAATGCCCGCATTAACGCTGCTGCGCGCTTGAATGGTACTACCTACAGCAAGCTAATTGCAGGCCTTAAGGCTGCTAACGTCATACTTGACCGCAAAATTCTCAGCGAATTGGCCGTGAACGAGCCTAAAGCTTTTGAAGCAGTGGTCAAAGCTACACAGAAATAAGCTAGCTCTGCAGTCTACAAAAAAATACCCCGCGGGTCACCGAGGGGTATTTTATATCTTAGAGAGCCAGATTCTCCGTAAGCCGGGTTCTGTTTTAGCCGATCATCTATCTAGTCACAGTGTTGCCACCGTGATCAAGCGGTTTATCTGCGATGGACTATGGCGGGGACCATCTCGATTGCTCAAGAATATAGTCCATCCCCTTGCAGCAGACAGGGTTTACCTTTTTATGTCGTCACCGACACAAAATGTGGGCTCTTACCCCACTCTTTTCACCCTTACCCTCTGGAAGAGGGCGGTTTTGTTTCTGTGGCACTTTCCCTAGAGTTTCCCCTGGTTGCTGTTAGCAACTGCCTTTCCCTATGCTGCCCGGACTTTCCTCATACCTATTGCTCGCAAGCGAGACAACGGTATGCGATCAGCCGATCATCTGGCACAAAAACTATTATATCACTTATGGCAAAAAATGAATAGAAAAACGTCAGCGCTTTAGCGCCTCGTCCAGCGCCTCATTTACTGCAGCGTCGGCAATTTTGTTGAGCTCCCGGGGGACATGGGTAAAGGTGACGCGCCGGAACCGGGGCAGCATATCGGTTATGGCGGCATGAATCGGCCAAAGGTCACGATTCTTAATTTTGAAGATGCCGAGCATTTGGTTGACCACCAGCAGACTGTCCATGTAAACATGGATTTCGCGGACGCCCATACGCGCAGCCTCGTCCAACCCAAACTTTAAAGCTTGGTACTCAGCCTGGTTGTTGGTGGTAACGCCTAGGTATACGCCTTTTTTTACAACAATTCTGTTGTCCATATCCATGATGGCAAACCCACTGGCCGAAGGCCCCGGATTGCCTCGCGACCCCCCATCCGCATACAACTTTATATCTGTTAAATTAGATGTATTATTGGCAACGAGTTCGGTACTTTGCTGGTTTTCTGGTAATAAGGTAAAGCTGATTATCTTAACTGGTGTATTTTCGTCAACTTGAGGACCGTAGTAACGTCGGTATGTTTCAAACATTTCAGCTGTGGTCGCAAACTGCTCGTGCCCGACATAATCGTCTGGCACGAGATCCCCCATTCGTTTTTGAATAATCGAATCGATGTGGACAATGCCAATACTTTTCCATGTTTCAGGCTTTTCTGGCTCGACTTTATCGACCAACTGGACATCATCATTCACTGACAAATCCTTGTCATCGTAGATTCGCCAAGTAGTTGTTTTTGCACCCACCGCGATCAGCTGGGCTAGATTGTGTTCAAATTTTAGTGTTTTCATTAGCCCATTGCCGCCCTTACATAGTATGTCTTGAAGTTATGAAACCATACTAGTCGATTCTGTGTGAATATGGAATAGAGCTAGGACGAGACGCGTAGGGGCTAACGGGGTATGCTATATCCGACCCGAATTTTACTGTCCTTCTTTTTGAGTCTGGTGATAGTGAGGTCTTTTAGCTCGCCAAGACTTTTAACGTGCGTACCACCACAAGGCACGCCAAAGTTACCAAACTGGACAACCCGGATAGGCTTATTAGTAGGTATATTACTAGGGACATGGCGGCATAGCTCCTTAAGCTCGCTATGCTCGACAAAACGACAACTGACCGGTAAGTCCTGTTCGATGTACTTATTGGTAAGTTCTTCAATCTGCTGGATAAGCTGGTTGTATGCCTCTGGATTGAGCTGAGCATCATACTCGACATAAGGGCTATCTGGAAAATGATAGCCCTTAGAAGGCACCCAGTCTGGGCAAAGCTGGCTCACCGCCATATCCACCAAATGCCCGCCTGAGTGCAATCTGGCATTCATCTGTCTTCTCTCTGCATCTACGACAATATGGGCAGCCTGACCTTGGATGAAGTTTGCACCTTCAAAATGTCCTATGTGCAGCACTTCACCGTCAACAAAGCGCACTTCTTCAACGATAAACTTGGCATCTCCATTCTCTATAACGCCGGTGTCGTATGGCTGGCCACCACCTTGGGGGTAAAGGATAGTCTGATCAAGATAAACAACTTCGTGACCGCCCTGCCTTTCCACCTGCGTAACATGGGCCTCGGCTTCTAGAATATACATATCCTCTAAATACAATAATTTCGTGCTCATAAGGTTTAATACTACTCTAAAACGATATATTTGTCAATATGTATGACGAGCGGATAACTGGTTAAATGTTTGACTTTGGCGATATATTTGTCTATATTATTGACAACTATGAATGACTATTCATCACTACTTGAGCAATTTGGTCTATCTACAAAAGAGACTGCCTTATATCTAGCACTGCTTGAGCTTGGCCAGGCCGACGTTGCCACGATTGCTCACGAGGCCAAGGTTAAGCGCCCTACCGCGTATGTCTTGTTAGATGCACTAAAGGAGAAGGGCTTTGTTAGCCTGCAAGATGGGGATAGCCGCCGATTCCAGGCTGAAGACCCCCGCAAGATCCTGGCATACGAGGGGGCAAAGCTGTCGCGGTTAGAAAAAGCTCTGCCAGGGTTGTTAGGGCTTGCCAGCAAAAGCCAGCATAAGCCAGGTGCTCGCTTCTTCTCTGGCAAAGCAGGCATTAAGGCAGTTTACGAAGAAAGCCTGCTGCAGCCCGCAGGTTCTGAAATACTCGCTATCGGTAACGCAGAAGCAGTTGAGCAAAGTATTGAGGACTTCCAAAACTGGTATATAAAGCGGCGTGCTAAAAGTGATATATCTATGCGCGCCCTCATCCCTGCCACACCGGAGGGGCTACAGGTTGCCGCTCGCAATGCCGAAGAGCTGAGAGAGACCAGGCTGCTAGCACCTAATGACTTTACCGAGCCGGTTGAGGTTAACATCTATGGCAATAAAATATCGGCGGTCTCCTTTGTAGACGATGAACTAATCGGTGTAATTATTGAGAGTCGCGTACTTGCGAATGTCCATAGGCAAATCTTTGAACTACTCTGGCGGTCAGCCGGCAAAGAGACAGCATAGATAAAAGGCCACATCGTCCTAAGTATTCATTCCATCGATAAGTACGTATTATGAATAGCTTCGATGAGACTTTCATCTAAGCCATGGCTCTTGGCGATCTCTGATAACAACGTCAGATCCTTTTTGGGGACTTTGCTCGGTTTAAATGGGGTATTCACGGTCATCATTTCTTTCAGATCTTCTTTCCACACTTGCCCGAAATTATCTAACGACTGCTCGCTTATGAATTCATAAATGATAGAGATATTAACATTGTATTTTTCAAGTAACCTATAGATCTCCACCCCACTTGCTAAGTTTGCATATCTACTTAGGTTAAACGAGAGTTTGGCAAGGGTCGCAGAAGGAATATCGCCCATAAAGCGAGCCCTACTGCCCATAGCTTCAAAAATCGTATGGCAATCTTCAAACGCCTGTTTGGGCCCCTCAACCAAGAATTCTACCATCCCATTGGTGGCATGGTTTTTGCCCCCAATCATAGGTGAACTTAGGAATTGCACGTCCTTTTCCATAAGCTCATCCGAGAATTCCCTAACTATTTCAGGGGTAAGCGTACTGGTCTCAATAATGGTCTTCATGCTATTCCCATCAACTAAGAGCTGTTCAAAAATAACACTTCGAGAAACATCTGGGTGCGGTAGGCATAGAATAACAAGCTCACAAACCGTAGCAATTTCATCTACGTTATTTGCTTTCTGAAGCCCAAAACTTTCTAAGAATACCTGTTTTGTTTCGTCAACATCAAAACCAAGCACCTTAAAATCTTTAGCTAAGAGGTTCTTGGCCAAACCACTCCCCATATTCCCCAGGCCAATGAAGCCAATCGTCATGGTTACATCATAACAGGGGCAAGTTACAAACACTATTTAAAAGAACCCTGCATCGGGTTCTTAATACCTAACGGTTTAATTCTGGTCGGGGTGACAGGACTTGAACCTGCGACCTCACGGCCCCCAGCCGTACGCGCTACCAACTGCGCTACACCCCGAACTAATAAGGCCAGGCAGACCGGTATGATTAACCTGGAAAACCCAGGTGGGTGCTCTCATGCAGTCGCCACGGCGGCTGCAGATGTTGGGCTCCCATTGCGTACAATTATTCAGATAATCATTCGTCGGCCTAATTGCCCAGCCAGGGCTTATTATAACCCCTGCCGCGGTGTTAGCGAAGCAAAAAAGTAAAGATCGCGTCGTTGATGTTGACCAGGACGGGCGCTATGAATCTCGACAGCAGCAACAGCACCATAATAGTAACGAAAAAACCTAAGCCTTCGAGGCGATCCATTACGTCCCGAACCGGTTCGGGTGCGAAGGCGTACACCAACCGCGAACCGTCGAGAGGCGGCAGGGGTATCATATTGAAGACGAAAAATGCGATGTTAACCTGCATGAAAATACTCAGGGTGTATACGAACATCCCTGTTGGGTGGCCGTCAAAACGAATAAGGAGCGAGGCTAGAGCGGCAAGGGCTAAGTTGGTGAAGGGGCCTGCGAGGGCAACCAAAGCCGAGCCGTAATCGCCGTAGCGCAGGAAGTTCGAATTAATGGGGACCGGCCTAGCCACAAAAATTGGCGGGAGGCCGACCAGTAACAGCCCGATGGGCAACACTACTGTAGTTATAAGGTCGACATGGCGTAAAGGATTTAAGCTCAGCCTCCCCTGCAATTTGGCAGTTTGATCACCGAGCGCATGGGCGACAAAGGCGTGCATTGCCTCGTGAAAAGCCATACCGATAAAAATGCTGGCAACGATGATCCCGATGTCGTGCAAACTATACTGATTCAGCATACCTGTTAGTATAGCAAGTTATATCCTGCCCGTGTTGACTTAAGAAGTAAAAACAGCTAAAATAGCACTGAATTGGAAGGAAAAACTTATGCAAGTATGTGACATCACCGGCAAAGGCAAGCAGTACGGCAACAATGTCAGCTTTTCGCAGCGCCACACCAAGAAGGTCTGGAGCCCTAACCTGCAAAAGAAGACTATCATCGTTGACGGCAAGAAGCTAACCCTAAAAGTTAGCACCCAAGGCCTGCGGATCCTCAAGAAAAAAGGTCTGCTTAACAACGGCGCCTCCAAATAGCGTTGGCGCTATAGAAATAGTAAAAGCCCCTCGTTACGAGGGGCTTTTTGTGATGTAAGGAGTGGCTACGACCGTTCGATGACAATGAGCTGAGTTGTCTCACCCAGTTCGGTTGGTTTAACCCGAAGTTTGGCTAGCGTGTCTTTGGGCTCCATAGCCATTGCCTGCAAGGCTTGGTCGAGGTCTTGCTGCGACACAGGGAAGTTAAGCTTCGCATCTGCGTAGTGGGTCGGGATGACAAGCTTAGGCTCGATCTTCTTAACGAGCTTGAGCGCACCCACCGGGTCCAGCGTGTAGCCGTTGCCCCCAACCGGTACGAACATGACGTCGATGATGCCAATCGCCTCTAGCTGGGCGTCACTGAGTTCTGGGTAAATATGACCGGTTACTAAAATAGTGAGGTCCTCGGCGTTGATCTTGTACATCGTGGCAGCACGCTGCCCTTCTTCATCTATATGAGCACGGGCCGGCATGCCGTATATCGATACGCTGGCAGTCTCATATTCACCTGGGTGGTCGATCAAAAGCATTGGCTTATGCGATGGATCACCGTGCGCACCAGTAAACAGAGCAACATCACCCTCTTTGGTGACACTTTTGGCGCCCAAATCGGCTAGATTGTCGTCGATGACTAGGCGGATCTGCTTGGTGGCGAGCGTAATACAGTTCGCTCCGTGAAATTGTATGTCCATTGTTACTCCTCTAATCTGCGTTACAATATACTGTTCTTGTCGATCAAAACCTGCTTCTTGGATAGCAATACAGTACTTATGAAGCGGTCATTGATCTGGCGGCGGTAAGTAAACTCGTGTACAGGCATCACGGTATAGCGGATCTCTTTTCCTTCTTGTGATTCAAGCTCGGCGATGAACTTCTGCAGGGCGTGCTGGTTAATGTCGCCAACTATCAGGGCGTCGATGCCGCTTGACTCATCACGAGTGAACTGGCCGGTGTATAGAGCAATCTCGACATTGCCTAGCGATTTAATTTTATCACGTTCGGCATTCGGTGCGTTGGCGCCCGTTAACTTGGCGGGCTTCTTATTTGCTGGAGCAGCTTTGGCGGCATCTTCACTCGTTGGAGGTGTTTCCCCGGCTTCCCCAAATATGGCTTTAAGGGGTTCGTAAAAATTGTAAGTCTGGTTCACCTCATAATACAGGCGCTTGTTGGTTGTTTCCGAAGATACGATGCCAATGCTAAGGAGGTTGGCAAGTTCGCGCCGTACCGAGTTGATCTGCTCGTCGACTTTGCGGGTAATTTCGCGGACATAGAACGAACGGTTAGGGTTACTGTAAAACAGCTGCAACAGCTTAACCCTCGTCTTTGATCCAAAGAGTTGCTCAATCATATTTCTATTGTAGCAAACTTGTTCGCTCAGGGTATAGCATATTGTTCAGGAACGTTGTCACAAGCACTACGGATTCTTCCGGTTTACTGATCCAGATGATGTCCTTACTTCGTTTGAACCAGGTTTTTTGGCGCTTTGCATACTGATTGTGGGCACGAACAAATAATTCCTTGGTATCTTCAAAGCTAAGCTCGTCAGCCAAGTATCGGCTAAACTTCCGATAGCTGGGCGCTTGTAGTGCTTAGGTATCCATCCCATACTCATCGGTAAGCCGCTGCACTTCATCGACCAGGCCAGCATCCAACATCGTGTCGATGCGCTGAGCAAGCCGGTGCTCTAACTCCTCTTTCTCAATGCTCAAACCGATAACAAGCGTATTCGGACGGAGCGGGTCTTGCTGTGGTATGGGCGAATGAACTGACTCGATAGCCCGGATAAGGTGGCGCGGATTACGGTCGTTGGCTGGCATCAGCGCCCCTAGCCTCATTACCTCGTGGCGCAACTCGTCAACCGACATTTTCTGTAGAGCCTCCCGCCGAACAGGATCGGCAGCCGGCCGTAACCCAAAGTTGTATAGCAGACTATCTACATAAAGGCCTGTGCCGCCAACTAAAATCGGCAGCCGGCCGCGGGCAGTGATGTCGGTAATGGCTTCTTTGGCAAGGCGCTGAAAATCCGCGAGGTTAAATGACTCGGCTGGGCTAACAATATCTATAAGATGATGCGGCACCAGTGCTTGGTCGGCAACACTTGGTTTGGCCGTACCGATATCCATGCCCGTATACACAGTTCGTGAATCGGCCGCGATAATCTCCCCCTCAAAGGCTTGGGCAAGCTTCATAGCCAACGCCGACTTCCCTGACCCCGTCTGGCCAACGATAACTATTAGAGGAGGGTAGTTTGAGAGGGGTTCCATAACAGTTTGTTAATATCAACTGTGCCCTCTTCGGACACCTCAACACCCTCAGCCTGCAACACTGCCGCGTGTGCCGCACGACCGCCATTTGGCCACCCGGCTGCCAGGCTTCCTTGTTTATTCACGACGCGCTGCCAGGGCAAATCAGATGGGCCGGTATGCGCAATTTGCCCAACTTCCCACGCCGCCCATGCCGCTCCGCACAGAGCGGCAATTTGGCCATATGTCATAACGCGGCCTGTGGGGATTTGGGCCACTAAATCGTACACTCGGTTTTTGAAGGCTTCATCCACGCGCGGCATGTAGTTCTCCTTACAACGACGTTTTACTAACGCGGGCTTTGGCTTCGTGCGCAACGGTCTTCAAAAATTCGTCCACGGTGTGAGCTTCATGATGCTCGTTTACTTCGATGTCTTTACGGATGCGAGGTGTTAATTCGCCAGTCTGAATCTCCTTTTCGCCAATAACAATCGTGTACGGCACTTTCATGAGTTCGGCGTTTCTAATCTTCTTACCGACTGACTCATTATCGTTGTCAATTTCAACACGTAGGCCTAATTTCTTGGCCTCAGCCTTCATATTTTTGGCAAATGCGACGGTTTCGGGTTCCTGATTTACGGTAATTAAACGTACCTGTTCCGGCGCAACCCATACCGGGAATTTGCCGGCAGTGTGCTCGATATAGACGCTCAAAAATCGCTCGATAGATCCGAGCAAAGCCTTATGGATCATAACAGGACGGTGTTTCGCCCCGTCTTCGCCAATGTATTCCAAACCAAAACGCTCTGGCTGGACAAAGTCGAGCTGTACAGTCGCGCACTGCCACTCGCGGCCAAGCGCATCGGAAATGTAGATGTCGATCTTGGGGCCATAAAAAGCCGCTTCGCCGGGCTCTACCGTGTAGTCGAGATCTGCTTCTTTGGCCAGTCGTTCAATAGTTGCCTGGGCCTGCTCCCAGACCTGGGGGTCGCCAAGGTATTTGTCTGTTTCGTCACGGAATGAAAGGTCGACCCTTAGCTTCATACCCAAAATTTCGTACAGACGCTTGACCATGTCAATGATGGCTTCAAATTCAGCGTCAATCTGGTCTGGCCGGCAGAATGCATGGGAATCATCTTGGGTCAATGCTCGAACGCGCGACAAACCGTGCAGCTCCCCACTTTTTTCGTCCCGGTACATCGTGGTGGTTTCCATCAGGCGAAGCGGCAAATCACGATAACTTCGCGGGCGGCTTGCGTAGATCTGGGCGGCGTGCGGGCAGTTCATCGGCTTCATCATAAATTGATCGTCTGTTTCGACGCTGCTAACTGCAAAACGCTCGGGGTATTTGTCGTAGTGACCAGATGTCTTGTACAAATCGATTCGGGCAATATGCGGCGCCCAGATCTGGGTATAGTCGTGCTCACGCTGTAAGTCCTCGGACAAACGGATCAGTTCTTGGCGAAGTACAGTGCCGCGCGGAGTAAATAGTGGCAAGCCCGGGCCAACTAAATCAGAAATTACGAATAGGTCGAGTTCTTGGCCTAGCTTACGATGGTCACGCTTTTTAGCCTCCTCCAACATATTAGGTAGTCGTCGAGCGCTTTCTTGCTCGCGAAGGCTACACCGTAAATACGCGTCAGCATTTTGTTCTTGGCATCACCATGCCAATACGCGCCAGCCAAGTGGGTCAGTTTAAAGGCGTCGGGTTTTACCTGAGACATGTCGTCGGCGTGGCCGCCTTTACATAGATCCCAATAATTGCCCGATTTGTAGAATGAAACCTTGTGTTTGCCATGGTCGGAAAACTCGTCGATGAGCTCTGCTTTAAACTCGTTGCCGGGGTATTCCTTTTTAGCTTCGTCGGCAGTTAGTTCGTGGCGCTCGAAAGCCTTCCAGGTTGGAAGAATTTGGCGCATTTTCTTCTCTATCTTGGGGAGGTCAGCTTCGGAAACCGGCTCCTTAAAATCGAAGTCGAAGTAAAACCCGTTATCAATGGCTGGGCCAATGGTACGCTTGGTCTCCGGATATAACTCCATTACTGCGGCTGCTAAAAGATGTGCCAGGCTATGGCGCATGGCTTGTAGGTCTGAAGGCTGGTTGGCCATTGATAACTCCTTTCTGCTTATTCTTATATATAACAAAAGACGCGCCAGTTTGATTCAGTACTCTCGCATGGTACTTAATCATTCTAGTCGCGTCTCGGGCCTAACATTGATGTCGCACAATTATTAGGTGGTTCCACCGGACTTCCCTGAACCGTAGGTCAGGACACTCGTGATAGCACGTCTCGTACGTTCTATCGGCCAACGGAGCTCGACGGTTGGTTGGGCCGTTTCATCGCTCGTTTACCATTGTAACACAACACGCCGGCAAAATCCCATCTCACGTCTCCAAATACAACTATAGCAATGTTAGTACGATACGGCTAGTACTATGTTGTTGTCAGTTTTGTAACGATACCTGTGGAAAAGTAGGTGGATATATCCCTACCCATTTTTAAGGCATATATTACCTTCTATGATATAAAAATTTTCTTGCTTGGAACTAGTCTGGAACTACCCAACTAGCTTTTTTGCGACAAATAAAAAACACCCACTACATTAGTGAGTGTGTGATTGGTGGGTCCTAGAGGATTCGAACCTCTCACCTCTTCCACGTCAAGGAAGCGCTCTAGCCAAATGAGCTAAGGACCCAAAATATTCCGAAGGAATATTTTATAGACGCAAGTGAAGCATCAGCATAAAACACCAGTAAGTAGACCTTACAAGTACATAAACTATAGCCGATTCGCCTCTGGTTTTCAAGCAAAAAAGCGTTGTAAGCGTAAGCATAACACCTTAAGGACCATTGACTTAAAAAGACCTTTGTGTTAACATAACCAGGTTAAGAGGCTGATGTGTGAGTGCCAAAAAACAGAACACGCTTGACGAGTTCAAGCTGTTTTACGAAGAGATGTCTTTTCAATCTGCATCAAATCGTATTCGACGTTCGCGCGTTTTCTCTCCTAATAAATAGGTAGGAAAACAATAGACAACCCGGTTGCTTCAAGCTCCCGGGTTGTTTTATTTGGCCCTATTCCACAGCCAAATCTACTTTATCCACTAGCTTTTTATCCAGATTGGTGTCAATATGTTGATATGGTTTGTATATATTGTGGCTCACCTACTTCAGTTAAAAACTCGCGTCACCAGCGACGCGGCAACACTATTTGGCGACGTAGGCAGTGCGACCATTGTGGCAGTATCTTTACGACAATTGAGCGGCCAGAGCTTGGGGCAGGCCTGATGGTCGAGCACGCCAACGGTGAGCTTAAACCCTTTGAACGCGACCTGTTATTTATTAGTATCTTTGAGAGCTGTAAGCACCGTGAAACAGCTTTGCAAGACGCCCGCTCTCTTACCCAGCTCGCCATTGATACCCTTATTAAAAAGCAGCTGCAACCGGGCGTCTTAAAAAAAGAGCATATTGTTGCAACCGTCCATGCCGTCCTAAAGCGCTTTGATAAGGCGGCAGCGACGTTCTATGCAGCTTACCATTCGTCTAAGGGAT
>Ga0163163_10005164_pt1 | contig 11260 bp, 10 predicted proteins | sample S65metaG_FD_119766 | JGI IMG/M metagenome (GOLD analysis project Ga0163163, IMG submission 119766) | Switchgrass rhizosphere microbial communities from Kellogg Biological Station, Michigan, USA - S6-5 metaG | ecosystem: Host-associated > Plants > Roots > Rhizosphere > Soil | place: USA... | reverse complement strand
TCCGGCATCGTGTACGTGGGCGAGGACCGGTCGTCGCCCGGCAGGTTCGCGATCAAGGAGTACCTGCCGGCCACGCTCGCCGACCGAATGGCGGGCGGCAAGGTCGGGCTGCGTTCGCTTCGTTACAAGCCGTCGTTCCAGGAAGGCAAAGACCGGTTTCTGAGCAACGGCCGCATGCTGGCGGCGCTCGACGAGCCGGCGCTGATTCGCGTGCTGCGGTGCTGGAAGCAGAACGGCACTGCGTACATGGCGATGCCGTTGTACGAAGGGCAGACGCTGAGCGAGGTGCTGCGCGTGTCCGCGCGTCCCGGCGAGGCGTGGCTCAAGGCGATGCTGGGACCGTTGCTCGATGCGCTCGCGACGCTTCACCGGTTCGATTGCTACCCCTGCAATGTCACGCCGGACAACATCGTGATGTTGAACGATGGCATGCCGCTGCTGTTCGCGTTCGGCGCGGGCCGCCGCACGACCACGAGCAGCTCGGCAGACATGCGGCACGACCTCAATCCGGGCTTCGCACCGATCGAGCAGTACGCGCACGACTCGACCATGCCGGAAGGCCCGTGGACCGACGTCTATGCGTTGGCGGCGGTGATCCGTTTTGCTATCACCGGCAAACCGCTTCCTCCGCTCGCCGCGCGAATGGCGGCCGACGCGCTGCAGCCTTTGCGCACTGCGCACCCGGAGTATTCCGCCGTGTTCCTCGACGCTGTCGACCGCGGTGTCGCGGTTCTTCCGCGAGACCGGCCGCAAACCATCGCCGATTTCCGGAACGTGCTCGGCATTCACGAGCTGGGGCCGGGGGCCGCATCGAGCGCGCCGACAGACGTGCCGCCGGTCGCCGCGAATCCGGCGCGCTGGACCACGAAGTTTTCCCACCCCGATCAAGGCATCGGCGATGCGGCGGAAGGAACGCGCGCGGCAATAACCAGCGTCGAGCAGATCGTGCTTCCGCTGCCAGGCGCGTCATCGGAGGGGGCGCACGACGGAGCGTTCCAGGCGGCGATGCAGAGCGCTCCGGGCGGCTTGCCGCGGAAGCTCGTGCTGCAAGTGTCCGTCGTGGGGCTCCTGGCGCTGGGACTTCTCGTCTGGTCCATGGTCGAGCGCCGGCAACCGTCTTCTGCAACGGTCGAGCGCACGGCGGCCGGGCCGCCACCCGCGGGCAGCGCGCCACTGCCAAGCCCGTCCGTCGCCGCGATGTCCGCACCATCGGAAAGCGCCGCACCTTCGCCCGCCGCCGATTCGCTGACGCCTGCATCCGCATCCACCCTGTCCGTCCCGGCTCCGTCACCCGTGGTCGCGCCCGTGGAAGCCTCGCCGCGCGCCGCGGCGGCCGCGCCGACGGCTGCGAGCGCGGAAGCAAACCCGCGCGAATCGGTCGCCAACGTGCCGAAGACCGGCAAGGTCCGGTTATCGATCAAGCCCTGGGGCGAGGTGCTCGTCGACGGCAAGGCGCGAGGCGTCAGTCCGCCGTTGAAGGAGCTGTCCATTGCCGAAGGCCGCCACCGCGTCCAGATCCGGAACGGCGACTTTCCCGGCTTCGACCGCGAACTCGACATCAAGGCCGGAAGCAAGGACGAGATCGCCTGGTCGTTCAAGGCGCCGTAGCAGACGCCGGTCGGTCGCCGACGCGAAGAAGTCTCGCGCGCGGCTCTGTCGCGATTGTGTCGGGAGGACAGTGTGCGGCTCTTCGTGGTGTGCGCCATCGTGGTGCCGGTGCTGTTGGCAGGATGTGAGACGCCCGCGCCCGTCGCCGCGCCGGAGCCGTCCAACGTCCAGGCAACCCAGCCGGAGCCGCCTCCTCCCACACCCCCACCGCCGCCACCGCCGCCACCCGTGGTCAGCGCGAGCGCGCGAGCGCTTGCGTCGGGCGTCAACCTCTACGACACGGGCGATTTCAACGGTGCGATCAAGCGCCTGACTGCGGCGAAGGAGATCTGGGACGACTCGGCCTCGGCAGACGCGGTTGCGAACAAGGTGGCCGCGAACAAATACCTCGCGTTCAGTTATTGCGTGACGAATCGCCGAACCCAATGCCGCCGGCACTTCGTCGACGCGCTCAAACTCGATCCCGACTTCGCGCTCGAGGCAACGGAGAAGACGCATCCGGTGTGGGGCCCTGAATTCGAGCGCGCAAAGAAGCAGGCGACCGCGTCGAGCGCGCCCACGAAACGGGCGGCTGCCGCGCCGCAGGCAGCGCCGAAGAGCACAAAGCCCCAATAGCGCCTTCCAGCGTTGCGATAACCGGGCAGCAGACTATTTTCGTGCGCATCCTTCATTCACTGCTCGCAATCGCCGCCTGCTCGCTCGTCGTGGACCAATCGGCGGGTGCAGAGACCGCTGCCGGCGCTCCATTCGTTCCAACCCCGACGGCAATCGTCGACCGGATGCTGACGCTCGCCAAGGTGGGGCCCGACGACTACCTGATCGACCTCGGCTCGGGCGACGGACGGCTCGTGATCACCGCGATCGTCAAATACAAGGCGCGCGGCGGCATGGGCGTCGACATCGACCGCGATCTCGTGAAGCTTGCCACGACGAACGCGGAGAAAGCCGGCGTCGGCGCCCAGGCGACATTCGTGGCGGGAGACCTGTTCGCCGCCGACGTGCAGAAGGCGACGATCGTCACGTTGTACCTCGTGCCCGGCATGATGGCTGGCGTCGAGGCGAAGCTGCGCAAAGAGCTGAAGCCTGGAACGCGAGTCGTGTCGCACGATTATCCGCTCCCCACGTGGAAGCCGGTCGAAGTCGAAACCTTCGACAACCCGGAGAAGATACGCATCTCGGGCACGACGCACACGGTGCTGCTGCTGTACCGGGTGCCGTGACTGCGGCGAAGCCGCCGCGTCGTTCGCTCGGCGACGCGCGCTGCGCGCCTTGGCTCCGCCCGCCTCGCTCGCTCCTACTCGGTCTCGGCCTCCACCACTGGCAAAGCCGTTTGGAGTCCGTCCTGTCGGCCTTCCTCCCTCGTTCGGCGACGCGCCCTTCGGGCCTACTCGGCTTCGCCTCGTCGCCTCACTCGGTCGGCTGCCCCATCGCCTCGAAGATTTGCCGCAACTGCGGGCTCATCGTAATGCCGAGCGCCCTCCCCGACGGCAGCTTGCGCATGAACCACTGCTCGTAGATTCGCGCCAGCTCGCGGTCCTCGGCGAGCCGCTCGAACGTGTGCTTCACCAGCGCATCCATTGCCGGGTCGTTCTTCCGGTACATGATCCCGTATGGGTCGTAAGACAGGAAGTCGCCAAGCACCACGTAATCCTGCGGTCGCTTCGCCTCCATGGCCGCAGCGGTGAGAATCACGTCGTCGCCCGCCCACGCATCGGCCTTGCCGGCGTCCATCGCTTCGAAGGCCTGCGCATTGTCACGCACGGCCAGCACGTTGATGCCGAGGTTCTCTTTCGTGCTGATCGACTTGACGGCCGTTTCGTTCGTGCTCGCCTCCGTGACGACGACCGTGCGGCCCTTGAGGTCTCGGTACGACTTGAATTTCGCCGTGCGTTTCGCTAGGAGCTTCGTCCCGCTCACGAAGGTGATCGGCGAGAAGGAGACGAGCTTTTTTCTCTCCGCATTCTGCGTGGTCGTTCCGCATTCGAGGTCGACTGCGCCGTCGGCGACGAGGCTGATGCGGTTCTGCGGATTCACGGACAGGTACTTCACCTGGATCGTGTCGTCGCCGAGCTCGCTGCGGATGTCGTCGACGATCGCGAGGCACAAGTCGATCGAATAGCCGATCGGCGCGCGCGCGGCGCTGACATACGAGAACGGGACGGACGCATCGCGAAAGCCGATGGTCACGGCTTTAGCATCCTTCACCTTCTTTAGCGTTCCGGCGAGCTGGATGACGCCGAGCGCGTCCTGGGCGCGCAGCGGCACGCTGACCGCAATCGCCACGAAGCAGGCGATCCATGCCGTCACGAGCGCTCGCTTGGGCGCCTTCATGGTCGCCACCGATCGAGCGCGACGTCAGGCACGCGCGGGCGCGACGCCGCTGTCGGTATCGAGCTCCGCCTGCGCCTCGCGCTCGGGCTTGAGCTCGCCTTCCCACTTCGCGACGACCGCGGTGGCGATGCTGTTGCCGACCACGTTGGTCGCCGAGCGGCCCATGTCGAGGAACTGGTCGATGCCCATGATCAGCAACAGCCCGGCTTCGGGAATGTTGAACGTGGCCAGCGTGGCCGCAATCACGACGAGCGACGCGCGCGGCACGCCTGCCATCCCCTTGCTCGTCACCATCAGGATCAGGAGCATCGTGATCTGCTGGGTCGCGTCGAGGTGAATCGAGTACGCCTGCGCGATGAAGAGCACGGCGAACGTGCAATACATCATCGACCCGTCCAGATTGAATGAGTAGCCGAGCGGCAGCACGAAGCTCGTGATCTTCTTGCTCGCGCCGAACCGCTCGAGTTGCTCCAGGGTCTTCGGGTACGCGGCCTCGCTGCTGGCCGTGCTGAAGGCGAGCAGGATCGGCTCCCGGATCAGTCCGAGAAGTCGCGCGATGCGGGGACCGAGGAACAGGAAGCCCGCCACGGCGAGCAGTGCCCACAGGATCACGATGCCGAGATAGAACTCGCCCATGAACTTGCCGTACGTCCACAGGATGCCGAGCCCCTGCGTCGTGACGATCGACGCCATCGCGGCGAACACGGCGATCGGGGCGAGCGCCATCACGTAGCCGGTGATCTTCAGCATCACGTGCGAGACCTGCTCGACCCAGTCGATCACCACGCTGGCCTTGTCGCCGAACGACGCAGCGGCCGCGCCGAAGAAGACGGAGAAAACGACGATCTGCAGGATCTCGTTGTTCGCCATCGCCTCGAACACGCTCTTCGGAACGAGGTGCGTCACGAACTCCTTGAGCGAGAGAGAAGCCGTCTTGAGATTCGTCGACGCGCTCGCGTCGGGCAGCGGCAGGTTGAGCGAGTCGCCGGGCCGCAGGATGTTGACCAGCACGAGGCCGAGCAAGAGCGACATGAGCGAGGCGGTGACGAACCAGCCCATCGTCTTGAGACCGATCCGCCCGATCGACGTCGTATCGCCCATGTGCGCGATGCCGACGACCAGCGTCGAGAATACGAGCGGTGCGATGATCATTTTGATCAGGCGCAGGAACACGTCGGTGAAGAGCGAGATGTAGCCGGCGACGGTCTTCGCCGATTCGGGCGTCGGCAGGAAGTTGTGGCACATCCATCCGACGCCAATCCCGACGAGCATCGCGATGAAGATCCAGGTGGTGAGTTTGAACTTCATGTTGATCTCCCTGGTGACAAGCCCCCGTGCGCAGTGTGCACGGCCCACGCGGCCCCTGCAACTGCCCGCACCGCAAGTGCGGCGCACGCGCTCGTATAATCGAATTGCAGTTGCCTCGAACCCGCAAGGACAAGGGTGGTGAAGGCGCCGGCCTCGACGAACGACGATCCATCCTTCCTGCAGCGCTGGCTTCCCGGCCTGCGCGCACTGCGGAGCTACGAGCGCGCCTGGCTCGGCCGCGACATCCTCGCCGGGGTCGCGCTGGCGACGATGCTGGTCCCGGTAGGGATCGCGTACGCCGAGGCGTCAGGCGTGAGCGGCATCTACGGCCTCTACGCCACCATCGTTCCGCTGATCGCCTATGCCGTGTTCGGCCCGAGCCGCATCCTGGTTCTCGGCCCGGACTCGGCCCTTGCGCCCATCATCCTGGCCGTCGTGCTATCGAACGCCGACGGCGACCCCGGACGCGCGATTGCGCTCGCTGCCGCGATGGCGATCGTGGCCGGCGTCGTCTGCATTGCGGCGGGACTGCTGAAGCTCGGCTTCATCACCGAGCTCTTGTCGAAGCCGATCCGCTACGGCTACATGAACGGGATCGCGCTCACCGTGCTCCTGAGCCAGGCGCCCAAGCTCTTCGGTTTCAGCGTCGACGAGCAAGGCCCGCTGCGCGAAGCGTGGGCCTTCATCGATGGCGTGCTGTCCGGCGAGAGCAACGAAGTGGCGCTTCTGGTCGGCGGCGGCGCCTTGGCGACGATCCTGCTGCTGCAGCGCTGGCCGCGGGTACCGGGCGTTCTGATTGCCGTCGTCGGCGCGACCGTGGCGGTGGCCGCATTCAACCTCACGGAGCGCGCGGACGTGTCGGTGCTCGGCACGCTGCCGCAGGGACTGCCCACGTTCGCGCTGCCGAGAATCGGCGTCGAGGACTTGGGATCGATCCTGGTGGGCGGCCTCGCCGTCGCGCTCGTTTCATTTGCCGACACGAGTGTGCTCTCGCGCGTGTATGCGGCGAAGACGAACACGAAGGTCGACCCCAACCAGGAGATGGTCGGGCTCGGCGTCGCGAATCTGGCAGCGGGATTGTTTCAGGGCTTCCCGGTCAGCAGCAGCTCGTCGCGCACGCCCGTCGCGGAAGCGGCAGGTGCCAAGACGCAGCTCACGGGGGTCGTCGGAGCGGTCGCGATCGCGCTGCTGCTGCTCGCGGCGCCCGACCTGCTCCAGTACCTGCCCAATGCCGCGCTCGCGGCCGTCGTCATTGCGGCCGCCATCGGCCTCTTCGAATTTCGCGACCTGCGGCGGTTCTACCGCATCCAGCGCTGGGAGTTCTGGCTGTCGATCGTCTGCTTCGCCGGCGTCGCGCTTTTCGGCGCCATACCGGGCATCGGCATCGCGGTGGTCATCGCCGTGATCGAGTTCCTGTGGGACGGATGGCGTCCGCACTCCGCCGTGCTCGGCCGCGTCGATCACATCAAGGGCTACCACGACATCACGCGCTACCCGAACGCGAGACGCGTTCCGGGTCTCGTCCTGTTCCGCTGGGATGCGCCGCTGTTCTTCGCGAATGCGGAGTTCTTCGCCGACCGCGTGCGGGCGGCCGTGGCGGCCTCGCCGACGCCCGTGCGCCGGGTCGTCGTGGCGGCGGAGCCGGTGACGAGTGTCGACGTCACGGCGGCGGACACCGTGGCCGAGCTCGACGACAGCCTGCGCCACGATGGCGTCGAGCTCTCGTTCGCCGAGATGAAGGACCCCGTCAAGGACAAGCTCAAGCGGTTCGGACTGTTCGCCCGCTTCGGCGCCGATTCGTTCTATCCGACGGTTGGCGAGGCGGTGAAAGCCTACTTGCGCGCGCATCCGGTACCGTACGAAGACTGGGAGGACGAGGCAGCGACTCCGTCCACGCGCGAAGACAGCTAAGCCGTCGGCGGGGTCGGCGCATCACGGTGCCGCACACGGATGGCATGCGACCGCCAGGTTGCGGCCGTCAGCCTTCGGCGATCAACGCGTCGTCGAAGATCGCCACCGCGCGCGTCCACCCGGCCGATGCGCCACGAATCTTGTGCGGAAAACAGCTGATGAAGAAGCCGCTGGCCGGCAGCGCTTCCAGGTTGTGCAGCTTCTCGAGATGGCAGTAGCCGATGTCGCGGCCTGCCTTGTGGCCTTCCCAGATGAGGCTCGCATCGTGGGTTTCGGCGTACTTCCGCGCCGTGTGCACGAACGGCGCATCCCAGCTCCATGCATCCGTGCCCGTCAGGCGCACGCCGCGCTGCAGCAGGTACATGGTCGCTTCGTAACCCATGCCGCAGCCCGCGGATACATAGTCGCTCTCGCCGTAGCGCGAGCCGGCGCGCGTGTTCACGACGACGATTTCCAACGGGCGCACCGCGTGCCCGATGCGAGCGAGCTCCGCTTCGACGTCCTGCGGCGTGACGACGTACCCGTCGGAAAAATGGCGGAAGTCGAGCTTGACACCCGGTTGGAAGCACCATTCGAGCGGCACCTCGTCTATGGCGATCGCGCGCCGCTTGCCGCCGTTCTTCGCATCCATCGTCGAGTGGAAGTGGTACGGAGCGTCGAGGTGCGTGCCGTTGTGGGTGATGAGGCTCACCTTCTCGATCGCCCAGCCCTCGCCGTCCGGCAGGTCCTGCTTCGCGAGGCCCGGGAAGAACGGCGCGATCTGGTCGAACGTGTCTTCGTGCGTGAAGTACTGGATGCTCGGGCCAAACCCCGGCGGGTCGCTCCTCACATCGTTTTCGAGGTAGATCGAGAGGTCGACGAAGGTTCGCGGCATCGGATCGGCGGTGAAAGTAGCGTTGGCGGCGCGAGGCTCATCGCCTTGCGATGACGTTGCGACGTGAGTTTAGCAGTGGGACTGCCGAGTGCGGCGGAGCTCGTCTATCATGTCCGGATCCGTTTACGGCCGAGCCGAACCGGGGAAAGCCCCAATTCACCTTGCAGGGAGATCGACGTGACTGCGATGACTGGCGTGCTCTCACCGGTCGTGACTCCGTTCGCGGCGGATCTTTTGCCCGACCCCGATCGTTTCCTGCGCCACTGCAAATGGTTGCTCGCGCACGGTTGCGCCGGCCTCGCGGTCTTCGGCACGAACAGCGAAGCGAACTCGCTGTCCGTGGAAGAGCGCATGCAGCTTCTCGAAGCGTTGATTGCCGGCGGCGTGCCGCCCAGCCGCCTGATGCCGGGAACCGGCTGCTCGGCGTTGCCCGACTCGGTGCGGCTCACCGCGCACGCCGCGAAGCTGGGCTGCGCCGGCGTCCTTATGTTGCCGCCCTTCTACTACAAAGGTGTCTCGGACGATGGTCTGTATCGCAGCTATTCCGAGATCGTTCAGCGTGTCGGCGACTCGCGCCTGCGGGTCTACCTGTACCACATCCCGCACGTGAGCGGCGTGCCGATTTCCGTGGGCCTCATCGCACGTCTTCTTGCAGCGTTCCCCGATACGATCGCCGGCATCAAGGACTCCTCGAACGACTGGAACAACACCCGCCAGCTCCTCGATGCGTTCCGGGAGCGCGGCTTCGCCGTATTCGCCGGAAGCGAGACGTTTCTGCTGCAGAACCTGCGCGCCGGCGGCGTCGGGTGCATCACGGCGGGAGCCAACGTCAACCCGCACGGCATCGACGCCGTCTATCGGAACTGGCAGACGGCGAAAGCGGAAGAATTGCAGGCCGCCGCCGACGCTGTTCGCGGCGCGCTGCAGTCGGTCCCGATGATTCCCGCGCTGAAGGCAGTCATCGCGCACTACGCGCAGGATCCCTGCTGGGAAACCGTGCGGCCGCCTTTCACCGGCCTGTCTTCGTCGCAGCACGATGACCTGCTCGACAAACTCCGAGCGCTCGATTTCACGATGCCGGACATCCGGGCGTAAGGCGCGCCCGGCATCAGGCCGCCCGAATGGCGCAATCGCGCCGCGCGCGCAAATCGTTCACGCCGTTTCGCCGACGCGGTGCCCGGCGGGCGAGAGCCACCGTGCCACGATCGCAAGCCCGGCGATCATGTAACCGAGCCCGCCCGGTACCCACATCACGAGCCCGCCGAGCTGCTGATCTTCGAGTGGCGTGAGGCCGAAAGGCGGGGTTTGTCCGGTCGCGTACCAGACGCTCGGCGCGAACGTCAGCAGCGCTCCCAGCGCGCTCGTGTGCAGCATCGTCGTGAACAGGGACGCGATCGACGTCGCGGTCGGAGTGCGAGTGCCCTTTCCGAACGCCGCCCACCAGAACGCGAGCGCAGATCCGAAAAAGCATCCGTGTTGCAGGATGTGCAGCGGAACGCTTTCGAGCGCCAGCCGAAAAAGCATGGGCACGTGCCAGACCCATACCGACAGCGCATGAAAAGTCCAGGCGCCGAGCGGCGCGGTGAGCAACCGCCACGCGTGGCGAAGAGGCTTCGCTCGCGTCATGCGGTGCAGTGATCGCTGTGTGGTCACCGACAGCGCCCAGGCCCACGCTTCCAGCGGGCGTCCAAGGACCAGAAGCGGCGCCGCGGCGACCATCAGCAGCTCGTGCTGGATCATGTGCACCGCAAAGCATCTATGCGTCAGCGTGTCGAGCGGCGGCAGCAGAGCGATCGCGAGCACGGCCCATCCGAACGCAAAGCAGGCGACCTCCGCGCGCCGTACGCCCCGTCCGCGGCCCGCGCTGCGCCACAACGCCGCGATGCCCTTCGCGTAGAGATACCCGACGACCAGGAGGAGCGCGCCGAGCGCAGCCTGGAGCACATCCTCCCCAAGCTCGTGCCCAGCCGTATTCGCTCCATGGGCCGCTGCCGGCAGCACCCGCAATGCAAGCGCAACGGCGACGATCATGCGATGCATGGGGAGAGCATCCACGTCGGTACCCACATCGCCGCGATGACCAGGCTGGAAAGGGCGGCCGATGCCGTCGCAAGCCCGGAGAGAAAGCGCTGGCGCCGGCGCGCTTCGGATCCGGCGACCCCGACGCTCTCGCGGCCGTGCCGCCACGCGAGCGCCGCGAAGGCAACCGTAGCGACAACGCACCCCGCGTACAGCGCGTGCACCGCCGCCATCGTCTGGTGGTCGCAGGCCCAGTGCACCATGGCGAACCCAATGCTCTGGCTCTCGAGCGCCAGCAGCGGCGCGACAATCAGTGCGAGCCAGATCCGCATCGGTCCGCGTCGACGTCAGAACCGCGCGCCCCAGTACAGCACCGCGTAGATGGGCAGCCAGGTGATGACGATGAAGTCCCAGTATCCCGAGTTCTCCGCGATGTCGACGTAGCGCTTGCCCTCGATCGGCTCCTTGAACATCACGGCCGTCAGCACCAGCGTGTCCGCGAAGTCGGTCACGAGGTTGAAGGTATGAAAGCCCAGCAGCACCCACACCGCGGAGCCGTAGGCCCCCTCGTCCCAGCGCACGTTCAGCACGGTGAACTCGAACGCGCGCACGACGCATAGCGCGAGCTGCAGGATGCAGCATGCGGTGAGCCACAGCCGCACCTTGTGCGTGTCGCGGTCGACGGCGGCGTTGCCGCAGAGCGTGTTGGGGAGCGCGCTGACCACGATGATGACGAGATTGAGCGTTCCCCAGAAAAGGTCCGGGGGCGCGCCGACGCCTGGCCACGATGGCGACAGGCTGCGGAGATAGAAGTAGATGACGATCATGAAGCCGAACGCCACCCCTTCGATCGTCATCATCCCTGCGTTGCCCCACCACATGAGGCTGCGATGTGCGAAGGCGTAGCTCGGCAGCTCGGCGACGTCGAGTGCGTCGCCGCGGCGAACCGCGGGCACGCTGGCCGGAATCAGCTCGCGGCGCGTCCCGACGCGGGTACCTTCGTGCTTCGCGCTCATTGGACTGCCCACCGCTTGACCGCCCCGCGGAGCAGTTCGCGTTCGGGACGTGCCAGGGCGCTCATGGTTCCTTCTCCCACTCGAGCTCTTCAAGCGCCTCGCGCTTGCTCGGCCAGTACCAGCCGATGAACGCGATCGTCGGCGCAATCAGCCCCCAAACGAATCCCGGCACGGACCAGATCGACCAGACGAG
>Ga0163163_10005163_pt1 | contig 11261 bp, 9 predicted proteins | sample S65metaG_FD_119766 | JGI IMG/M metagenome (GOLD analysis project Ga0163163, IMG submission 119766) | Switchgrass rhizosphere microbial communities from Kellogg Biological Station, Michigan, USA - S6-5 metaG | ecosystem: Host-associated > Plants > Roots > Rhizosphere > Soil | place: USA: Michigan... | reverse complement strand
CAGCAGGAATGGCCGGCAATCGCGGGCAGCCGCTTCGAAATCGTACTGGGGGTCTGGGGCCGCCACCATGTTCTATTTAACTGACAGCCGCTGGGCGGGAAAGGTTCAAAGACGATTCTTGGGAACCTTGTTCTTGATCTGGTCGAGTTTCTTCTTGACCATGTCGGCTTCCTTGGGCTCATTCGCCAGTTGAATAGCCTTCTGCCATTCCGATGCGGCTTCCGGATACTTCATGATCTTGTTGTACAGGTCGCCAAGGTGGTCGTGCATCGTGGAATCCGTGCTGGCAAATCGAACCGCTTTCTTCAGGTATTGTTCCGCCTCCGTCAGGCGGTTCATTTTGTAATACACCCATCCCAGGCTGTCCAGATACGCGCCGCTGATCGGATCGGAATCCACAGCCTTTTGAATCATCATCAACGCTTCATCCAGCTTGATTCCACGATCCGCAAACATGTATCCGAGATAATTCAGAGTTGCGGGACTGTCTTTGTCGAGTTCGAGCGAGCGGCGGAAAGCTTTTTCGGCCTCCGCGTCCTTCTTCTGTTTTTCATACATGGCGCCCTGAAGAAAATACACTTCCGATTCCATCGGGAAGCTGCGGACTGCGCGTTCGAGAACGGCCTGAGCTTCATCCCATTTCTTTGCCCGCTGGTAGATCTCGGACATTGCGGAGAGCAATTCGAGATCGGGCTGGCCGCCCTTGGAAAGACTCTCCAAAGCCTTGATGCCTTCGTCGACTTTTCCCTTCTCCGCAACCATGTCGGCAGAAATAATCTGAAGCTGGCGGCTGTTTGGTGACTCTTTCAGAGCCACGGTTTGCAGGTATTGGTTGGCCTTCTCCTGATTCTTCGAGGCGCGGAAGGTTTCAATGATCATCGCGTCGATGCGATCTTTCTCCGGGGAAAGCTTTCGCATATCCAGGTAGGCCTGTACCGCCTGGTCGTAGTGCCCAAGAGATGAATTGAGCACGGCAAGATTGGTCAGGAAAACCATCCGGTTCTGTTGTTCCGACGGAGTGTACTTGGCGTCGCTGTGTTCCGAGCCCTTGGCAAGTTTTCCCAGCCTGGCTAATGCGTCTTCAAGCTTGCCTTCATCGCGATCCACCAGGTACAGGTTGAACTGGACTTCAGAATTGTTGGGAACCAGCTTATCTGCCGCCTCCAGTGTCTCGCGCGCCTTGTCGAATTTCATGGTGCGGCGATAGATCTGAGCCAGCCGCAGCAACGTCCCTGCGTCATTCGGGTCATCCTTCAAGAGCCTCTCGAACACGGCAGCGGCTTCGTCAAAACGTTCGTCCATGAACAGGGCCTGAGCATAGCTGTTCGGGACGTCCTGATCCTCGGATCCCAGAGAGAGGGCTTTTTTGTAGTTGTCGGCAGCCCTTCCATATTCCTGGAGGGCGAAATAGGCATCGCCGAGTTCCTTGGCCGCACGGTCGGAGTCGGGCCGCGATTTCAGGAAGTCTTCCAGCATCGACGCCGCGCCCCTGTTGTCACCGGCTTTGACATGAAGTTCGGCCAGTGCCAGCACGCCTTCTTCCGATCCCGGATCGGCAGTCAGGTGTTTCTTGTAAATCTCTTCAGCTTTGTTGGGTTGATTGATGGCCTGATAAAGCTGCCCAAGCAGAATAAAAGCCTGTGGATCTGCCGGGTCGATACGGATGATTTCCTCGTACTCGTGTATTGCGGAGTTGATCTGCGCATCCGTAGGCTTTCCCTTGCTGCTGATGAGTGCCTGCCAGTAAACCTGGCTAAGCAGCATGTGAGCGTCAATATTGTCGGGATTGATTTCCACGGCCTTGCTGGCGGCAGCGACGGCTTCGCCGACTCGCGAGTTCTTCAAGTACGATTGAGCCATTTGCGAATACAGATTGGAGTTTCTGGGATCGAGGTCCAGCGCTTTCTTGTATTCGTCTATCGCTTCCGTGAACCGTCCTTCAGCGTCGCGCAGGCGCGCGAGTGAAAAGTGATAGTACGAATCCGCCCGTCTGGGCTGTTGTGCGCCTGCCGCAGCCGGGGTCTGGGCCGTTGTTTGAGCAAAGACCGAAGGCGCAAAAGCTACCATGAGCAGCGCGAAGAATCCTTTTTTCATAACCCACCCAGTCGAAAGAATTGAGGAGAATTAACGTTGTGGAATTATACAACTAGCCCTTAGTGTTTGAAATGTCTTAAACCCGTGAAAACCATTGCGATACCCTGCTCGTTTGCGGCCTGTATGGTTTCCTGATCCCTCAGGGACCCGCCAGGTTGAATGATTGCGGTGACTCCGGCTCTTGCCGCTTCGTCAATTCCATCCCGGAAAGGGAAATACGCATCGGACGCCATCACAGAACCCTTGGACGTGGGGTGGGCCTTTTGGATACTTATCTTTACCGAATCCACCCGGCTCATCTGTCCTGCACCCACTCCCACCGTGCGGCCCTCTTTCGCCAGGACAATGGCGTTGGACTTCACATGCTTGGCCACACGCCAGGCGAATTCCAGATCGCGACATTCCTCGTCGGACGGCTTGCGGTCCGTCACAACCCGCATTTCGGCGCCTGAAAGCGTGCTGTCATGCTCCTGTACAAGTATCCCGCCGGATACGCGTTTGATTTCGTATTCCACGGTATCGCCCGCAGTTTTGGGGTTGACCACGATCAGACGAAGATTTTTCCTGGCCGACAGTAGTTCCACAGCCTCTTTATTGAATCCCGGCGCCACGATCACCTCAACAAAAAGCTTCGAAACTTCGACTGCCGTTGCCTCGTCAACCGGCTTATTGAAACCGATAACAGAACCGAATGCCGATACCGAGTCCGCTTCGTAGGCCTTCAAGTAAGCACTTTGAAGGCTGTCGGCGACAGCTGTGCCGCAGGGGTTGGTGTGTTTGATTACGCAGCAGGCCGGCTCTTTGAATTCCTGAATCAGATTCCACGCCGCTTCAAGATCCACAATGTTGTTATAGGAGAGTTCCTTGCCCTGCAATTGTCTCGCGGCCGCGATCCCATAAGACTCTTGCCCGCCCCATCGATAGAACGCCGCACGCTGATGTGGGTTTTCGCCGTAGCGCAAACTTTCGATCTTTTCGAAATCCATGAAGAGATTCGGAGGAAACCTATCGCCATCGCTTTCAATGCCCGACAGATGTTGCGCGATCTGAGCATCATAGCGTGCGGTGCAAAGAAATGCTTTCTTCGCCAGATCAAACAACGCTTTTCGATCCAGAATCCCTCCGCCTTTCTGAAGACCCGCGAGAACCGAAGCGTAATCGTCAGGTGACGTCACAACGGCGACATCCTGGAAATTCTTTGCCGCAGCACGGATCATCGAAGGACCGCCGATGTCGATGTTTTCGATGACTTCGTCAAATTGCACGCCGGGCTTTCGAATCGTATCGGCAAATGGATACAAATTGACGCAAACGAGATCGATCATGCGAATCTGATGCTCCGCCACCTGTCGTGCGTGTTCCGCGTTTTCCCGGATGGCCAGCAGTCCTGCCGCAATCCGGGGATTGATCGTCTTGACCCGTCCGTCGAGAATCTCGGGAAAGCCCGTGAGCTCGGAAACTTCGCGTACCGGAATGCCATTCGAAGAAAGCAGCTTGTGCGTTCCTCCCGTCGATACGATCTCGACATTCAAGGCAGCCATACCCTTGGCAAATTCCACGACGCCGGTTTTGTCATAGACGCTGATCAGTGCGCGCTCAATTCGTCTCAACAGGGTCTCCTACTGAAGGTCGCCATGAGATTCCTTCCAGATATAAAACCAGACATTCACAACATCGGTTGCGGCATGGGAAAAAGCGATGGAGGCAATTCCGTAATTCGGTGAAAGTTCGACGGTATTGTTTCGGTCCGGCAGTTCGGTGGATCGGTTCAGACGGCGGAGCAGCTGTTGGCGCTCCTGAGTGCGGACCCGCAGGAATCCCGGCAGATCTCCCGCCAGAATCCGTTCGTGGTACCCGTAAAATACGACGGAGAACTTTGCGGCGTTCGCGTCCACGAGCGAATCCAGATTGGGATCGTTCAATGCGGCCGCCGCACAACCGGCATCACGGATTGCGGCCACCGCCAGTCGCGGATTGACTTCATTCCTGGTCAACTGTTCGATCGCCGCTTTCGAGGCCGCTTCCACGGTTTGTTTCTGGCAGGGCTCCATCAGGATGGGTTCGAAATTCTTCAACAGGGCGGCCAGGGATTTCGGCAGAGGGTGCAGCGCATTCTGAAATATTTTGGGATACGTCGAGGCCGGCCATGCTCCCAGGTTGCCCGGCAGCATGAGGAGAAGGGCCAGCATCGGGATCCAACGTCGATTCATATTCCGCCCAGCTTGAGAACAGTCTTAACTGCGGACTCGCTCCACGTACTTGCCTTCGGTGGTATCCACGCGAATGACCTCGCCTTCCTGAATGAAGTGCGGGACGCCGACAACCAGCCCGGTTTCCATCGTTGCCGGCTTCATGACATTGCTCACCGTTGCAGAAGGCATTCCAGGATCGGTCCGTATCACTTTCAAGTCGACCGTTGCGGGAAGATCCACACCCAGGGGACGTCCCTCATAGAACTGAACATGAATTTTGGAGTTCGACACGAGGTATTTTGCAGAATCGCCGAGAATTTCTTCATTCAGATGAATCTGCTCGTAGTTCTGCGTGTCCATGAAATGGTGGTCCGTTCCGTCCGCATAGAGATATTCCATTTCGCGGTCGTCCAGTATGGCGCGTTCGCACCGGTCTTCCGACCGGAAACGATGATCGACAATGGCACCGGTCCGCAAATTGCGTAATTTGGTCTGGACCATGCCGCGCCAGTTTCCCGGTGTGATGTGCTGATAGTCCACGACCTGAAAAAGCTCACCATTGTGAAGTATTGTGTTTCCGCGTCGAAGTTGCGTTGCTTGGATCATTCCAGACTGGCTCCTGTTCAGTTACGAAAACGGAAATTGTACCTTACCACCGGGAAAGTATGAAAGAGGTTGGAACGCCGGGCTGGATCTGGTTTGGCGAATCAATCTCGGAGGCGAAGCTTCAGGGGCGGTCTATGACCGCCCAAGGATCTTTATGATGAGACATCGTGGGCGGTCATAGACCGCCCCTACAGCAACGGAGCAGCTTGATGTAATCCTGTGTGATTGTTCGAAGATTTGCGATCCTTTCAATTCAATCTGAGACACTACCGAATATGCCGGCCATTCGCCGTGAGCACGTATTCCTGGGGATTGCCTTTCTGGTCCTGACAATTTCAACGGTCGTCTGGACCCTGACCAATCGCACGCCCCCGTCCTGGGATCCCGCCGATCACATGCGGACTGCCTACGATTTCTATCGTCCACTTTCGCTTGGCCGGTTCGAGGAATTCTTTGGCGAACTCTTTCATGCGTCACACCCCTATGGCCCCCTTTATCACTGGGCCACTGCCGGTATCTTCCTCGTCGCCGGGGTATCCCGCTCAACGGGAATCGCAGCGAATTTCGCCGCGCTGGCAATTCTACTGATCTCCGTGAACTGGATCGGAGACATGCTTCATCCTTCTCTTGCTGAAACTCGTGCTTCTGCCGTTGCACTTCGGCCCGGCGCTCTGGCGGCGATGCTGGCAGTTTGCTATCACTTTCCAGCGTGGCTACTTCACGAAGCATTTCTCGATTATCTGCTGATGGCCATGGTGGCCCTGACTTTTGCATTGCTGATGCGGGCCGGTGAATTTCATGTTCGATTCGACGCTATCCTCCTCGGCGTCGTTGCAGGATTGGGAATGCTTGCCAAGCAGACCTTCCCGTTCTTCTTCATTCTCCCTGGGATTGTTTTATGGTGCCGGGCATGGACTCGCCGCGACCGACAAGCTCTGGCAAATCTCGCCCTGTCGGCGGCGATCGCCACACTTATTGCATCGGTCTGGTATATCCCGCACTTGAACGATGTTATCGGCATATATCGCGTGAACGCGTTGAATGCCACCGTGGAGAATGAAGCGCCGGCATTCGGTTTTCGATTCCTGGCTTACTACTGGGCAGTCCTGGGTGGATTGCAAATCCAGCTGGTGAACAGCATCCTGTTTGTGTTCGGGCTGGTTTACTCCATCCGCCATCGCCTGCGGCAGGACTGGATGCTTTATCTCTGGATACTGAGCGGCATTCTTTCATTCACTCTGCTTGCAAATAAGGATGCGCGGTACACGGTGCCGGTTCTGCCGGCGGTCGCACTGATATCGGTTTCATGGTTAGGCAAAGTCCGAGTGAATCATCGAATGCCCGTTGCAGCGCTGATTGCGGCGTGGGCATTCGTGAGCTTCTTCAACGCGCAATGGCCGTCTTCGAAGGTGGATTTTCGCCGGAGCGCTTTGGGCGTGCCTTTGTATTTCCTTTCGGGCAACGTTTACCGATTCGATCATCGTCCTCTGTCTGAGGATTGGAGCATTCCCGAAATAGTTCAGAAGGCATCCGGAAGGCTTGGTGTTGCACCGAATATCTGGCAGTTGAATCCGTCCAATGTCGAACTCCACGCCAGGATTTACGCACCGAAGGTAAGCGTTGTTTGGCTTTCGGAAGAGTTTTCAGGCGAGAAGTTGAACCAGTGCGACTACGTTCTCGCACGAACGCATCTTGAAAATGCAGAACGTGTGGAGGTGACAGAGAGGAAGGTTGCGATGTATCTCAGCGAACATCCCGATCGCTTCGTTCCGGTTGCAACGTATCCGCTTCCCCATTCGCAGGAGGCCGTACTGTACAAACGCGAATCCCTCGCCCGAAGGGAGAGGGTGCCGCGAAGCGGCGGGTGAGGGGTGAAAAGATTCTTCTCTTCGCCCCTCACCCGGGCCCGCCTTCTCTTGATGTACCACCCTCTCCCTTCGGGCGAGGGATTCGCGCCAAAGCGTTTTCCCGCTACAGTCCCTTCAGCCAGCGGTGAAGCTTCACGTGGAGTACCGACATCAGGCCCATGTAAATGAATCCGACGACGAACAGCATCAGGAAGGGAATTGTCGGATAGTTCTGATTGCTGATTGCGTAATAGACGACAAGCACAAAATACAAGCCCAGCATGATCTCGATGATGGGCATGATGCCGGTACGTCCCAGATACTTCTTTGAAGTCCAGAGATCAGACTTCTTCTCAATCCGATACTTCGGCGTTCTCTTGAAACTGGTCTTGATCCCCAGCAGGGCTTCGATCACCGCTTTGGAATTGCTGACGGAGAGGCCGATCCCGACCGCCATCAGAAATGGCAGATACTTGAGCCTGGACCGCCAGTCTGCATAAAGCTCGCGCTGCGCCACCAGGTAGAACGTCGACACCGATGCCGTTGCAGCCAGCCACAGCGGCAGGTCGATGTAGAGCATCTGAAACCACCCCTGATTGAATCTCACGATCATTGCAGGCAGCATCAGAAGCGAGAGCACAATCATCAATGGATATGAAATGTTCGCGCTCAAATGGAAGAAGGCCTCGATCTTGATCTTCAGGGGAAGTTTACTGCGAAGAATTCGCGGCAGAAGTTTCATTCCAGTCTGGACGAGGCCTTTGGCCCAACGAAACTGCTGGGTTTTGAAAGCATTCATTTCGACAGGCAGCTCTGCAGGGCAGACGATGTCCGGAAGATAGAGAAAATTCCAGCCAATCATTTGCGCTCGATAACTGAGATCGGTGTCTTCCGTCAGTGTGTCATGCTGCCAGCCGCCCGCGGTTTCAATGGCCTCGCGCCGCCAGATGCCAGCCGTTCCGTTGAAATTGAAAAACCGCCCGGATAAATGACGGCCGGCATGTTCAATCACAAAGTGTCCATCCAGAACCACGGATTCCACCTGAGTCAGCAGCGAGTATTCACGATTGATATGGCCCCATCGGACCTGAACCATTCCCACCTTGGGATCCGTGAAATGCTGGATGACGTCCTCGAGGAAATTTGGCGCGGGAATGAAATCGGCATCGAAGATTGCGATGAATTTGCCGGTTGCCGTCTTCAATCCATTTTCCAGAGCTCCGGCCTTGAATCCCATTCGATTTGTGCGCCGGATGTGATGAATATCGAAGCCCTCGCTCTTCATTCGTTCCATGCATTCGGCTGCGATCTCGTTGGTTCCATCAGTCGAGTCATCCAGTATCTGGATCTCGAGTAGCTCCTTCGGGTAGCGGATGCGGCAAGCTGCATCGACGAGACGTTCGACCACGTACATTTCGTTGTAAATGGGAAGCTGGACGGTGACTTTGGGAAGGGTCTCGAATACCCCGGGCGGCACCGTCTTCCTGTGTTTGTTCTTTAAATAAAGAAAGACCAGGTGATAACGGTGTATGCCGTAAATCGCAAGAATTGTCAGTATGGCAAGGTAAGGGATCAGGATGAAGACGTCGAAGGCATTGAGATGAAAAAAATTCTTAAATGGACCAGGATCCCAGGGTCGAAGAGCGTAATCGGGAGTGAAAAGCATCATGAACATAGTGATCGCGCTACTTTACTAGAATATCCGTTGCGAACGTTAAAAGTAACAGGAAGCTGACATAACCGTTCAGCGAGAAAAAGGCCACATTCACCCGGCTCAAATCGTCGGGCTTAACGATTCGGTGTTCCCAGAAAAGGATCGCCGCCACGACAGCGATTCCAGCAAAGGCCACGTTCCCAAGATTCGTCATCAGCGCGGTGGCTACAAGCAGTCCCATGGTGGCACCATGGAATGCCGTCGATATATGCAGTGCGGGCGCAATGCCGAAACGCGATGGCAGAGAGAATAGTCTCGCGCTCCGGTCGAATTCCGCATCCTGAAGCGAATAAATCACGTCGAATCCTGCCACCCAGAACATCACTGCCAGACTGAGCAGAACCGGCGGCCATGCAAATTGTCCTTGAATCGCCAGCCATGCTGCCAGAGGAGCCATTCCGATCGAAGCGCCCAGGAACAGATGGCTGAATGCCGTAAACCGCTTTGTGTAGGAATATAAAAGCAAAATCCCGAGCAAAGGAAAAGAAAGATAGAAGCAAAGCGGATTTAGTTGCCACGCGGCCAGGACGAACAGCGCAGACATGGCGACCGTGAAGACGACCGCAAAGCGGCGCGACAGCGTTCCTGCCGGCAACGCACGCGTTGCAGTCCTGGGATTGAGACGGTCGAACTGGACGTCGACGATCCTGTTAAAGGCCATTGCCGCGCTGCGGGCTCCCACCATTGCGGTCAGAATCCAGACGATCTGGTGTGCCGTCGGAAGGCCGTGGCTCGCAAGCAGTGCTCCGATCAGAGCGAACGGGAGCGCGAAAATCGTATGCTCGAACTTGATCATCTCCAGCGTGATTTTCAGCTTGTTCCACATCCACATGCGAGCGCCCATTATGAGGCATTCCCGGTGAGTACTCCAGTACATCGGGTACAATGTCGGCCTGCATGACCGAGGACGAGATTCGCCAAATTCTCCGTGACCACAGGGCCGGAGTCCTCTCAGACGACGGAGCGTTGGAACGCCTTCGCAACCTTCCTTTTGAAAACCTTGGCTTTGCCAACGTGGATCATCACCGGAGTATCCGGCAGGGGTTCCCGGAGGCCATCTTCGGAGCTGGAAAAACGCCGGAGCAAGTGGCACGGATCGTCGAGTCCCTGGCAAAGAACACCCACAATATCCTTGTGACGCGTGCGACCCCGGAGCAATACGCCCGCGTTCGAGACATCATCCCTGAAGCGGAGTTCCATGCGGACGCTCGAACTATTATGGTGAGAAAGGATCAAACCATCCGCGGAAAGGGCACGGTACTTGTGATCTCTGCAGGCACTTCCGATATTCCGGTTGCCGAAGAAGCTGTCGTGACTCTCAAGGTTCTCGGGAATACCGTCGATCCGCTCTACGACGTGGGAGTCGCCGGACTGCATCGGCTGCTGGACAGGCGTGACCGTCTCACAAGCGCGCGAGTGATCATCGTTGTTGCCGGGATGGAGGGTGCATTGCCCAGTGTCGTCGGCGGCCTGGTTTCAGCGCCGGTGATTGCCGTGCCAACCAGCATTGGTTACGGCGCCAGTTTTGGCGGTATCGCCGCGCTGCTGGGCATGCTTAACAGTTGCGCCTCTAACGTATCCGTCGTGAATATCGATAATGGCTTCGGCGCGGCGATGGTTGCCAGCCTGATCAATCGAATTTAAGGAAGGTTGCTTTACTTTCGAGCAGCGACTTTGTCGCGGGTTTGCGACACCTGGTTTCGGTCCGCTGCCTTGGGATTGTCTCTGAGATACGCATCCAGATAATTCAGGGCCTGGGCCCATTTCTGCTGCTTGATGTAGACATTGGCCAGAACCAGCTCAGCGGTCCCCATACCTTTCTCGAGCTGCAACGCGTGAATCAAGTGTTCCTCCGCCTTCACGAATTGACCTCCGGTGTAATACGTGGTGCCGAGAAAGTAGTAGGCTTTTGCGGAACCCGGATCCGCCTGAATCGCCAGATTCAATGCGCGGACGGCTTCGTCAAGCGCGGTACCAAAAGTGGGAGTGTCGCGTTTGGCCTGAGCCTGCTCGGCGATTTGAATGTACAGGCTTCCCAGATTCACGAGAGGTTCGACGGAATGCGGTTCGAGCCGCTGGGCGGTGTTGTATTCCTTTTCGGCGTCCTGAAGTCTTCCCGCCCTTTGATAGAAAGTACCCAGCGCGTTGTGCGCCTGATGAAAATCAGGATGGGCCTTCACGACGCCTTCAAGTATTTTTATCGCGCTTGCTGCATTTCCCTTACGACCTTCATCGAGAGACTTCAGATAATCGTCAACAATTTTTGCGGGATAGATGGCATACAACAGCTTTGTGCTGTCCGGCTCGACAGCACTTTTTCGAGTCATCACGAAGTTCATCGTCGCGCTGCCATCCCTTCCAAAATTTGGAATTTCACGCAATTCTTCATACCCATCAAGCCTTACGATGACGACATACTCCCCGTCCGGCAGATTGATAAAACGGAAGTGACCTTCATTGTCGCTGTATGTCCTGGAAAGAAATGCGCCGCTTTTTTCGAGGATGACTTCCATTCTTCCCTGCGACTGAGTCGTCGGCACCAAGATCTGTCCACGGATGCCATTGGAGCCCTGGAGTGCGGCTGCGAAAAGCAGCGACAGGAAAAGTTGTGGGATCATTTGTCGCGGATTATACCGAAAAGCAATGACGTGGCGGAACTATGTGGAATACTCGACCACCATGGGTGCAAATCCGAAGATCGCCCCTCCTGGCCAGGAGGGGTGGCTGCGGCGAAGCCGCAGGCGGGGTGGTGGGTCAAGATCCTAAAACGCTCTGATCGGATGCGTGTTCTACTTCAGTGTTGGAATT
>Ga0163163_10005162_pt1 | contig 11263 bp, 7 predicted proteins | sample S65metaG_FD_119766 | JGI IMG/M metagenome (GOLD analysis project Ga0163163, IMG submission 119766) | Switchgrass rhizosphere microbial communities from Kellogg Biological Station, Michigan, USA - S6-5 metaG | ecosystem: Host-associated > Plants > Roots > Rhizosphere > Soil | place: USA: Michigan... | reverse complement strand
TGCGCAGATCCCAACTGCAAGCCAACGGAAATTGCGCCCAGGCTTGTGCCACCCACCGCAACGAAGCTCATCAAGGGATCGGCGACGTTCAGGCGCTTCGCGGCAATTCCTTTTCGAATATCGCGCACGAGCCGGACGCCAAGCCCTTTGTCTACGGACCGCGGCGAGAACCCTTCGCGCACCAGAAACTGTCCCCAGACGGGCTCGCGCAGGGCACGCATGACCGTATAACGCGTTGAGACCGCGATGAGCTCCGCCGGGTCGGCAATCTCGCCAGTAACGCGTTCCATCGCATCGGCGAAGTCTTTGAATACCCACTCCAGCACCGCCGCGTAGATCGCTTCCTTCGAGTCAAAGTGGTTGTAGAACGAGCCGAAGCCCACATCCGCAGCTTCGGTGATCTCATTGATCGCGACACCCTCCATGCCCCTCTCTGCCATCAGCTTGAGGGCCGCCATCAACAAACGAGAGCGGGTTTCGCGCCTGCGTCGAGCACCTCGCGGCTCACGCTCCGTCCCGGCGGGCGCGGGGCGTGTGACCGGTGAAGACTTTGCGGGGCGGCGAGACCTGGAATTCGGCATCGGTAAATCCGGCAGCTGCGATGCGCCCATGGTAGCTCTATGCATCATGATTGACAAAGAAATCATGCTTGAGTGAAGCATTCAACTATTTTATGAAAACGCTATTCCTTGACGGACGATCTGAGGCTGCAATTTCTGATCGTGACAAGTGCGTCGTTGGCTTTCTCCGGCGCCCGAAGGATACCCTCCCCTCCTGAGCCTCCAGTGAGATGAGCCGCAAAGGCGCCGTTTCGCCGGGTGGGCAACTGTTGGCCGACCTACCCGCTCCCGGGAATGGCGTGTTGGTCGGACGCCGATTCCTGCAGCTCACAGTTGCCGCGAGCGAATTTTCCGGCTCCATGCAGGCGCGCCATATGCATCAGCGAGTCCACGAATAACGCCAACACCGATTCAGCATCCTCGGACGTCATGTCTCCGGGACTGGATAGCATATTCAACTTCACCCCTTCAAATAGGCTATTGAAACCCATCGCCACAGCCGTCGAGGTCAACGGTGGCGCGATTCCGAGGCGTCCATAGAAGTATTCAATCAACTTGGCGACTTCGGCACGCCTCTCGAGGAGTAAGCCGTCGAGTTTCGCTCGGAACCTCCGATCCCGGGCCGCGAGGATGCGCGCCTCGGTCCAGTTCATGAACGACTCGTTGGTCCGGTACATCTGGCCGAGGATTTCGCGCAGCCGCTCGCGGATCTGCTCGAGCTGCAACGAATCATCGCGCAGCGCACGCAGCTGCGCAGTCGTCGGCTCGCGATCCCGGCGCAGCAACTCGATGAACAGATCACCCTTGCCGCTGAAATTCGAATACAACGCGCCGCGCGTGTAGCCAGCCTCCTCCGCTATGTCCTCAAGGGTCGTATCGCTCAAGCCTCTCCTGGCGATGAGTTTGCAGGCGGCGTCGAGCAAACGCTGCGTAGTCCGATCGCGGCTGTCTTCTCTGGTCAAGCGTTTACGACTCATGTGATTAGATTATCAGTCTTGATTATCTATTGCAATTGATACTTTTATCAGATACGATGATGTACATGAATACCAGACCGAACTTTGCGGAGAATTCGATGAACCAGCGGAATGCTTGCTTTGTGCCGGTGGTGCGGGCCGCGTGCGCCGTCGCCGCTGCAGTTGCCGCGGCACTCGCCCTCGCCGCTTGCGCGACCCCTGTTGCGAAACCATCCGTCGATGTGCCGAATCATTTCGCCGCGTCCGCCTCGTCAGGGAACGAACCGGCGACCCCGTCCGAGCGCCAGCCCGCTACGCCCTCAGAAAGCCAGACCGCCACGCCGCTGGAAGGCAAGGCTGTGACGCCAGCGGAAGGAGAACGCGAGGCGGCTTGGTGGGAACGCTTCGGCGACCCGGTGCTGTCCGATCTCATTCGCCGCGCGGCCTACGAGAACCGTGATGTGAAGATCGCCGCGGAGCGCGTGCGTGCCGCACGAGCCGGACAGACCATCAGTCGCTCCTGGTTACTGCCTAGCCTAGGCCTTGTCGGCGGTGCCGTTGACCAGCGGACCGGCTACGGCGCGCCTATTAACAACACGATTCCTGACGTGAAGGCCGCTGGCGGAGGCGCCGATGTCTCGTGGGAAGTCGATCTCAGCGGTCGCTTGCGGGCTGGAGCAGCGGCTGCTGCGGCTGACACCCGGGCCGCAGAACATGGTTTGCAGGGCGTACGTCTTTTGGCACTGACCGACGTCGCCAGCAACTACTTCATGCTGGTGGGAGCCCTCCGCCAGCTGGAGAACGTCCGCGCCATTTCAAAAGCGCAAGACGAGACGGTTCGCCTCGTTTCGGCGCGTGAGCGCGCAGGTCTTGCTACACCGTTCGACGTCGAACGAGCGCAAGCAGCCGCTTCGAGCGCTCACGCCGCGATCCCGCCACTCGAGACACTCGCCGCGGTTTCCAGACACCGAATTGCCGTCCTGGTGGGGGATCAAGCCTTCAATGCCACGAGCATCACACCATGGGACGGCGACATCGCCGTGCCCCTTTCGCAACCAGGACAACCCGCTTCGCTCTTGCAGCGAAGGCCGGACCTCCTGGCGGCCCAAGCACAGCTCGATGCCGCCAATGCCCGCCGTCAACAGGCTAAAGCGGAGTGGTTCCCGCGACTTTTGTTGAGCGCGGTATTCGGGCGGGGCACAGTGGATGCAAACGCAATGGCCCTCGGCCCCGCGCGCTTCAGTAACGCGGCCGCGCTGCTCGCGATGCCCGTTCTCAACGCCGGGCGAACACAGGCGATCAACGACATCGCCAAGAGCGGGCAGTCCGAAGCCGTCCTTCACTACGAAGACGCGATCGTACGCGCTCTCGAGGATGTCGAGAACGCACTCACCACGCTGCAAGATGAACGTGAACGCGCGCAACTTCTACAGAGTTCAGCCCAGTCCGCTGACTCTGCGTACGGTCACGCGCAGTCGCTTTACTCCCGCGGGCAGATCGATCTGCTGCCGTTGCTAGATGCGGAACGTACGCGCCTGGCAGTTCGGGTGAGTGCTAACGACAGCAACACCCAACTGCTCCTGGACAGCGTGCAGCTCTACAAAGCGCTCGGGGGCGGCTGGCAAGTGTTCGAATCGAAGCCGGCATCTGCTGCAGCCGCCGCCACGCAGCGCCCTAATTCATAACCCCATTCATCCGAAAGAGGAATTTGTCGTGAAAACGTCTCTCACCGCGGCCGTTCTTGCAGGGCCCATCGTACTAGCGCTATCCGCGTGCTCACAGAACAAACCCAATACCGAGGTGCTGCGGCCTGTCCGCGCTGTCGAAGTGCGATATGGCAACGCGACCGAAACTGACCGCTATGCAGGCACCGTACGGGCGCGCCATGAAGTGGATCAAGCCTTCCGAGTCGGGGGCAAAGTAATGCAGCGCCTGATCGAAGTTGGCCAGACGGTGCACGAGGGCGACGTGCTCGCGGTGCTCGACGACACCGATTACCGGCTCGCAGAGGAAGCTGCACGGAACCAGTTGATCGCCGCCAAGGCGCAAGCAGCGCAGGCTGAGTCAGATCGGAAGAGGCTCGAATCGCTGAAGACCGACGGCTCGGTGAGCGCCTCTGATGACGAACATGCGCAAAGCGGAGCAGTCAGGTCACAGGCCTCCGCCGATGCAGAAACCCGCCAGCTCGAGCTCGCGCGTAATCGACTCAGATACACGGTCCTGCGCGCATCTCAGAGCGGCGTCGTGACCGCTGTGCGATTCGAGGTTGGGCAGGTGGTCGCCGAGGGTCAAGCAGTCGTTTCGATCTCAAACGAGAACGAACCTGAGATCGTGGTCGATGTGCCGGAAGATAACCTTGCCGCGTTCAAAACGGCCACTTTCAGAGCATCACTTGCCAGCGCGCCCGCTGAAAAATTCGATGTCGCTCTTCGCGAGCTTGCGCCTCAGGCAGCACAACAAACGCGAACATACCGCGCTCGACTGAAGCCAGTCGTTGCACGTGAACTGCCATTGGGCGCAACAGCATCAGTCATTGTGGAACACCCGCTCGGGGACTCATCAACTGCGGAGATTCCGGCCAGCTCGCTTACGCAGAGCAACGGCCAGCCGGCAGTGTGGGTCGTGCATCGTACCAAGACAGAGCCGGCGGGCACCGTCGAACTGACACGCGTGGCCGTGCGCGGTTATCGCAATGACCAGGTGCTCATCGTTGGCCCCGCCGCAGGTGAGCTCGTCGTCACCGCCGGTGTGCAGAAGATGGCGCCCGGATTGCACGTCGCACTCGCCGTCGCTCCTCCTAACGCGACAGTCGCAGCCAGAACAGCCAACACCCAGGTAGCCGAGGCCGCCCCATGAAATCATTCAACCTGTCAGAGTGGGCCCTGAACCACCGGCCCATCGTTCAGTTTCTGCTGGTCATCATTGCCATAGGTGGCGTGTTCAGCCTCACGCAGCTCGGGCAGCTCGAAGACCCGAACTTCTCCGTGCCATCCATGACGGCCATGGTGATGTGGCCGGGAGCCACGGCAAAGCAGATCCAGGACGAAGTCCTCAACCGGATGGAGAAGAAATTCGAGCAGCTCGATCACTTCGAGAAAGTGGTGACCTACGCGCGGCAGGGGTACGGCGCCATGACTATTACCGTCGTCGGTGGCACGCCCAAGGAGGCTCAACGCGAAGCCTGGTACCAGGCACGCAAGAAGTTCAACGACATCAAGCTCGAGCTTCCCGACGGCGTCGTCGGCCCGATTTTCAACGACGAGTTCGGTGATGTGTATGGATTACTGTACGCCGTCAAGGGTGATGGCATCGGACACGCTGAGGTTTCGGACATCACTGAAGACATCAAACGCCGACTGCTGAAGGTACCGATGGTCAATAAAGTCGACATCTTCGGCAAGCAAGAACAGCGCGTGTACGTCGAATTCTCCCACGAGCGTCTGGCTGCGCTGGGTATCACTCCTCAAGCGATCGTCGACAGCTTGAAGAACCAGAACAGCATGGTGCCGGGCGGCTCGATCGACACGCACGGCGACCGGGTACTCGTGCGCGTCAGCGGCCAGTTCACAAGCGAAGACGACATTCGCAACGTGCCCGTCGAAGCCAACGGCCGGCTGATCAAGCTGGGTGATTTCGCAACCGTTACGCGCGGTTTTGAGGATCCGTCAATATTTACGGTGCGTCATAACGGCCAACAGGTGCTGATGCTCGGCATCGCCATGACCAAAGACGGCAACATCGTGACTCTGGGCAAGGCCCTCGACGAGACCATCGCAAAACTCCAGCACGAGCTGCCTTATGGTGTGGAACTCGAGCGCGTGGCCGATCAACCAGGCGTGGTCAAGGATGCGATCTGGGAATTCGAGCGCTCGCTTCTCGAGGCCCTCATTATCGTACTCGCAGTGAGCTTTGTGAGCCTCGGCTGGCGTACCGGACTGGTCGTGGCTACATCGGTGCCGCTGGTGCTCGGGGCGGTGGCTGTCGTGATGTTCGCGATGGGCTGGAATCTCGAGCGCGTCTCTCTTGGTTCGCTCATCATCGCGCTCGGACTCCTGGTGGACGATGCGATCATTTCGGTAGAGATGATGGTCGTCAAAATGGAGTCGGGCTGGGATCGAGTCAAAGCAGCCGCATTTTCCTACTCTGCGACTGCGATGCCACGCTTGACGGGTGCCCTCATCACGGTCGCTGGCTTCATGCCGATTGGTTTTTCCAAATCGACGTCCGGCGAGTACGCGGGTGGGATTTTCTGGATCGTTGGCATCGCGGTGCTCTTCTCGTGGCTCGTATCGGGACTCTTCACACCCTATCTGGCTGTGAAGCTGCTGCCGAAGAATTTCGGCCAACATCATTCAGGCGCCGACCAGTACGACACGCCCTTCTATCGCAAGCTTCGCCACTGCATCGAGTTCGTGCTCGAGCGCCGTTGGTGGGTGATCAGCGCCACAGCCGTCGCACTCGTGCTCGCCTTCTTCGGCATGAGATTCGTGCCCCAACAATTCTTCCCGAATAGCGACCGCCCAGAGCTGGTCGTCGAGCTGCGGATGAAAGAAGGTGCTTCATTCGCTGCGACAACCGAGCAAGTGAAGAAAATGGAGCGGGTGCTTACGAAGGAGCCGGGTGTCAAATCCTACACCGCGTACACGGGCGCAGGGTCCCCGCGGTTCTACCTCGCGCTCTCGCCGGAGTTGCCAAACCCCGGCTACGCAGCCTTCATCGTCATGACAAAGGATCTCAAAGCCCGCGAAAAGGTGCGCTCACGGCTGATGGCGACAGTCGACAAAGACTTCCCTGAAACCTGGGTGCGGGTCACACGACTGGAAATGGGACCACCGGTTGGTTTCCCGGTTCAGTTCCGCGTGGTGGGTCCGGATACTCAGCAGGTCCGCGCGATCGCGCGTGAAGTGGAGCACGTCGTAGCTTCCAGCCCTCAGGTTCGCGACGTTCAGCTCGACTGGAATGACCCGGTTCGCACGCTGAAAGTGGATGTCGATCAGGACAAGGCGCGTGCGTTGGGGCTCACACCGGCAGACGTGTCAGTGGTAACGCAGACTATCATGAACGGCGCAACAGTGTCTCAAATGCGCGAGCACGAAAACCTCATCGATATCGTGGCACGCGCTGTCCCAGAAGAACGCCTTGATCTCGATACCGTGAAAGACGTCAACATCTTTACACGCCATGGCACAGTCGTGCCTCTGTCGCAGGTCGCGCGCGTGAGCTATGAGCTCGAGGATCCTGTGCTCTGGCGCCGTAACCGCGACATGGCTCTCACGGTGCGCGCCGATGTGAAGGATGGCGAGCAAGGCGTATCCGTCACTCAGGCCATCATCCCGAAGCTGATGGATATCAAGGCAAAGTTGCCTTCTGGCTATCGCATCGACGTCGGTGGCGCCGTTGAGGAGAGTGACAAAGCCAACAGTGCACTCATGGCCGTGGCGCCGGTCATGTTGGTCACGATTCTGCTCATCCTCATGCTGCAGCTGCAGAACTTCTCGCGCATGTGGATGGTCTTCCTCACCGCGCCGCTTGGACTGATCGGGGTCGTGGGCGCATTGCTGCTGTTTCATGCGCCACTCGGCTTTGTGGCGATCCTGGGCATCATCGCGCTCGGCGGGATGATCATGCGCAACGCGGTCATCCTGATCGATCAGGTGCAGACGGAGATCGCTGAAGGCCATGACGCATGGACCGCTGTAGTACTGGCGGCCGTTCATCGTACGCGCCCGGTGCTCCTGACTGCCGCCGCCACTGTGCTTGCCATGATCCCGCTTTCGCGAAGTGTGTTCTGGGGCCCGATGGCGATCGCGATCATGGGTGGACTCACCATTGCGACGGTGCTCACGATCTTCTTTGTGCCGGCACTGTATGCCGCGTGGTTCAGGGTCGGACGTAGTGTTGCACCGGCTCTGACTCCTGCGCCGACGGCGGCCTGACGGAGTGCAGGTGTTGCGATGATGAAATTGTCCACTCTGTGTCTAGTCTGTCTGTTCGTCCTGGCTGGCTGTACGCTTCCTCGGCGAGAAGCTCCGACCGCATTTTTCGACAGCGCGACTCCGGTCGGATTTCCGTCAAACGTGCGTTATTACAGCGCGGACTGGCGGAAACTCGGTCCACGTGCATCGGAGAAACTGCAACGCGTTCGCAGCGCTTCTCCAGATGGCACCATTAATGTGCTGGCTCTTTCAGGCGGCGGTGCAGCGGGGGCGTTCGGCGCGGGAGCATTGGTAGGTCTGAGTCGTCGCGGCGAGCGCCCCGAGTTTCAAGTAGTCACTGGTGTCAGCACGGGTGCCCTGATTGCTCCTTTCGCTTTCCTCGGACCCGACTGGGACCAGCAACTCACCGCGGCCTACTCAGGCGGGAGCACACAGCACCTGCTGCGTGCGCGTTGGCTCGTTGGCCTGTTTCTTCCTGGCCTGTACGACAGCCGACCTCTGGCCGATCTGGTGGATCACTTCGTGACCCTGGATCTTCTTCATGCTGTTGCTCGCGAAGCTTCCCGCGGCCGATTGCTCGAAGTGGCAACCACAGACCTCGACAAGGAGGAGACCGTGGTGTGGGACATGGGGGCAATTGCAGCCTGCGGCGACGAATCAGCACGTCAGCTGTTTCGAGACGTCCTACTGGCTTCCGCGAGCGTTCCGGGTGCGTTCCGGCCGGTGCTCATACATGTAAAGGAGGCTGGCGGCATCCATGATGAGATGCATGTGGACGGCGCAACGACCGTCCCCTTCCTTGGCGCACCGGAGAGCGTCTTCTTCACATCGCTCGATCTGGCCGGTCTAAAGCGGGGCAAAATCTTCGTTCTGGTCAACGGCCAATTGGCAATCGCACCCCGCACGACCAAGTTCAGCACTGTTCCGGTTCTCGCGAAAAGCTTCGCGGCAGCAACGAGACACATGACGCGCGTCGAGCTCGCAACCACCGCGGGCTTTGCTCAACTGCACGGCATGGAGCTGCAGTTCACGGCGGTGCCTGCGGACTATCCTCAAGTCAGCGCGCTCGACTTCCGTCCCGCAACGATGCGATCTCTCTTCCAGTACGGGGCCACGTGCGCTGAGCAGGGCCGCTTGTGGACAACAGTCGATCAGGGCATCGCACGAGCCGACAAAACCGTTGCCGAGTGGCAGCAGATCCCACTTCGGTCGAACCAGCAGCAGCCTACCGCATGTCCACTCGATGAGTCGGCGATTCCACCCGATCAACCCATCCAGCAAGCCAGCCTGACTGAAGCCCCGTAGTGAGCATTGCGGGCTCGAAAACCTCACCCGCAATTTATTGCATCAACATCATCGCCATGAACCCAGTTCGCATCGATACTCCAACCTCCTTGTCGCTGCGCGACCGTAGCATTGCCATCATCGCTGCGGCCGTCGTCCTGGCCCTGCTCTATGTTGGTCGCGACGTGCTGATTCCACTGGTGGTCGCGATAATGCTCAGCCTGCTGCTGACGCTACTGGTGCGAGCGCTGAGGCGCGTCGGTTTGGCGACCGCCTTCCGTGTTTCTAGCCGTTCTGGCATTGACGGTAACGTGTCTGGCGGGTGCGCTGGTGCTCGGAACGCAGGTGTTGCGGACTGCCCAGAGCATCCCTCAGTACCAAGCGACCGTACAACGTAAACTGCAGGTCGTTGATGCAGTCACGGAGGGAAGGCTGACACTCCTCACCAGCCAGGCTGCCCATTTAATCAAAGCTCACGACGCGACCGAGGCTATCAACGAACTTGCCGCTCCGGCCGGTCAGACGTCGGAAGTCGGCCCGCCGCAAGCAGCGCTATCGCAGCCAGACCAACGGGCCGCCCGGCCATTCCGGTTCATTGGGAAACTTGTTTCATCCGCCTGGGCATCAGCTCAAGCCATTGGCATCGTGCTGCTGGTACTCATCTTCGTGTTGCTCGAGCATGAATCGTTACGCGACCGCTTCATTCGGCTCGTTGGCGCCGCGGACATACGCATGGCCACTCTTGCGCTCAATGACGGCGCCGAGCGGCTGTCGCGGTTCTTCGTCTCACAGTTCCTCGTTAATCTGTCTTTCGGGCTGGTCATCTGGTTGAGCTTGAGCATTCTACAGGTGCCCCAGGCAATGCTCTTTGGAGCTCTTGCGGGCGTAATGCGCTTCGTGCCGTATGTGGGAGTGGGGACCGCGGCCCTGCTTTCAACTGCGCTGGCATTTGCCATCGCGCCCGGGTGGTCACTGGCGGCGGCCACGCTCGGCGTCTTCGTCCTGCTGGATGTGATCGTGGGACAGCTGGTCGAACCGCATCTTTACGGCCACGCGACGGGATTGTCACCGCTCGCGGTGGTGATCGCAGCGATCTTCTGGAGCTCGCTCTGGGGCCCGGTCGGTCTCATCCTCTCAACTCCTCTAACCTTGTGCCTGGTGGTGGCAGGACGCCATATCAAGGCATTGGGGATTCTGGAGCTCCTCTTGAGTGACTCCCAGCCATTGACTCTGCCCCAGAAGTTTTACCAACGCTCCCTGTCAGGAGATCCGCACGAGATCATCAACGATGCGCAAGCATTCCTGAAACGGAATTCCCTCACTTCCTACTGTGATCGTGTCCTGATTCCCGCTTTGCACCTTGCGCATGTGGACGTCGAGGGGGGCGCGACCAGCGAGGAGCAGCTAGCAAAAATCCGGCGCGTTGTTGTCGACGTGGTTTCGGCGCTCAGCAGCGATGGATTCAGACTTCCGAAGCGGCGTTATGGCAGCTCGGTACTCGACGAGACCAACGTGGGACACTGGTTGCGTCAGCAGCGCGAACAAGTGAGCGGACGATGGCAGGGACCCCTCGGAGTGGCTCCCGGCTCCGTAGTCTTGTGCCTGGGCCTGGCCTCACCCGTGGATGATCTCGTCGCCGAATTGTTCGCACGAGTGTTGCTCAACCAGAAGTTGGACGCTCGACACTTTTCACCCGCAGAATTGGATGCCGGGCTACCAGAGGGCGCGGACCCAGACGGTGTTTCGCTCGTCTACTTGGTGAGCGCCTTCCCCGGAGTGGAACGCGAGCGCGCAGACTCCCTCGAGAATCTAGTTCGGGCGACATTCCCCTACGCCCATGTCATCAGGGTATTTTGTCCGGGAGTTGCAGCTTCACCCTATATGGGAGGCACGGTTGACAATAATGCCCTGTTGGCGCGTTCCCTGACGCAAGCCATGGAGATGTACGCCGTCTCAGTGCAGACGCCGGTGGTCATTGCCCCGACGGCCATTCTCACATGACAATTCGGAACTGGGTGGTCTGAGACGGTCCCAACCCCTGGAATCCTTCGCCGGCTCGCTCGATCCAATGTGCGCATAGAGACTGCAGGAACGGCGTGTAGCACGTAGCGACCAGCGTACATGGAATGCTGCTAGCGTCCAGTCACCACACACCGGATACTGGGAGCGATCAATCAGCCTCGCGCTTGTCGACTTCGCTCAAATACGCTGCAACCTCGGCACAACCACTCTAGTGATTTCCACTCCAGGTCATCGGAATCGATCTATCACGACCAACCCCGTCGTATCGTAGTTACCCATAGCTTCAAAGACCTCTGTGACCTCATCGAGGCTGACTCTCTGCCGAACGACCTTGCTCGGTTGCAACGTTCCCGCCTCGCACATCGCCAGCATGTTACCGAAGCGCTGACCTTGCATGCCGAAGGCGCCAAACAGCCTAAGTTCGTTCAGCAGGATGATGTCGATCGGCAGCGGCACGTAGCCGGCTTCTTTCCGCGTAGTGTGTCCGAGCTGGACGTGACGGCCC
>Ga0163163_10005161_pt1 | contig 11263 bp, 12 predicted proteins | sample S65metaG_FD_119766 | JGI IMG/M metagenome (GOLD analysis project Ga0163163, IMG submission 119766) | Switchgrass rhizosphere microbial communities from Kellogg Biological Station, Michigan, USA - S6-5 metaG | ecosystem: Host-associated > Plants > Roots > Rhizosphere > Soil | place: USA... | reverse complement strand
GTATATCGGAACAACGCCCCCAGCAACGGGCGGTCGTCCTTCAGGATGTCGAGCTTGGAATGCAGCACGGTGAGGAGGCGGGTCTTGAAGTCCTTCTCGTTGGGAAAGGCTTCGTGAACACGGCGGGCGTGCTCGGTCTGCACCAGGTCGTAGTAAGCGAGGACGATGGCTTCCTTGCTGGGGAAATAGTAGTAGGCGTTGCCGAGCGAGACCCCGGCCTCGCTGGCGATGTCGCGCATGGTGGCTTCATCAAAGCCGCGTTCGCGGAAGAGCCGCAGCGCCGTATCGAGGATCTGCTGGCGGGTGGTCTCGCCCTTGGTGGCTTTCTTGAACATGTTCAAGACGGTAGGGCGATTGGAATCGAAAGTCAAGGAGAAGTGTGATGAATTCAATGAGAGATGCTGTCGTGAGCTGGCTGGCGTTTGCGGCCCTCGTCGCCTTCGCGCTCGCCATGGTCAGTCATCTTCGCCTGTGGTCAGTCGCGCGTAACGTGGAACGGATTGCCGAAGCGCTGGAGGGAATGTCCTCAAGAAACCATGGACATCACGACGAGTTGAACGGCGTTCGCGAATACCTGGAGTAACTGTAAATAGGTAAGCCTCCGCCAAAGCGGAGGCTTACACGAACCCCGGAGTGGTCGCGCGGCGCTGCTTACGCCTTGACGACTTTGCCGCTCTTCAGGCAGTTGGTGCAGACGCGCATCTTCTTGTTGCCGTGCGCGGTCTTTGCCTTCACCGGGCGCAGATTGACGTTCCAGCGCCGCTTGGTGACGTTGTGAGCGTGCGAGATGTTGTTTCCGAACTGTGGGCCTTTACCGCAAATTTCACATACCTGTGCCATGACGGGTGCTCCAAATCTTTCTATCGTTTATGACTGGGATCCGTGCCGCTACGGCCCGAAAACAGCGCGTCGGCTAACAGGAGTGAGCCGGGCTGGCAGCCAAAGACTAGATTGTACAGAAATGAGGGCTGGATTGTCGAATCTTCAACCTCAACTCGAATGAAGGCCAGCACTGATCGTAAGAAGGGCGAAAGCCACAATCAGGCCAGCGGTTCTGAGCCAATGATATAGATCCCACCGATGCTCCTGTCGGTTCCAGTCGTTGGGAATGTTTTCCGGCGTCCACCTGGCAATTCTGTTGTTGATCGGCACCGGGCCGATGAGCGAGAAGATGACTGCGCCGACTTGAATCGCTAGCGCGGCTGCCGCTAACCGCCAGGCAAGTGGACTCAGCTTCCCCAGGGGGAGGAGCACGAGGAGATTTAGTAGGGTGGAACCCACCATCCAGAACGGCATCACCTTGCCGAGCAACGTAGCAAGCGCAGACCGCACAAGGACGTGCGTCTCCTTCGGTTGCCGGTTGAGTAACGGATGAGCAAACGCCGCCACATTGAGTTCGCTCCCACACATCAGGCCAAGCACGAGTGCTGCAAGGAGTTGAAGAGCCATGGGAAGAAACCTCCTTGGGTGATTGGATGTGGCGCGGAAGGTTTCTGTGCAAGATTCCAGAGTCTCCGACACATGCGACAATAGATCTGTCATGTCCGCCGACCCCAAGTCCGTCAAAGTTCACAAAACCTCTGGCACTACCATGGATATCGAGTGGAGCGACGGCCATCGCTCCAGCTACACTTTCGTCTACCTACGCGACGCCTGCCCCTGCGCCCTCTGCAATGATGAGCGCGAAAAGGACGGACGCGAAGCCGGGGATCCGCCGAAGCCCGTCGCCGGCGCTCTACCTCTGTTCAAAGCCATGGCCCGTCCCACCGAGGTCGAACAAGTCGGCAAGTACGCCATTCGCTTCACTTGGAACGACGGCCACCAGCACGGCATCTACTCATGGCAGTTTCTGCGCGAAAGCTGTCCCTGTCCCGAATGCAAAAAGAAACGTGAATCCGGCAAGCCGCTAGCAGCAGACATGAAGAAACACGACGACGAGAAGAAGAGCGTGCAGTAAACACATCACCACACAGACACAGAGGTACGGAGAATTGGGGTCTTAAAGCCTATGATCGAAAGGTTTTTGTTCTTCGCCAAGTTTCCCCGGTGTCCCTGTGCCTCCGTGGTGAGTCATTTCTATGCCAACCGATAGACCTGTAGTTCTCATCACCGCCGCCAGCCAGGGAATTGGGCGCGCCATTGCCACACACTTGGCGTCGAACTGGACCGTCGTTCTACTGGCGCGTTCGGAATCAATTGAGAAGATCGGTGCCGACCTCGCAGGCGTTGGCATTCGCGGGTCGGTGACCGAAGAAAGCGATCTGCAACGATTCGTCGACGCCGCGATGAAGAACTATGGCCGTATCGATGCCGTCGTAAACAACACCGGGCATCCCGCCAAAGGCGAACTCTTTGAACTGACCGACGCCCAGTGGCAGCAGGGATACGAGCTCATCCTCGCAAGCGTCATTCGCCTTTCACGGCTGGTCATGCCGATCATGACGAAGCAGAAGTATGGGGCCTTCCTGAACATCTCCAGCTACGCCGCTAAGCAGCCCGAACTTGCGCGACCGGTCTCGAGCGTCTTCCGCGCATCACTTTCGGCGTGGACGCGCGTTCATGCAGAAGCAGGAGCGCCTCACGGCATTCGCGTTAATTCCATCCTCCCCGGCTTTGTCGACTCCTACCCGGTGGATGACAAGACTCTCGCAACCATCCCGATGCACCGTATCGGTCGTCTGGAAGAACTCGCCAAAGCCGTTGCGTTCCTCCTCTCCGACGACGCCTCCTACATCACCGGGCAGAACTTGCTGGTCGATGGCGGAATGGTCAGAGGGATCTAGCAGTTTTTCTCACCACGAAGTCACGAAGACACGAAGAAATCTCTGGGCCGAAGGCCTCGCTTTCAGATCCAGAACTTTGTGTCTTCGTGTCTTCGGGGTGTCCATACCTTCCGCTTCCATTACCTGATAATCTGAAGAAGTAGGCCATGGATTTTCTCTCCAAACTGAATCCCCAGCAGCGCGAAGCCGTTGAGACCGTGGATGGGCCTGTGCTCATCCTGGCCGGCGCCGGGTCTGGCAAAACGCGAGTCATCACCTACCGCATCGCCTACCTCATTGAGAATGCGGGGGTTCCCGCAGACTCCATCCTGGCGGTTACGTTCACCAACAAAGCCGCCTCGGAGATGGCCGAGCGCGTGAACCATCTGGTCGGTGCTCGCACACTGGCTAAGCCGGCGATCTCGACTTTTCACTCGTTCTGCGTGCGGGTCCTGCGGCGAGATATCCAGGCACTGCAGGTAAACGGCAAGGGTTATTCGAAGGACTTCGTCATCTACGATGAGGCCGATCAGCAGGCGATTGTGAAGGCCGCTTTACGCCGTCTCGGCGTGGACGACAAGAAGATCACGCCGCGCTCCATTCTGTCGCACATCTCGTGGGCGAAGAATCACATGCTCGACCCCGAGGACGTCTACCTCAACTCGAACGACCCCAAGACGGAGAAGGTCGCACAGGTCTATCAGATTTACCGGCAGGAGTTGGCCAAAGCCAACGCTCTCGACTTCGATGACTTGCTGCTCGAAACCGTGCGCCTGCTTAAGCTCTCGGAAGAGACGCGCGAGAAGTATCAGCGGCGCTACCATTACCTGCTCGTCGATGAGTACCAGGACACGAACCGCCCGCAGTATGAGGTCATGAAGTACCTCGCCGGGAAGCGCCACAACATCTGCGCAGTCGGCGACGAAGATCAGTCGATCTACTCATGGCGCGGCGCCGACATCCGCAACATCCTCGAGTTCGAGCAGGACTTCCCCGAGGCGAAGATCATCCGTCTGGAGCAGAACTACCGTTCGACGCAGACCATCCTCGAAGGCGCATCCGCGGTGGTGCGCAACAACCTGAAGCGCAAGGGCAAGAATCTTTGGACGGACCGCCAGGGTGGCTCGAAGATCGGCTATTACGAAGCTCCGGATGGCGAGAACGAGGCCCTGTTCGCTGCCGACTACATTTCCAAGTTCCTGCAGAAGCGCGCTGAGGAGGGCGATAATTCCAAGGCCGCGATTCTTTATCGAACCAACTCGCAGTCGCGACTCTTTGAAGAAGCGCTGCGCCGTTACGGACTGCAATATCACGTTGTCGGAGGCTTCTCGTTCTATGAGCGCGCCGAGATCAAGGACATGATCTCGTATCTAAAGCTCATACTGAACGTAGACGACTCCATTGCCTTGCAACGGGTGATCAATACTCCGCCACGCGGAATCGGCAAGACGTCGATGGAAACCGTCGAGCGTATCGCGCTCGAAACCGGAAAGTCCCTCTATGGAGCACTGGAAGAAGTCATCGAGCGACAACTGCTTCCGTCTCGCGCCTGCCTCGCGCTGAGGAATTTTCGCGAGCTTATCCAGGACGCGCAGGCAATGGCAGGCGGAACGTATGCGGACCGCTTGAGTAACACGGTAAACAGCGCAAAGGCTCCCGATAAGAATTTGCCACCGGCGGCGATCGAAATCCCCGAAGTCGAGGTCGGCGATCAGCACGGATTCGGCTTTGAGGGCAGCATCGACTTCTCGCCAGAGTCAATGAGCGATGACGCGACTGACTTTGCTCCGGAGTCTCTCGAAGAAGTGCCTGTCTCCGACGAACCGCCAGCCGAGGGCGAGGAGCGAGTTGAAGGATTCCGCGCACCCGGCGATGCCGCCAACGTGGGCGAGATCATCAAGTTTCTGCTCGACCGCACCGGTTACATCAAGCAGTTGGAGACCGAAGACACTCCCGAGGCCCTGTCGCGCATTGAAAACCTGAAAGAACTCGTCAACGCAGCGATGGACTCTCGCGATCGTGGCGAAGGTCTCGGTGAGTTCCTCGACCATGCGGCGCTGGTCAGCGACACCGATCAATACGAGGCCGCCCAGCAGATCACACTGATGACTCTGCACTCGGCTAAGGGTCTGGAGTTTCCGCTGGTGTTTCTAGTCGGCCTGGAAGAAGGCCTGTTCCCGCACTCGCGCACGCTACTTGCACCCGACGACATCGAGGAAGAGCGGCGTCTCTGCTATGTAGGTATGACGCGCGCCATGGACACGCTGAACATCAGTCGTGCGCGTTATCGCCGCCGCTGGGGCACCGACATGCCGGAGCCCTCCACGCCCTCGCGATTCCTGGAAGAGATTCCGCCGCAGCTGATGGAAGACCTCGGCTCGCCAGGCGGTACCACGCGACGCGAGCGCGTCGGAATGTACGATCGAGGCGGCGCCAACGACGATTACACCTCGACGCATTACGACTACGAAAACGAGGACCAGTCCGGCGGCAGAGCGCCCGCGTATTCGAAGCCGAAGAAGCCGGCCTACGTCGGTTCCAGTTACAACTCCATCGATAACATTGCCGAGTTCTTCGCCTCGCGCGGCAAGAAGTTCACCCGCCCCAAGATCGACCTGCCGGAACAGACCGGCAAGCGCGGCTTCCACGCCGGGGCTCGCGTCGTCCATCCCAAGTACGGCGAGGGCACAGTCGTTCGCCGCGAAGGCGACGGCGACGAAGCCAAGATCACGGTCCAGTTCGCGCGGCATGGGCTGAAGAAACTGGTAGAGAAGTTCGCGCAACTGCAAAAACCTTAAGCTCTTAAGAAGATACCTCTCTTTTTTGTCATGCTGAGCGCAGCGAAGCATCCCTTTCACCAGCAAGCACTTATCCCTGCAAAAATTCCATGTCGATTCCCCTCTCTCCTATTCGTCTTTACCACGCACCAAGGCGAGACACCTCGCTCACATGGAGGAGAAAGTGATGAAACACCTGAAACTGTTCTCTCTACTGGGTCTGCTGGCCGCGTTGGCCATCCCGACCTTCGCCGTCGATAACAATGCCGCCGCCGCTTTCGAGCGCCTGAAGAAGCTGGCCGGAACCTGGGAGGCGACGACAAAGGACGGCAAGACCGCCCGCGTCACCTATGAAGTGATCGCCAATGGCACCGCCGTGGTGGAGCGTGACAGCGGCGACGGCGAGCATAACGGAAGTGCCATGGAGACCGTCTATCACCTCGACGGCAAGGACCTCGTGCTGGAGCATTTCTGCATGGCCGGCAACCAGCCCAAGATGCGAGCCTCCGGTTACAATCCCCAGACCGGCGAGGTCGTATTCGACTTCGTCAGCGTGGGAAACCTGAGCAGTCCGGCCGCCGGATATATGCACAACGCAAAGTTCCGTTTCGTTAGCAACGACCAATTCGCAGCCGAGTGGACCTTCTTCGAGGATGGCAAAGCGAAGTTCACGGAAACGATCCAATCTCGAAGAGTCCAATAGGAGAACATCATGGCAAAATTCATGCTCTTGCTTTACGACGATCCAGCGACTTGGCGCAACGTGAGCCCCGAGGAAATGCAGAAGGCTATCGCCAAATACATGGCTTGGGGACAGCGGTTGCGAGATAAAGGCATCTTCGTTGGCAGCGACAAGCTGCAGGACAACGGTCGCGTCATTCGCAAGTCCGGCAGCCAGGTCCGCGTCTCCGATGGCCCCTACGCAGAGTCCAAAGAAGTCTTCGGTGGATATTTTGCGATCGATGTGAAGGACTACAACGCCGCCGTCGAAGAGTGCAACGACTGTCCGCATCTCGATTACGGCGGGACAATCGAAGTCCGCGAGGTCCACGTCTTTCCAAATCGTTAACAGGATTCCCCTACCATCTGCGGAGCAGAGGGTGGGGGACCATAGCTGCAGTGCTAATGAGCCGCTCAGCAGCCACAGGAGGGGAATGTGCCGAAGTTCATGATCCTGATCTACGAGACCGATGCCACTCGCGGAAAGCTGGGCCCTGAAGAGACCCAGAAGGTCTACGAGAAGTACGCCGCCTGGGCCAAGTCTCTTCAGGCGAAAGGTGTTTTTCTTGGTAGCGAACGACTCACCACTGCGGGTCGAGTTTTGCGCAAAAACGACAAGCAGCTACGAATCCATGACGGCCCCTTCGCCGAATCGAAAGAAGTTTTCGGTGGGTACTGGGCGGTCGAGGCCGAAAGTTTTGAAGATGCAGTCGAGTACTGCCGCAACTCTCCGCACCTTGATTACGGCGGCATGCTCGAGATCCGGGAGATCACAGCTTGCGGAGTGAAACCGGATGCCTGAACCGGGCGGCCAATCTCAGGCCCCCGGTACGCAGGCAGAGGTGGAGGGTCTCATCGACAATCTGTTCCGCCGTAGTGCTGGACAGATCGTCGCGTACCTTACCCGACTGCTCGGTCCCGAGCACCTGGAACTCGCTGAGGAATCCGTGCAGGAAGCGTTGATCCGCGCCCTGCAAAGTTGGCCTTACTCCGGAGTCCCCGACAATCCCGGCGGTTGGCTCTTCCAGGTCGCGAAGAACATCGCGCTCGACGCCGTTCGTCGCAATACCAACTTCGCGAGCAAGCATCCCGAATTAATCGCGGAACTCAGCCGCAAGTCCGAGGGTGGAGAGCGAAATCTCGAGGCAGAGGAAGAGCAGTTACGGGACGACGAGTTGCGCATGCTCTTCATGTGCTGCCATCCAGAGCTATCGTTGAACCTGAGCGTCCCGCTAAGCCTGAAGATCGTTGGAGGCTTTGGCATGGGCGAAATCGCTCGCGCGCTCCTCTCGAACGAGACCACCATCGCTCAGCGGATCGTGCGCGCCAAGCGGCAGATTCGCGAGGCGCACATCACGCTCGAACTCCCCCGCGGCAAAGACCTGGTCCAACGACTCGACGCCGTCTTCGAAGTCATCTACCTGATCTTCAACGAAGGGTACGCTGCGTTCTCCGGCGAGAACCTGGTTCGGCAGGAACTCTGCTTCGAAGCATTGCGATTGGGAAAGCTGGTTGCAGACTCATCGCTCGCCAGCCCCAAACTCCACGCACTTGTGTCCCTGATGGCATTCCAGGCGGCGCGACTTCCCGCACGCGTGGACGACGAGGGGAACATGGTTTTGCTGGAGGACCAGGATCGAAGCTTGTGGGACCAGCAACTGGTTACCTTCGGTTTCCACGAACTCGAGCGTTCGGCGGAAGGCGATGAGATCACGCCATATCATGTGCAGGCCGCGCTGGCGTCGGTTCATGCGCAAGCAAAGAATGACGCCTCTACCGACTGGCCAACCGTTCTGTCGCTGTATGACCAGCTACTCGAACTTTCGCCGTCGCCGATCGTCGCGCTGAACCGGACAGTCGCGCTGGCCAAGGTTCGTGGCCCGGAAGAAGCGTTGAGAGAGATCGATTCCCTCCAGGACCAGGAAGTCCTCAGGACCTACTATCTCTTACACGCGGTACGCGGACTATTGCTGAAGCGAATGAAGGTACAAACAGACGCGGCGGCGGCGTTTCGGCAGGCTCTCGAATGTCCGTGCTCGGAACCCGAGCGAATGTTTCTACAGCGCATGCTCGCCGAATGTGAAGAGCTCACCTAGCTGAACTGACCAACTCGCATGACAAAAACAGGTGGGGTCTATACACTGAAAGAGCATAGAAATCGCGACGCATGGCGCTCGCAAGCTCACCGTTACTGAGGATTGGAATGGCAAATACAAAGAAGATTGAAGATAAGCTCGAACGCAAGAAGGCGAAGCGCGCGTCCCGCAAGAAAGCCAAGACCGCAAAGCCGAAGGCTGCACGCACCCACGCCCGCGGCGAAAAGAAGCGCAAGGTTAAGAAGCTGGTACGCGGTCAGTCGAAGCGCTAAGCCGTAAACATTGCATGAGCCCCGTGCGGAACACCGCATGGGGCTTTGCTTTTGCTGGCGGATAAAGCCGCTGTAGCGAGAACCAATCCTCATCGAATATGATGGGCGGCACGAAATCCCAGCATCCTAAGAGGGAGCACCTTCTGGCTAGCCAACTCTTAACCTGCAAGTCCATCGATAAGCTGATCACAGACTCCGAAGAGCCCGAACACCGGCTAAAAAAGACACTCGGCCCCTGGTCGCTAACCGCACTCGGCATCGGCGCCGTAATCGGCTCAGGAATCTTTACCGTCGTTGGTACCGCTATCGCCGGACAGAAGCTCGAATTCAGCTCGGTGGTCAACGCTCCTCTGTTGGAATATCTCATTCACCGCTCGCCCACCTTCGGCCGTCCCGGCGCAGGTCCAGCCATCGCTCTGTCATTTGTACTCGTGGCGATCGTCTGCGCATTCACCGCGTTGTGTTACGCCGAACTGGCCTCGATGATTCCCATCGCGGGCTCGGCATACACCTATACATACGCAACCATGGGCGAGTTGATCGCATGGATCATCGGCTGGGACTTGATCCTCGAATACGCGGTCAGCAACATGGCGGTTGGCGTCGGATTCTCTGCGCACGTCGTGGATCTCTTCGACTTCTTCGGCGTCCACTTCTCACCGCGATGGTCGAATCCGGCTTTCCTGCCCAGCGGAGGCGGCGGTTATCCCTCGGGCTGGCACTTCGGTTTCAATTGGCCGGCCTTCATCATCGTCATGATCCTTACGGTCGTGCTGGTGCGCGGCATCAAGGAATCCGCCAAGACCAACAACACGATGGTGATCCTGAAGATCGTCGCCATCCTGGTCTTCGTGCTCTTCGCCTCGCACTACGTGAAGCCCGAAAACTGGCATCCGTTCTCGCCCAACGGTTGGGGCGGCGTGCTGACTGGCGGCTCCATCATCTTCTTCACCTACATCGGATTCGACTCCGTCTCGACCGCGGCGGAAGAGGCGAAGAACCCGCGCAGGGATATTCCCATCGGCATCCTTGCGACTCTGTTCGTCTGCACTCTACTCTACATCTCAGTCGCAGTTGTCCTCACTGGCATCCGCTATTGGTCAAGCATGGAAGGAGACGCCGCCCCGGTGGTCAACGCGCTGCGCAGCCTGAACCTGCACTGGGTACGCCTCGTCGTCCTGTGTGGCGCCATCATGGGCATGATCTCGTCGCTGCTGGTCTTCCAGCTTGGACAGGCTCGCGTCTGGTTCGCCATGTCGCGCGACGGCCTGCTGCCGAAGATCTTCGGTCGCGTGCACCCGAAATTCCGCACGCCGGACTTCTCCACCTGGCTGGCCGGCTTTGTCGTCGGCATCCCAGCCGGCTTGCTCGATATCGGAACTCTTGCCGATCTGTCGAATATCGGAACCCTCTTTGCCTTCGTGCTGGTCTCCGGTGGCGTGCTGATCTTGCGCTATCGCGAACCCGACCGACCGCGCGGCTTCCGAGCTCCCGGAGGACCGATCATTCCCATCCTATCGATTATCACCTGCGTGCTGCTGATGGCCGGGCTTCCGATCATGAATTGGATTCGCTTCTTCAGTTGGCTCATCATCGGACTCATCATCTACTCGCTCTACAGCCGTCATCACAGCGAGTTCGCTCCGCGCTCAGCAGCGAAATAGTCCCATTCGGTAATATGAAGGCGCGCCAAGTGCGCGCCTTTTTGTTCGACGTCTGGCGTCTGATGTCTGGAGTCTCCTTGCTCGATCACGCACCACACAAGCCGAGTGAATTCATCCTTTCGTTGCCCAAGGCAGAGCTGCACCTCCACCTCGAGGGCACCGTGGATCCCCAGACCCTGAGCGAGTTGAGCTACAAACATCAGACACCATTCCCGTGGGCGAACAATCGTTACAAGCCGCTGCCGGACAGCAACCGACCGCTCTCGCCCGAGCAGGCGCGCGACCTCTACGAGTACGAGCACTTCACTGGATTCCTGATGGCGTTTAAGGCGGTCACCGAGCGCATGCGCGATCCAGAGGATTACGAACTAGTGACCTATCGACTCATGCAGAAGTTAGCCGCCGAACGCGTACTGCATGCCGAGGTCTTCGTCTCAGTCGGCGTCGTCTTCTGGCGCGGGCAGGACTTCGACCCTCTGTTCGAAGGTATGGAACGCGGCCGCCAACGCGGCGAACGCGACTTCGGCGTATCTCTACTTTGGATCTTTGACGCTGTTCGCCACTTCGGCCCGGAAGAAGGGCATAAGGTTCTCGATAAGGCGCTTCAGTTCCAGCCCCGCAATGTAGTCGGCATCGGTATCGGCGGCGACGAACGTCAGGCCGGTCCCGATCTCTTCGAAAGCGTCTACAAGCGCGCCGGGCGCCACGGCCTCCGGCTCTCCGCCCATGCCGGTGAAACCGTTGGGCCCGAATCCATCACCGGCGCACTCGACTTCCTCAACGCTGAACGGATCGGCCACGCCCTGCACGCCGGTGAAGATGTGAAGTTGATGGAGCGTCTCATCCGAGACCGTGTGCCGCTGGAAATCTGTATTACCAGCAACATTCGCACCGGCTGCTGCGGCGGCTATGCATCCCACCCAGTCCGACTCTACTTCGACGCTGGAGCCCTGATCACGCTCAACAGCGACG
>Ga0163163_10005157_pt1 | contig 11266 bp, 10 predicted proteins | sample S65metaG_FD_119766 | JGI IMG/M metagenome (GOLD analysis project Ga0163163, IMG submission 119766) | Switchgrass rhizosphere microbial communities from Kellogg Biological Station, Michigan, USA - S6-5 metaG | ecosystem: Host-associated > Plants > Roots > Rhizosphere > Soil | place: USA... | reverse complement strand
GACGTTCGGCGACAGCACTGGCACGGTTGGAGAGTTGTAGGCGCGGTCTGTGACCGCGCACGATTTCTCATCGCGAAACACGCGCGGTCATAGACCGCGCCTACAGGGAAACGGAAAAGTCTCAATGAACAAGAATTTCACGCGCCGGGCATTCCTGGGCGGTATTGGCGCCGCCGCAATATCGTTGTCACAGAACCCAACGGGTCCTGCGCTCCCGCTCAAGAACCTGGGACTTGAACATCTCGATATTCTGGTACCCGATACCGCGGCCTCCGCGAAAGTCTACATGCGCGTCTTCAAGACGAAGCTTCACGAGCAACCGTTCCAGGGCGGCATTCGATACTTCATTCTGCTCGGCGACTTGCCGCCGAACCGGCAGGTCGGCTACATCGCCATCGGAGCGCAGGGCACACGGCCGACTTCGATCGGCCACTACTGCGCGCTGGCAGAGCATTACGATCGCGCGGGCGTGGCAAGCGCGCTTCAGGCGGCGGGTTTTTCAGCGGGCGCCGGAGGAGCCTTCGGCATGCTGCCCGATCCGGACGGACTCGAGTTGCAACTCTTTCAGCCTCCGGCCGGTCTTGTCGCAGCCGCCGTTCCGTCACCGCTTCCTGTCGAAAGCAACGGCCTTGTGAAGCCACTCGGAGTCGATCATGTGCTTCTGCATGTCACCGACATCGAGAAATCGCTTCCCTACTATCACCTCATGTATGGAGCGAACATCAAGACCACACGACAAACGAATCCCGACCGCCTGTGGATTCAACTCGAAGCGAATACACGTATCGGCCTGCAGAAAATTGCGACCGGCGAAAAACCTCGCTTCGATCACTACAGCATCAAGGTCGCGCCATTCGACAAAGACGCTTTGTCTGCGGGCCTGCGTCAGGCCGGCCTGAAAGTGATTCCCTCTCCGGATGAGCCGGAGGCCCTGCGCTTCGCCGACAACAACGACATCACTGTCGAGCTGAAGCCCTCATGAAGTGACCATGAGACGACTCTCCGGGATTGTCATCGCTCTCATGATCCTCGGCGGACAGAGCTGTCTGACTCTCGGGCAAGACAAGGCCGCGCCGGCATTCACTCTTCGCTTACCCCGGGACGTAAGACCGGAAATCTTTCTTATTGATATCGATGTTGTCGTCCGTGGAAATGGTCTCTCGAGGACTCGACTGGCCACTCATGCGGGAACTTTCGAGTATGCCGTCCCGTACCGGTATGGAAATTTCGCGAAAGTGTCTATAGTTGAAGATGTACTATCCCTGAGTCTGTTCATCTAGCGCCTGGTTATGAGGCGATTCAGCGGGAATTCCAGACGACCGAATTGAAAGCGCTGCGCCTCTACGAAGTTGTCCTGGAAAAACAGCGAACCACGGTATTGCAGGGACAGCTTGTCGATACTCAATTGCGTCCACTTGCGGGGCAGACAATCCAATTGAAATTCGACCCGGGCTGCGACAATCCGGATTGCATATTCAACCCTAGGGAAATCGCCAAAGCCATTACGGGAATCGATGGAACCTTTCAGTTCGACGCTCCGTTGCTTGCCGACACCGACGCCATGTTTCACAAGCACCAGTACGGTACAAGTTTCTATCTCACCACAGACACTGGGCTGCTCCGACCACCGGACAACCCGTATCAGAAAGCTGCCGTCGGCGGGTTTGAGTTTCCAGCACAGACAATTTACCCGGCTCGGATGACTGTCATGCGGATTATTCAGGGAAGGATTTCAGGAAAACTCGGACCTCTGTTCCTGAAACAGAACAAGTTGCCGGAGAATCTGAAAAATTATTTCAAAGATCGAGCCTCATCCATTGACGTTGCATTGGAAGTCGATGGTGTAGCTCGTGAGTTTGTAAGGCTGAGCGCAGACGGAAGCTTTGGCATACCCGTCCTTCCAGGGACATACGGACTTAGTCTGCGTCTTGTACGCGGTAAGACGTCGACCGACATCCGAATTGCAGAAGGAATTTTGATCGCAGAAGGCCAGAAGAAAGTAATCCAGATCCCTTAATCATGTGCCGCAGAACGTACGGTAGCTTCCCGATCCTTCCGGGGCGGGTTCCGCATAGTCGACGAATTCGGGCTGATCGTCGAACGGGCGCATGAGAATTCTCAGCAGTTTATCGAACGGCTCGTAATGACTACGCTCGACCGCAGCGCTCAACGACTCCTCCACCCGATGGTTGCGCGGAATAAACGCAGGATTGACTCGCCGCATTGCCCGCGCGCGTTCGGATGGAACCGCAGATTCCTGTGAAAGCCGCGACTGCCACTGGTCATGCCACAGATTAAACGTCGGCGCGTTCGAAAACAGCGATCGGATTCTTTCTCCCTGACCTGACGCGGCGTCGGCAAGGTGGCGAAACGCCAGCGTCCAGTCGATGTGATTTCCTTCCATCGCCGCGAGAAAACCAGTGGCAAGGGCAAAGTCACCTGCGTCTTCATTGACCAATCCGAGCTTCGCGCGCATACCCACGAGCCAGCGGTGTTCATATTGTTCGGGGAAGCGATTGATGACTTCGAGGGCACGCGAGATCGCACGGTCATTGTCCGAATCGATCAGCGGCAAAAGTGTCTCCGCCAGGCGGGCCAGATTCCATTGTGCAATCTTCGGCTGATTGGCGTAGCAATAGCGGCCGCGGTAGTCGATCGAACTGAACACGGTGGGAGGGTCGTAATGATCCATGAAGGCGCAGGGGCCGTAGTCAATCGTTTCACCGGAGATCGACATATTGTCGGTGTTCATCACACCGTGAATAAAGCCGACATGCATCCAGCTGGCGATGAGGGCCGATTGCCGGACTGCGACGCTCTCCAGCAATGCAAGGTATGGAGTAACGTGCTTTTGCAACTCCGGGTAATGTCGAGCGATCACGTAGTCAGCCAGGCGGTGAACATTGTCAAACTCACCACGTGAGGCAAAGTATTGGAAAGTACCCACCCGGATATGACTCGCGGCAACTCGTGTCAACACAGCTCCAGGCAGTGTGGTCTCGCGATAAACGGGCTCGCCGGTTGTCACGGCAGCAAGAGCGCGCGTCGTCGGGATGCCGAGCGCGTGCATCGCTTCACCGATCAGATATTCCCGAAGCACTGGACCGAGAGCAGCGAGGCCGTCGCCGGATCTCGAAAAAGGAGTGCGTCCCGAGCCCTTCAGCTGAATGTCCCGGCGGCTGCCATGGATATCGATGACCTCGCCCAGAAGCAACGCGCGGCCGTCGCCGAGTTGCGGAACGAAGTTGCCGAATTGGTGGCCGGCGTATGCCTGCGCCAAAGGTGAGGCTCCCTCCGGTACTTCATTTCCCGCAAAGATTCTCGCGAGTTCTCCGGAATCGAGCGCATCGACATCCAATCGCAACTCCTCCGCCAATTCACGATTGAACTTCACCATGGAAGGCCGCGCCACCTGGGCCGCCTTCCATGGAACATAGAAACCTTCAAGCTCGCGAGCAAATGAATTGTCAAATGTGAACCGGGTGGAGCCGGCGGTGTTGGTAACTTGAGTCATGACGTACACCATAGTGTAACGTCCCGGGAATAGGGGTCTGACCCCTTTTTACTTTTTCAACTCGTTTTCTTAACCAGTACCGGTTCGCCGCGATAGAGCGCCGGGAATGTCGTCTTGAAATTCTGCACTTTCGGAATATCAAACTTCACGATGTAAGGTTGCTTCGGATTCTTGACCAGGAAGTCCTGGTGATATTCCTCTGCGGGATAAAACGCTTTCAGCGGATCCACACGCGTGACAATTTTCTGGCCAAAGACCTTCGCCTTGTCCAACTGGTCGATGTAAGCCGTTGCGATCTTTTTCTGGGTCTCATCCAAATAGAAAATATTCGAACGATACTGGGTGCCAACGTCCGGCCCCTGCTTATTGAGTTCCGTGGGATTGTGCACGACCGAAAAATAGATCCGCAGAATCTCTCCGTAGCTCACCTCTTTGGGATCAAAGCGAATCTGAACGGATTCCGCGTGACCCGTGGATCCCGTGCTGACCGTTTCATACTCGGCGGTGGACTTGCTTCCGCCGGAATATCCAGACAACACTTCCCGCACGCCTTGCACATGCTGATAAACCGCCTGGACGCCCCAGAAACATCCCCCGGCAAGAACCGCCGTCTGTAGTGGTCCGGCCACTTTGGGATTGTCCACGGCAGCGGCGGGAATAACCACCGCAGTCTCAGCGCCAACAGAACCTGCCGGAAGATAGATGTACAGTCCTGTGACGATTGCAACGACCAGAACGGTTTCGATCCAAACTTTGCGCGACATAAAAAAACTCCTCATCTCGAGAGTACTGCCAGTTCAAGTGCGACTGACAAAGTTTAGCGCAACCGAATTCATGCAATAGCGCAAACCTGTCGGCTTCGGTCCATCATCAAAGACGTGCCCCAGGTGCGCACTGCAAAGGGCGCAGGAAACTGCCGTTCGTCTCTCCAGAAGACTGTTGTCCGGAGACTCGACGACATTCAAACGCGATATGGGTTGATAGAAACTCGGCCAGCCGGTACCGGATTCAAACTTGGTCTGGGAATCATAGAGGGCCGTGTCACAACAGATGCAGCGATAGATCCCCGCGGCATGGTTATTCACATACTTTCCACTACCCGGCCGCTCCGTATCGGCCTTGCGCGTCACTTCATAAGCCAGCGCCGAAAGCTGCTTCTTCCATTCCGCATCGGTTTTGGTCACTCTTGCCATCTGCATGCGCCCAAGACTTTTTCCCGACGGCGAAAACTGCTCGATGGGTACCGTTGAAGACGGCTTGGGTCCGGATACTTGTCCCAGAGTCATCCTCGCGACCGCCGCTGCGGCGCACCCACCCATTGCGCTCCACAGGAAATTCCGCCGCGAACTGGATTTCATCTGAAGTTTCTTTGCAGACTTCACGTGCACCTCCAAATTGGGTTTCGCCGCTTTCAACCGAAAGTAAATGAATACGCCTGAATGCCCGTATCCAGAAACTCAATCGTAAACGTTCTATCGCGAATGTCGCCCGATTGGCGTACCAATTGATACAGCCGTTGATCGCGCGCGACGCCCGAACCACTGGAATCAATGTCGACTCCGTGATCCGCTCCGGGTTCCTGTCCGTCGATTGTCACTCGAAATCGTACCGGCTTGCCGTCCATACCAGGCCCAAGGACGAGATGTAAATCCCGCGCATGAAAACGAAAGACGATCTTTCCACCGGCCCCAAGCGAAACCGCTTTCTCTGCGTCCATGCGCCAACTGCCGGACAATCCCCATTCGTTCATATTCAGACTGCCAGGCACCGAATACGTTTTCTCCGCACCACGACCAAACCCGCCAGGCGACACGAAATGCTGGGCACGTTCGTACCCGATATAGGTCTCGTGAGAACCCACATGCTTTTCGTCGGCAGAAGCCTGAATGCCTTCCTTACGAATATCGGAAACAGTCGGAGGAAGATCATGCGCACCGGCTTCCAACAACAGTTGACGGATCAATTCCTCAGACCCGTCGTAATCTCCTTCTCCAAAATGATGGCCGCGTATGTGCCCCTTCGCATCGATAAAGTAATGTGCCGGCCAGTATTGATTGTTGAAAGACTGCCAGATGGCGTAGTTGTTATCCAAAGCCACCGGATATTTAATCCCGAGGTCACGCACGGCGCGCTTCACATTGCTTTCGTTCTTTTCAAATGCGAATTCCGGAGCGTGAATCCCGAGCACGACCAGGCCATGATCTTTGTACTTTTCGTACCAGCTCGTAATGTATGGCAAAGCACGCAGACAGTTGATGCAGGAATAGGTCCAGAAGTCGATGAGGACGACCTTGCCTCTCAAGGACTCCGGCATGAGAGGTGCGGAATTCAACCACGCCACCGCGCCGGCAAGAGGCGGGAAGTCCCCTTCAACTGGAGGTCCTCCGGCATGTGCCTTGTTCGACATCATGGCGCCGCCTGTCATGGCACCGCCGGTCACGGCGCCACCGGTCATGGCACCGGATGTCCTTGCTGCGGTGGGCGCAGATGACTCTTCCTCCGGATGAATCCAATTCAACAGGGATTGCTCGATGCGATTGGTATTGGCGGTGGAAAGTCGCGTGAGAGTTCCCGTGTCCCATCCGAGCGCAATGACGACAACGGCCGCGAGAACGGCGACACCGAGACCGCGGCGCACCCATTCCCCTACCCCAAGGGATCGCTTCATTGCAATGAATACGCGGCCTCCGATAACCGTCGCAATCGCCAGCGATGACATGGCGCCGAGTGCATAGGCAAAAAGCAGCGCTGTCGTCTGCGCGCTCGGACCGTTGATAACGGCGCCAGTCAGGATGAGTCCAAGGATCGGCCCCGCACATGGAGCCCACAGGAATCCCGTCGCGATTCCAAGGACGAGCGATGACACAGCACCATTCCCGCTCCCGGACTCCGGAGACGGCATAAAACGGTTGCCCAGGGCAACGATTGGGCGAGTTATCCAATTGGCCAGGGTTTCCGACAATAGAGTCAATCCGCTTACCGTCAACAGAATCAATGCAAGCAGGCGGCCGTAGTCGTTCACGCGCACCGCCCATGCACCGCCAACGGCAGCCAGCGTCCCGATCGCCGCAAACGTCAGGCCCATTCCGACAAGCAGAGGAAGAGAACTCCGGACGAATCGTTGCCCCGTGCGGGCAAAAACGAATGGCAGAACCGGGAGAATGCACGGACTCAGAATCGTCAGGACTCCACCGACAAACGCCAGAATTGCTGTGATCACATTGCCTCTTCGCTAACCGAGTGCATCGCGGGAATGAAGTTGAGGTTATCGGCCCAAAAGCGACACCAGTGCGTTATATAGCACTTAATATGATGACCCGCACAATATTCGCCGGCCTGCTTTCGGACGAATGACTCATCAAGCTGCTCCGATTACTGTAGGGGCGGTCTATGACCGCCCACGATGTCACACGTGAAGCATTGTGGGCGGTCATAGACCGCCCCTACAGTAGGATTCAGCGAAGCCATGGCTTCTCGGCGATGGCCTTCTTCACAGCTTCCACCATGCCGGGTGGCGGCCCCAATTGGGCGAGGACCAGCGGCTTGCCGGTTTCCAGCACGCTCTTGAGATTCGACAGGATCGCAGGCCAGCCGGACTGCCCACCCTTGAAGATCGCATCCGGCACCTTCCACGAGTGACTTTCCGTCATCGTCAAACGCACAGCTTCGTCGCAAAGCTCGATGTCATAGGTAACGAGGCATTCGCGCAATTGGCCGAACTCGCCCATTCCTTCGACCAGCCAGGTGCATGAGAAACGCATGGGGGGCGACCACTCGGCCACCTCGCCGATCACATGGACGCGGCCGTCGGGGTACAACAGCTTGAACGCACCGCCGGTCTTCGGCTCGACATCGACCGCGAAGCCGAGGAAATATGTAGGTCACATAGATCGTCCGAGGTTTAAATTTGTTCACGTCGACCATCACGACCTACTTCTCAAAGGCGACATCGCCAGTCTCGAGCAGCGACTTCAGGTTCGACAGGATCTTCGGCCAGCCGCTGGACACCGCCTCGATCATCGGGCCGCCCTGCTCGGTCTCGGCCTCGTGCGTAATGGTGAGTTTCACTGCCTTGCCGCCAAAGTCCGGATAGTAGTCGGCCAATTCGATCTCCATCGTGCAGCGCGTATAGCCCGCCGCCTTGAGCTCCGGCTTGAACTGGTTATGCCAGTGGATGACAAGCCGCTTTGACGGAACGGACTCCAGAATTTCGCCGCTGTCGGCCGTGCGGCCGTCCGGAAACTTGATGCTCCATGGCGAGCCCGGCTTCCAGTCGCATTCGGCGGTGATGCCAAACCAGTATTTCCGAATTGTCTCCGGATGGGTCAGCGCCGCCCACAGCTTTTCCGGCGTTGTGCGAATGTAGGTGACGTAAACGAATTTCGGTTTGCTCATTGTTATCCTCCTGTGTCTTCTTCCAATGCTTTCTTCATGTCACTGAGGGCTTGCAGCCGCCCTCGTTCAAATTTCCCGATCCAACGTTCACCGATCTCGTGGATCGGCACCGGATTGATGTAGTGCAGCTTCTCGCGTCCCTTCTTCACCGTAACGACGAGATTGGCCTCCTCCAAAATCGCCAGATGCTTGCTCACGGCCTGACGCGTCATGTCGAGGTGCTCACATAGAGCGCTCAGTGTCTGGCCGTTTTCGGCACGCAACTGGTCCAGCAGTTTCCGCCTGCTCGCATCGGCCAGGGCCTTAAATACCGCATCCATTGTGGAATTATAATATGCAACCGTATGGTTGCCTTTCAAGATAAATTCTGAAGGCAGGCACCCGGCCGGAATGACGGCGCTTTTCGTGATGGACTATCAGCGGTTCTTTTCTGCAGGTCCTGCAGAGTGTTCGATTACCGCGGCAGTTTTTGCTGGATGTACAGTTCGATTCCCTCGACCGTGACTGGGCGGAGATGATGAGACGTGCCGAAATGTAGTTCGCGATCGAGCGCCAAAGGGCCGGACATTGAATGGGCCAGTGCTACCGCTGGACAGAGTCTTCTTGCGACTCTTTGGCTTTTTCGTGCCGCCGATTCTGACTCGATCTCCAAACAGGCGTATTGGGGATCGCTACTGCGTCCTCACCCGGTCGTGCAACCAGGTGCTCAGCGTCTCGAATACGCCGGGCGCCATCCGGTTGCCCGAAGGCTGCTCCATCAGTGAATGACTGGCGTTCGGAATCACCTTCACCGTGAAGTCCCGATGTCCGGCAGCGGTGAGCACACTGCGCATGTTGCCTGCTGCCTTCTCCGCATCGGTCGATGTATCCAATTCGCCGTATAAGGCAAGTACAGGGCATTTCACGTCCGCCAGCGCGGGAAGCGGACTGAACGAGAGCACGTGATCCCAGAGCCAGCGCAACTGCGCGGTAGAGCTGATATCCAGGCGCGTCCAGCCAACCAGCCAGCCCTTGTTCTCGCGCAGGGCGTCGTCCCGCTCCTTGAAGACCTGCTCGACGCCCTGACCAGTGCGAGCGGCGTCCACCCAGCGCGCGGTCGCGGCTTTCACTTCTGCAATCTGCGCATCCGTGAACCCATTGCGCCGAAGTGAAAGACCTGCCTGATAAAGCGTCGTCTCATATAGGGGCCCCATGAAGCCGGAGGAGTTGATGGCAAACGCGATGCGCTTGTCCCTGGCCGCCACCTGTGTGGTCAGCATTCCGCCTTCGCTGGACCCCCACAACCCAATCCGGCGCGCATCGATGTCCTTGCGTTGCCGCAGGAAAGCGATCGCGGCGTGCGCATCACTTGCAAGCCGGTCGGGAAAGTTTTCCTCCGGTAACGGATCTGGCGCGCCCGTTGAAGAATCGAGCCTTGTACCCGTCGAGTCGCCCGTACCCCGCTTGTCGAAGACCAGTACGGCGAATCCCAGCGATGTGAAGAAGTGCGGGTAGGGACCGAAAGAGTAACGCGTGAGTGGTCCTGAGCCGTGCAGAAGAATGATCGCCGGATGCGGACCGCCGGTGCCTGGAACCATCAAGGTTCCGGCCAGACGCACCGGACCATTGGCGATCTCGACCGCGCTTTCCGTAATGGCCGATCGGACTGCGAACTTCCCGGCACCGGCTGCAGGCTGCAGATGTACGCCTGTGACACCGCCCTTCGCATCAAGCTCAACCTGAATCTTCAGTTCGGCGGGTGTTTGAGTATTAAAACCGGGCCCCATTTCAAACTCGTTGTCCGCCACCTTGAACAGGCGCCGCACCACACCGGAATGGTATTCCGAATACAGTACTGCATCCTGACCGTCATCCATCACGAAACGATCGATGCCAATCATCTGGTCGTTGCCGACGCGATAGTTGCCATATACCGATGCGGAGAGAGCTGGCCGCTCTCGGACCTGACTTGCGCACACTGCGACGGCACACAACGACACTACGAACAAAGTAATTCGCATGGCGTAAACGCGTGGGTAATTCATCTCAGGATCTTATCGCGAATGCGGCCGCTGTGGTCACCAGCGCCTTAACCATGCTCCATCATATGACTTCTTTATTAGAAAACTCAGGAAGCATATCCGCCATCCGTCTCCCTCAACACGATGGGCTATACCCGCGATTCTTGAAGGGGAACGGAAGTAATCGGTCTTTGCCGCAGGTAAATGAAGTTTTCGCTGAAGGAAAAGGTTGTTGCGCACTCCCGATCGACCCATTCGCATAGCACCCTCACTCGATCTCACGAAGCAACCTCTGCTCGATGACGCGCACACGTTCCACCTGCCCCTTTGCCGGGAACCTTTCATAAAAACCCTCATTGCGAAACTCGTCTTTAAGCGCCGACCATCCGGAGATGTACTTTTCAAAAACTCGGGGCGATGGATTTTCCAGCCAGAGTCCCGCGATATTGCGTTCCTCCGCGAGATCGCCAAGAACCCGGATGACAGCCTTCAGTGAGACACTCGTCGTAAATTTGTAGCGGTCGTTGACCCCCCAGATTTTCTCCATCACGGAACGCACGGCCTTCAGGTAATCGGCGATCCACTCGAAGCTTCGCTCGGCCTTTCCCTTGAAGTCCTTCATGAAAATCCGGTCGTGCCGTTCCACAAGCTTTTTGATTTCATTGAAGAGTTCTGCCTGAAGAATCCATTTCTCCTGCTTGCTGCGGCCGCCCAGGCGGTTGATTTTGTATTGAAGTGGCGACGAAGGCTCCTCATAAAGCTTGCGTACCAGAACTGCCGCAAGCCGCGTCTTTTCGTCGTAGCGGCTGATGCGATCGAGCAGATCCACGAGGTGCGAGCGGTTGATACGCGTCTGCGTGGAATTGATGATCACGAACATTTCGGCCGCGAAGTCCGCGGTTTTCCCATCGAAGATCAGACAGGGCACATCGATTTGATCCAGCAGACTCGGATTACGCTCACCATAGAAATTCAGTCCGGCCAATCGGTGCTGACCATCGATGATCAGGAAGCCTGATTTCGGTTCCACAAGATTGCCGACGGATTCAAAGTGTCCGAGAGGTTTGAAACTCAATACTTCTTCGGAAAACAGAAGGATGGTTCCAGGAATGGCCGGCTGAGTCTCGGCGGATTCGTAAAAATTCACGATGTCGCGAATTTTGCGGCGGCTCATTAAACGTTGAAACGCCTTCTCGCTTTTTTCCACCGATCCGATGAATTTCGCAATCGGATCGTCCATGTCCGCTTCGGCTTCGATCGCTTCGCCTTCAAAATAGAATCGGCTGGTGAAACGAACGCGGCTCAGGACATCGCGCGCCTTGAAGGAGGCAAAATAAAACATCCCGTCTTTTTGTCG
>Ga0163163_10005156_pt1 | contig 11266 bp, 12 predicted proteins | sample S65metaG_FD_119766 | JGI IMG/M metagenome (GOLD analysis project Ga0163163, IMG submission 119766) | Switchgrass rhizosphere microbial communities from Kellogg Biological Station, Michigan, USA - S6-5 metaG | ecosystem: Host-associated > Plants > Roots > Rhizosphere > Soil | place: USA... | reverse complement strand
GTTTTGGCCGGGCCGCTCGCGATCAGGGCCGCCGTCCGTGCCGCATGCAGAATCCTGCCCGGCGCCAGATCGTCTGTGTAGGCATACCCTGTGCGCTCGCCGCTGATGACTCGCACGCCGCAACCTGCACTAATACCCTGCGACGCCGACTTCACCATCGACTCATCGACACTTAGAGAGGTCGAGGTTAGATATTCGAAGTAGAGATCGGCATAGTCGCCACCTGCCGACAAAGCCGCCGACAGATACTTCTCCACGTCGTTCTCGTTCAATCCGTATTTTTCGAAGAAGAACCGCTTATCAGGAGAACTCACTGTGCTCACAATCGATTGGATGATGCACCCACCCCGAAGGAACCAAGGAGCAGGGCCTTTGCCCCGATTATTTCACAGAATGAACGCTGGAACCCCACCAGTAATGCATCCGTGTGCAATGTTTCACTAGCAACGGGGCTCCTCGTTGCCTTTAAGCTGGCAGGTCTGTTAGCGTCGCTGGAAGCCTGGCGACATTTCGTAATCACCTGACATTCACTGTCGTTCACGGCTCCTCCTTGAAACCAATAGAGAAATCGATGACCGATCCTCGACCAGTGAACGCCAATCAGACCAGTCCAACCGAAACGCCACGTCCCATAAATTTGGTTCGCAGCTTTGGCGCTGTATTCGCCGGCATGATTGCAGTCTTCGTTCTTTCTCTTGGCACCGATGCCGTCTTACGCGCGATCGGCATATTCCCACCCTACGCTCAACGAATGTCCGATCCCCTCTTTGTCGTCGCCACCGCCTATCGAATCGTCTTCGGCATCCTCGGCGGCTACATCACCGCGACCCTCGCACCCGCGCGCCCCATGCAACATGCTCTGTTCTACGGCCTAGTCGGCCTCGTTCTCAGCATCATCGGAGCTGTCGCCACTTGGAACATGCCAGAACTCGGCCCCCGCTGGTATCCCCTCGCATTGGTGATCACCGCAATCCCCTGCGCATGGATCGGCGGCAAACTCCGCGTGAATCGTTCCCAGTCACAGTGATTCACCTTTGCTCTTATTCCAGGTTCTTCACCCTCTCCGCCACCCCCATCAACGCTTCCAGCCCATCCTCCGGCCTATCCAGGTAGAAGTACACGCAACTCGACCAATCGTCTTCGCGTTCGAAGATGCCGCCCTTGGTTGTATCCATCGCAACTCTCCCGGCGCCCGCCTTATATAGTGTTCGCTTGTTCTGCTGCACGGCTGCGCGCGCTTCGTCCACCAGGTAGCCAATCTGCTGAATCGTCACACGAATGTCCCGGTAGAAATACACAGGATCGACGATGTGGTAGCGGTAGAACGCCCACTCTTGTTTCTTTTCGTCCGCAACCGGTGCTCCCTGATACGAGTTCACGAATCGGCCCTCGCCCCATCCCGTGCCGATGTAGTCTTCGGTTCCAGTTCCCGCCAGGGTAGGCCACTCCTTGTCGCCGTCGAGATAGATTTTCACCTCGCCCTCCCCCCACCAGGTATTGAAATATGTCTTCGCGTCCGCGCGAACGCCGATGTTCGCGCCGAGATACCGACCGTGTCCCTCAACCTTCGGCAGAATCGTGTAGTCCTGTTGCATCTTCGTCGGATTCTCCCGCCGGAAGTGAGCATGGAAGTAGAGTGTCTCCGGTCCGTGCCTGTCGCCCAGCGTGTAGTCGACTTGGTAAAAGAACAGCGGAACGTCGTTCGCATTCTCGTTGGTGACCACGATCTTCATCCCCGTTCGAAACGGCATCGGCACAAAGCAATTGAAACTCCGCCCTTCTGGACTGGAAAACAGCGCCGACTCAAAGACTGCGGTCCGTCCCAATCCCACACCGAAAAAATCTCCTAGCGGCGCGCTGACCGCAGGCGTCTTCGCTCCGTCCCAGTACATGTCGATCCGCAGGCTGCGCAACATCTTCGGGCTCCGATCCGGAATCGTGATCCAGATCTTCCGCACCGTGCCACTCGTTCCGCTTGCCTCAGCCAGCACGCGACTCTGGCCGGCTTTCAGTTCTGCATAGGCCGAGCCCTTTCTTCCTGCATTCGTCTGTGCTGCTTTGGACTTCTCGCCTGCCGCGTTCTCAGCATTGGCCCAGCGCGTTTCAACTTTCTGCTCGGGCATTTGAAAGAGCTCTTGTGCTCGGAGACTTAGCGGCATCAATAGTGTCCCCAAGCCGACCGTTATCACCAACATCCGGCACTCGTTCACAGGTTCCTCCAGCTCTAAACGTGATCCTACATTCAGAGTAGCCAACCAGAAGGTCTCAGCGGGACTCTAATCTCATCCGTCAGGCCGATTGCAGGCCGAGGAGCAGGCCATGGCTGTCTCCACCGTGAACCCGTCACCGCTCGCTGGGTTCCATCTCAACAACGCTCCCGCCGGATTCGATCCCGCGCGTGAGTTCCCTGAAGGCTTTCTTAATTTCCTGGCCCCTCTCCACAAGCGCTTTACGCCCTGGCAGCAGGTGCTGATCAGCAAGCGGAAGCAGGCATTGCGAGCTGCGCATAACGGACAGCTACCGCACCACCTTTCCCGCTCGGACTCCAGCAAGTCGGAATGGCGCATTGAGCTGCCCGAGTGGTGCCGCGATCAGCGCAACCAGATGACCGGCCCAGCCGACGAAGCCGAGCTCGTCGTCAAAATGCTCAACTCCGGCGCGCCCGGCGTAATGCTCGACCTCGAAGACTCCACCGTCAATGAGTGGGATCATCAGCAACTCGGCCTCGAAAATGTTCTGTCGGCGTTGCGCGGCGAGCTAACCTATCACGACAAAAAGCGCGATCGCAAAGTCGGAATTAATAACAGCTCAACCGTCATCTGGCTTAGGGTTCGCGGGCTCCATTTGAGCCAGGCCGGTGTTGCCAACGGCGAAGTCATGTCCGCCTCGCTATTTGACGTCTGCCAGCTTGTCTACCGCGTCAATCCTGCTGAATTGAAGCATCCGCTCGCCATCTACATTCCCAAGTCCGAATCCGCGGAAGAAGCGCTTTGGTGGAGCAACCTGTTTAAGGCCGTTGCCGAGATGCGCGGTTGGCCCACCAATTACATCAAGTGCATGGCACTGGTTGAGTCCCATCCACTCGCATTCCAGATGGAGGAGTTCCTTTATAACCTTCGCGATCACATTCTCGGGCTCAACCTCGGCCGTTGGGACTACATGGCATCGCTCATTCATTTCAATCTCGAAGATCCGCGATGGGTGCTCCCCGACCGAAACACCATTCCTCATGACGTGCCCTTTTTTCAAAACCTTCGCGACCTTCTCCCTGAGGTCTGTCATAAGCATGGCGCTATGGCCATCGGCGGCATGACCGCACTCTATCCAAGCCGCGAGGATCCCGAACTCAACGAGCGCGCACTATCGATTCTCGCCAAAGACAAGAAGAACGAAGCGAACTCGCTGATGGACGGCGCGTGGACCGGCCACCCGGACCAGAACCAGATCGCCGTCGACCAATTCCCGTTTCCTAATCAGGTCGACAGGCGTCAGCCCCACGCAGAGCGCTATCCCGACCTCCGACCTATTCCGGAGAACGTCGGCAAACGAACTGTGGATGGAACCCGCGCAGCTGTTCGTACCACCATCCGATATCGCAATGGAGTCCTTAACGGGAAAGGCGCGAGCTTGCTGGACGGCTACATGGAAGATCTCGCAACCGATCGCATCTATCGACTGATGCTCGCGCAGCGAATGCGCCATTTCTCCAGTACTCCAATCGTCGATGCAGATAGCGGGCAGGCCGTTCCGCATACCGAGGCATTCCTGACCCGCATCTTCGACGAGGAATTGGAGAGGCTGATTGCAAAGCCCGGCAAGGACCTGGGTACGCCGGAGACATTCCGCGAAGCCCGCCGCATAAGCGAGGCAATGGTCCGCAACAACGAATTCGATCCGTTCTGATTGATGATCGGAACGGGGTACTCCGTCTAAGCCGCGCTTGGGCGGGGTCGATAGTTTTTTGTCTCTGAAAGGATTGTTATGAACTCTCGCCCCGTTGACATCACCGCAACCTGGACCACCGACACCCGCTGGAGTGGAATCGATCGTCCCTACAAAATTGAGGACGTTGCACGCCTCCGCGGCTCACTCCACATCGAGCACTCGCTTGCTCGCCATGGCGCCGAGACCTTGTGGGAGCTCATGAAGTCCGAGCCCTACGTCGCCGCACTTGGCGCGATGACAGGCGGCCAGGCTGTCGAGATGGTGCAGGCCGGTCTCCAGGCTATCTATGTCAGTGGTTGGCAAGTTGCCGGTGACGCTAATACCGCGGGGCAAGTCTATCCGGATCAGAGCCTGTACCCCTGCGACAGCGTTCCCGCCATGGTTCGCCGCATCAACAATGCCCTTGCACGCGCTGACCAGATCCATCATCAGGAAGGCAGGAATGGTGTCAACTGGTATGTTCCGCTTATCGCCGACGCTGAGGCTGGTTTCGGCGGAACTCTTAACGCCTACGAACTCATGAAGGCGATGATCGAGGCTGGAGCCGCAGGCGTTCATTTCGAAGACCAATTGTCGTCGGCAAAGAAATGTGGACACATGGGCGGGAAAGTTCTTGTCCCGACATTCGAAGCCGTGCAAAAACTCATTGCTGCCCGCCTGGCTGCCGATGTCATGGGAGTTCCCACCGTCATCGTCGCGCGCACTGACGCCAACAGCGCCAAGCTTCTCACCAGCGATGTCGACGAGCGCGATCGCGAGTTCACCACCCACGAACGCACTCCTGAAGGATTCTGCAAGATTCGTGGCGGCCTCGAGTGCGCCATTGCACGCGGTATCGCTTACGCACCTTATGCCGACCTCGTTTGGTGCGAGACCTCCGAACCCGATCTCGCGGAAGCTCAGCGCTTCGCCGAAGCCTTGCAGGAAAAGCATCCCGGCAAGATGCTCGCTTACAACTGTTCACCGTCTTTCAATTGGAAGAAGAAGCTCGACGACGCCACCATAGCGAAATTCCAACGGGAACTCGGCGCCATGGGATACAAGTTCCAGTTCATTACCCTTGCTGGTTTCCACGCACTGAACCATTCCATCTTCGAGCTTGCTCGCGGCTACAAAGAGTCCGGCATGACCGCCTATTCCCAATTACAGCAGCGGGAATTCGCCAGTGAGAAAGATGGCTATCGCGCCGTAAAGCACCAGCAGTTCGTGGGCACCGGTTATTTCGACGACATAACTCAAGTCATCGCCGGAGGAGCTGCTTCCACAACCGCGCTCAGCGGATCAACGGAGGAGGAGCAGTTCACGGCGGATCACCTGTTCGAGGCCGGACCCAAAAGTCGAACGGAGTCGCCGTTGGATAGCGCGGCATAGTCGTCATCGCGACGAGGAATGAGAGGGACAGGCGCTCTGCCTGTCCCTTCCTATTGCGCAAAACTCTGCACCCGTATCTCTTCTACGGTTTTGTAAGGATTACAAGTGTCTCCTGAAAAATAGCGGGCAACCCTATATAACTTCCCACCCCACAATCGCTTACAGAGATTTTGTTTGGAACGTCCCGTGCATTACTCCCTAGGTATGACGAATTTACAAAATTCGAAGCTGACGGCAAATTTCGTCCGAAGAAAGAATCAGGACGGCTCGGTCGATTCCATCTGTACCCGCTGTTATGTCACCGTGGCGACCGGTAGCGAAACTGAACTCGAACTAGCCGAATCCACCCATCAGTGCCGGGGCAAGCTGTCTAACTAGTTGCATGACAGCTGCCTCGGCGATTGGGAGCGCTTTTTTCCCCCACCGCTGCTGCTCCGCCGCTAAGCTCCCGCATCCAACTTGCTGCATCGTATGGAACGCTACCTTTGTATTCATTCACATTTCTATCAGCCACCACGTGAGAATCCCTGGCTCGAAGCAATCGAGCTCCAGGACTCAGCCGAGCCGTACCACGATTGGAATGAGCGAGTTGCCGCCGAATGCTATACGCCCAACGCCACCGCTCGCATTCTAAGCAGCGATGGCCGCATCGAGAAGATCGTCAATAACTACGCCTCGATGAGTTTCAACTTTGGTCCAACGCTTCTTTCCTGGATGCAGGAGAAAACACCGGATACCTATGCGGCCATTCTGGAAGCTGATCGCGTCAGTCGCGAAGCGCGCTCCGGACATGGCAACGCAATCGCGCAGGTTTATAACCACATCATCATGCCTCTTGCGAATCCTCGCGATAAGCGAACCCAAGTGATGTGGGGGCTTCGGGATTTTCAGGAGCGTTTTGGCCGTGATCCCGAAGGCATGTGGCTCGCCGAAACCGGCGTCGATGTCGACTCTCTCGAAGCTCTCGCCGATAACGGAATCAAGTTCACCATCCTGGCTCAGCACCAGGCACGTGGAGTTCGCAAACTGGGTCAAGGCGGGAAATTCCGCAATGTCGAAGGCAGCAAGATCGACCCGACTCGCGCCTATATTTGCAAACTCCCTTCTGGAAGGACGATCAATCTCTTCTTCTACGACGGAGCAATCTCTCAAGCCGTCGCCTTCGAAGGACTACTCCGGAATGGCGAGGATTTCGCCAAACGCATTCTCGGAGGATTCTCCGATCACCGCGATTGGCCTCAACTCATGCACATCGCCACGGATGGCGAGACCTACGGACATCATCATCGTTATGGCGAAATGGCGCTTGCCTATGCCCTCGAGTACATCCAGCACAACCAACTCGCCCAATTGACGAACTATGGCGAGTACCTCGAGAAATACCCAGCTACCCACGAAGCCGAAATTATCAACAACACCTCTTGGAGCTGCGCCCATGGCATAGAGCGGTGGCGCAGCAATTGTGGATGTAACTCGGGAATGCATGCGGGATGGACTCAGGACTGGCGCGCACCTCTTCGCAATGCGCTCGATTCCTTGCGTGAAGATTTGGCGGTACCTTTCGAGCGTGAAGCTTCCCTGCTCCTCAAGGATCCATGGAAAGCGCGGGACGCCTACATCGAGGTTATCCTCGATCGCTCATCCGCGAGTCTTGCCGAATACTTTGCCGAGTACGCAACGCATCCCCTCACCCGGGAAGAAGAGATTCGCGCACTGCAGCTTCTGGAAATGGAGCGCCACGCTCTATTGATGTACACGAGTTGCGGTTGGTTCTTCGACGAGCTCTCCGGCCTTGAGACCGTGCAAGTCATCATGTACGCCGGCCGCGCGCTGCAACTCGCGCAGGTAATCTTCAAGGACGGCTTCGAGCAGCGCTTTCTGGAGAATCTGCGCGTAGCAGTAAGCAATGTAAGTGAATATGGCAATGGCGGCGACATCTACGAACGCTGGGTGAAGTCTGCTGAAGTCGACTTGCTCAAGGTCGCAGCCCACTACGCCATCAGTTCGCTCTTCGATCGCTACGAACGTCAGAGCAGTATCTTCTGCTACAACGTCGAGGTTGAGAGGGACAGACGCAGCGTATCGGGCCGAGCCCAGCTCGCATTGGGACGTGCGTGTATTCGCTCTCGTATAACTCTCGAACAGGCCGACGTCACTTACGGCGTCCTGCACTTCGGCGATCACAACATCAGTGCCGGTGTTCGCGACTTCCGGAGCGACCAGGAATTTCAAATGCTGGAAGCTAACGCGATCGCCACGTTCCAGGCCGCGGATCTACCGGGTACCCTCCGCGTCCTCGATCGCCATTTTGAACGCGTCGCCTACTCCTTGCGGTCACTCTTCAAAGACGAACGTCGCAAAGTCCTCCGAGAGATCCTGCGCACCACGATGGAGGAGGTCGAGTCCGCGTATCGTCAAATCTACGAGCATCACGCTCCGCTCATGGATTTCTTCGGCGAAATCGGCTCCCCGCTCCCAAGCGTACTGCGCCTTACCTCTGAATTTGTGCTCAATGCCCGCATGCGTCGCGGCTTTGACGTAGAAGATCCCATCCCGGTTGCTGAATTACGCTCGGTGTTGCAAACAGCCAACCGCGAACGAGTCCAGCTTGGCATGAACGGCCTTCCATTCGTCATCTCGCGCCGGCTGAATCGAATCAGCGCCTCCCTGCCAGCCGACCCTGAATCGGCCACGTTGGACTACCTAAACGAAGTCATCGCGCTCGTTCGCGAATTTCCTTTCGAAGTCGACATCTCGAGATTGCAGGACCGTTGTTACGAACTCTTGCAATCGGTTCTTCCCGTTCATGCGAGAAACGGTGAGACCGAATGGGTGCAGCGATTCACGGAACTCTGTGACCGTTTGGAGTTACGGCTGCCAGAGGTCGAGGCGCGGGAAGAAGCGCCAATCCACGCTGCATAGGTCTTCCGGGATAGCCCACTCTAGAAACCCGCATGTAAAGCGGGTTTCCCGCATCTCGTGTGAACAATGTTCCTTGACAACATAGGGTGTGCAGTAGCTTAATCTGCGATCAACAGGTGCCAACCTGCAGGAGAACGCATGAACAAGGCCGATTTGATCGATAAGATTGCGGCGTCGACCGGCATCAGCAAGTCGAATGCGGCGATGGCCATCGACACTCTAGTCGATGGAGTTACCGCCGCCCTGAAGAAAGGTGACAGGGTGACATTAGTCGGTTTCGGCACCTTCGCCGTTTCGCAACGCAAGGCGCGCAACGGACGGAATCCACAGACCGGCGCTGTCATTAAGATTGCGGCCCGAAAAGTTGCAAAATTCACCCCCGGGATCGAGTTGAAGAAAGCTGTCAACAAAAAGTAGTCAACTCGCGACATAAGTCAGTCGTAACAAAGGCGGCAGGTAATCCCTGCCGCTTTTGCTTGCTTGAAGTCATCTAATGCTTATCGGGCACTCCGTCCGACCAAGTACAGGCGGGAGTGGTAAATACTGCGTTCCTCCCACGATTTGCTGATTTCCACAGCTTTCCTGTAAAATTAACGTTTTGCGATAGAGGTCCAGAGACTGCTATGAAGGCTGCAATTCACCCAACTTACGACGAAGTACGCGTTCTTTGCGCGTGCGGTAACTCTTTCACCACCCGCTCGACCCATAAGGGCGATATCCACGTGGAAATCTGCTCCGCCTGCCATCCCTTCTTCACCGGTAAACAGAAGATGCTGGACACCGCCGGCCGTATCGAGCGTTTCCGCCGCAAGTACGCCAAGAGCGACGACAAGAAGTAGTCGGTACTCCGACTCGCTAGACATCCAAGGCCTCTGCCCACCATGGCAGAGGCCTTCTGTTTCCCTGTATTCCTTTAGTAACGCCGAAGTGGAGAAGTTCACTGGGCTTAGCGCCGTGCAGGTTCTAGCATTTCATCCATGAACCCGGCCCTTATAAAGCGCTTGTTTCTGATACTAGCCCTCTCGACTACCACGATCCTTCTCCACGCACAGGACTCCCTCGGAGACGTAGCACGCCAGAACCGATCCAGTAAGCCCGGCGCCAGCCGCGCCAAGGTAGTCGTCGACGAAGATTCAAGCCCCATCCGCAACAAGTCGCCTTTCCCCAACCTTGCCATGACCGGATTCGACAATACCGATGAAATTATCCGCGCCATGGAAGCCTACCGCACCAGCCATACCCTCGAAGAGGTCGAGTCCTCCGTTCACGCCTGGTTCGATGAATACGACGCGGCCCTCGAAAAAGCCATCGCCGAACAGATCGCCATCAAGGATCGGCAGTCGTCCCGCTACTACGGCCCGCAAAACAGCACGCTCGATCGCACGAATGACAATCGGCAATACGAACAGCGCCGAATCGCCGAGGCCCGTGCCGCCGAAGATGACCGCCGTCGATACAGCATTGATGGACTCGCTTGCGCCCGGATTCAACAGGCATTCGGACGGGTTCGCAACTATCTCAACGGGAAGAATTTGAAGTATGACTGGTTCAAAATCAGGTTCGGCAATGGGAATGGAAGTTGGTAAGCCGCTTACATTTAATGACTTACGCAGGCAGTGACTCAGGGCGTTCAACCATGGTCACCTTGACGCTATGGTCGTCCCCGCACATTATGCAGATGTACCGGCGCCCCCCATTCGCCAGGTTCTAAATCCAATACTCATACATTGAAGGAGTTTGAATTGAGAAAGACATTCTTCGTAGTCTGCCTGGTTGTCTGCTGCAGCATGATCGCGATCGCCCAGGATTACAAAAAAGCCGAAGTCTTTGGCGGGTATCAGTGGACCAGCATGGACTTTGGGGCCGGCAACGACCGTCAGAATTTCAACGGTTGGAACGCCGCCCTGACCGGCTACATGAACAATAACTTCGGTATTACTGCCGATTTCTCCGGCTCCTATAAATCTGAGTCCGGTGTGAGCGTGAAGTCTTACACTTATATGTTTGGACCAACGCTTCGCGCTCCGATGGATAATGCGACCCCATTTGTGCACGCCCTTTTCGGTGGCGTTCATGAATCGGCAAGCGCTTCCGGTCTCGGTGGGTTGGGTAGCGATTCGTCCTTCGCATATGCGATCGGCGGCGGATTCGACTACAACATGTCCCCGGGCGTTGCCATTCGAGTAGCGCAGTTCGATTTCCTCGGAACCCGCTTCGGCGGCGAAACCCAGAAGAACTTCCGCTATTCCGGCGGTATCGTTTTCAAGTTCTAAAACCTGATTCAATCTCCGTGGTACGGCCCACGCGAATTGCGTGGGCTTTTTTCTTTTCGGCTCCGATCAAGTGTTCGGCCGAGCGCAGGCTGCGCCTTTCGCACCCGAAGTCGAGGCCCCTTCTGTCTCGCTGCTCCACTACTTCACCTTCTCCAGTGCTTCGTTGATCTGCTTCTCCCACTTCGGTCCTGCTTTCCCATCGTTCTCCGCCAAGTGCCGGACATGCTCATTCGCATCCGCGCTTAGCGCAGTGCGTTCATATTCCACCGCGACGTGTGTTGAACTTCCTTGTGGGGTCAACTGAATCGTTATCAACGTGACCATCTTCTCCGGGATCACGTACGCATACTGGACTCGCCCAACATTTAGATCGAACGCCGTATTCACCCACGTCGCATTCAGGTTGCCATGTTTGACCGTGAACACCATCCCTCGCACATCCGCTGCTGGCGTGGGAAACACAAATTCAGGATTCCACTCCGGCGCCCAATCCCGCTCGCGTTCGGCGCCGAATAGCGGTCCAACCGTCTTCATCGGCCCTTTCGCCACAAATTCAAATTTCTCCTCGGTATGCGCCAACGCCGTCGTAGACACCGATAATCGGACGGGCGAATAAGCGTTGTTAAATGGCATCAAATGCCGCGGCGTCATAACCGCCACTGCTCCCGCCGTAACTCCTAGTGCAAACATCCAATGCGCTTTCATCGCTACTTCTCCTTCAATTTGTGACTGTCTGTCGCATGCAGCGTCATCCC
>Ga0163163_10005153_pt1 | contig 11268 bp, 10 predicted proteins | sample S65metaG_FD_119766 | JGI IMG/M metagenome (GOLD analysis project Ga0163163, IMG submission 119766) | Switchgrass rhizosphere microbial communities from Kellogg Biological Station, Michigan, USA - S6-5 metaG | ecosystem: Host-associated > Plants > Roots > Rhizosphere > Soil | place: USA... | reverse complement strand
GCCTGCAGGTAGCGCCGGGTCTTCTCGGAGTCGTTCTCGGGCGCGATCAGCAGGCTCAGCGTGTAGTCGGTGTTCGCCAGGTGCATCGCGACACCCTGGATGACGGTGGCGAAGTAGGGGTCGGAGAAGAACTTCGCCGTGTTCTCGGGGATCACGAGCGCGATCGAGTAGGTCCGCCGGCTCGCGAGGATCTGCGCTGCGCGGTTGGGGACGTATCCCAGCTTCTCGATCGCCGCCTTCACCGCGGCGACCGCCTCGGGCGTCACCTTGGGCGAGTCGTTCACCACGCGCGACACCGTGGATCGCGAGACCCCGGCCGCAGCGGCCACCATCTCGAGGGTGGGCTGGGCCTGCGCGGTCCGCGGACCCGACGACGTCACGTTGGTGGTCATGACGCGCCTTTCGTCCGACCCGGCAGAATCCTCATCCTAGAGGGCGCGCCGGGCGATGATTCGCCGGTAGTCGATCGCGCTGTCCTTGAGCGTTCGCAGCTGGGTGTCGTAGTCGACACGCACCAATCCGAAGCGCTTGTCGTAGCCCCATGCCCACTCGAAGTTGTCCATCAGCGACCAGTAGAAGTAGCCGCCGACGGGAACCCCTCCGTCGATCGCATCGAGGATCGCCCCGAGGTGAGCCCGCACGAAGTCGACACGGTCGGCATCGTGAACGCTGCCGTCGGCGTCAACGACGTCGTCGTAGGCCGCGCCGTTCTCGGTGACGAACAGCTTGACCTCTCCGCGGGTGTACTCCTCGTGCACCCGTCGCAGCAGTCGGGTCAGACCCTCGGGCTGAACCTCCCAGCCCATGGCGGTGACCGGCAGCCCTTGAGAGTGCCAGACGACGCTCTCGGCAGCGGGGAATGGCGACTTCTTCGGCCGGGCGCTCGGTGCGGCGTTGCGCACCTCACCCTCGCTCGGGTGGCCGCCGACCAGCTCGCCGTTGTAGTAGTTCACGCCGAGTGCGTCGATCGGGGTCGAGATCGTCGAGGTCGCCCGGCAGGATGTGCGACTCGAGGCCGTACTCCGCGACGTCGGCGAGGACGTCTGCCGGGTATTCACCACGGAAGATCGGGTCGAGGAAGACCCGGTTGAACTGCCCGTCGATCCTGCGCGCCGCGTCGACATCGGCGGGATCCTGCGGGTCGACAGCGTCGACCACGGTGAGATTGAGGGTGATGCCGAGCTGGAGCTCGGGGTCGCGTGCGCGCAGCTCTTCGACCACGAGTCCGTGGGAGAGCAGCAGGTGGTGTGCCGCGGCGAGTCCGGCGGCCTTGTCCTGCCGCCCGGGCGCGTGCTCGCCGCCGGTGTAGCTCAGGAACGACGAGCACCAGGGCTCGTTCAGGGTCGTCCAGGAGTCGATCCGGTCTCCGAGCGCGTCGTGCACGTCGAGCGCGTACTCGGCGAACCGCAGGGCGGTGTCACGGCTGGTCCACCCGCCGATCTCCTCGAGGGCCTGGGGCATGTCCCAGTGATACAGCGTGAGCCACGGCTTGATGCCGTGCGCCAACAGTTCGTCGACCAGCCGGGAGTAGAAGTCGAGGCCGGTCGGGTTGGTCGGCCCTCCGTCAGGACGCACGCGCGACCACGACGTTGAGAAGCGGTAGGTCTCGATGCCGAGATCGGCCATCATCGCCACGTCGTCGCGGTACCGGTGGTAGTGATCGCAGGCAACGTCGCCGTTGTCGCCATTCACCACAGCTCCGGGAACCCGGCTGAAGGCGTCCCAGATCGAGTCGCGACGTCCGCCCTCGTGGGCGGCGCCTTCGATCTGGTACGCAGCGGTCGCGACGCCGAACAGGAAGTTCTGCGGAAAGCGGCGACCCGCGCCCGCCTGCTCGGGTTCAGGCGACGAGCGCTCGATCGTCGTGTCGGTCATCCCTTGACGGCTCCCTGCATGATGCCGCTGACCAGCTGCCGGCCCGCCACGATGAAGAGCACGAGCAGGGGCAGCGTCGCCACCAGCACGCCGGCGAGCACGATCGAGTAGTCGACGAAGTAGTTCGCCTGCAGCTGCGACAGCGCGACGGGAAGCGTCGCATTGCTCGGGTCGAGCACGATGAACGGCCAGAAGAAATTGGTCCAGGTCATGATGAAGGTGAACAGCCCGAGCATCGCCGCCGCCGGCCGGGCGGCGGGGAATCCGATGTACCAGAAGGTCTTGATCATGTTCGCGCCGTCGATGCGGCCGGCCTCGATCAGTTCATCGGGAAGGGCCGTGCTCAGGTATTGCGTCATCCAGAACACGCCGAAGGCGGTTACCAGGCTGGGGACGATGACGGCGCCGAGGGAGCCGGTCCAGCCGAGTTGCGACATCACGATGAACAGTGGGACGACGCCCAGCTGCGTCGGCACGGCCGTAGTCGCGATGACGAAGACGAACAGTCCCTGACGACCGCGGAATCGCAGCTTCGCAAAGGCGTAGCCCGCCAGCGTCGAGAAGAACACGACAGACGCCGAGACGACGGTCGAGACGATGACGCTGTTCAGGATCGCTCGGAAGAACGCGACCCGCTCATTCGTGATCACCCTCGCCGCATTCGCGAGGAAGTTGCCGCCCGGCCACCAGGGCAGGTTGACGTCGTTGAGGCTCGAGGAGTCGCCACTGGCGATCAGGAACGCCCAATAGAGGGGGAGGACGGCGCCCAGCAGTGCCGCGATCAGCAGTCCGTATCCGAGAACGCCCGGTCGGGACGAGATGTCCGCGTTTCCGCGACGGCGTTTGCCTCCGCCGATGCCGGCCCGCAGACCCGCCCGCCTGGCAGGTTTTGCTGTGGGGCGGCCACTTACGGCCGCCGGTGTCAGGATCGGCGCGCTCATCGCAGCCCCTTGCTCTCATTGCCGGCGATTCGCCTGGTGATCGCCAGGTTGATCAGGCCGATCAGCACGATCAGAAGGAACAGCAGCCACGCGACGGCGGCCGCTCGGCCGAACGATCCGTCTTGGAACCAGCCGACGTTGTGCAGGTACACCGTCATCGTCAGCCACTGCTGATTGGCGCCGCCCGGCACGACGGTGCTGGCCTCGTAGAGCTGCGGCTCATCGAAGATCTGAAGCCCGCCGATGGTCGCCGTGATGATGACGAAGATCAGCGTCGGGCGCAGCTGCGGGATGGTGATCGACAGGAAGCGGCGGAACCGCCCTGCACCATCGATGCTGGCCTGCTCGTAGAGGTCGCGCGGGATCGCCTGCATGCCGGCCAACAGGATCAGTGCGTTGTAGCCCGTCCATCTGAAGTTGACCATGGTCGCGATCGCGATCTGCGCGGGCAGCGTGTCGGTGTGCCAATGGATCGGCGGGATTCCCACGAAGCCCAGCACGTGATTGACCAGGCCGTAGTTGTCGCTGAACAGCTTGCTGAAGATGAGCGCGACCGCGACCGGCATGACGATGTACGGAAGCAGCACGCCCATGCGCCAGAAGGTCTTGCCCTTGAGGTTCGAGTCGAGCACCGCGGCGATGGCCAGCGCGATGATGATCTGCGGGACCGCGGACAGAAGGAAGATCGTGAGCGTGTTGCGCAGGGCGATCCAGAACTGCCGCTGCTGAAACACCCAGACGAAGTTGTCGAAGCCGACGAAGGTGCCGGTGTGCAGGATCGGGTCGAACTTCAGCAGCGCGACATAGCCCGTGTACACGAGCGGGAAGAGCCCGACGATCGCGAACAGGATGAAGAAGGGCGAGATGTAGAAGTACGGCGATGCCTTGACATCCCAGCGCGCCAGCCGGTTGCCGATGCGCACCCGGCGAGAACTCTGGAGGGCGGGCGACGACGGTGTCGCGGCCCTGAGGCTGGGTGAGGTCATAGGAAGAATCCTGGTGAGTCGTGGGGCGGCTGGGCCGCGCGCTGATGATGCCCGCGATTCTGGGGGCGGTGCGGGGTGGTGCAAGAAAGGGTACGGGTCCGGGCCGCCGATGGATGGCGGCCCGGACCCGGTTGCGCTAGCTCAGCGCCTTGATGTCAGAGACAACCTGGGCCCACGAGTCGGCGACCGACTGCTGGCCCTGCTCGACGCGGGTCAGACCGTTCTGCACGGCGCCCATGATGGCTCCGTACTTGATGCCCTTGAACGGGATGACACCGGCGTCGGCGAATGCCTTCGCGCGGTCGGTGAAGATCTTCCCGATCGGAGCGTTGTTGAAGAACGGGTTCGTGGCACCGGTCAGCGCCGGGTCCTTGTACGCCGCGAGCTGGCTCGGGAAGTTACCGGCCGTCTTGAACGCCGAGATCTGCTGAGCAGGAGCGGTCAGCCAGTCGACGAATTCCTTCGCCTCAGCGGTGTGCTTGCCCTGGGTCGGAACGAGGAGGTACGAACCACCCCAGTTGCCGCCGCCGTTCGGGAACGCATTGGCGATGTTCCAGTCGGTGACCTTGGGGCTGTCGCCCTGGATCACGCCCATCATCCACGGCGGGCAGAGCATGGTGGCGAACTTGCCACCGGCCATGCCGCCCGACCAGTCATCGGTCCATTCCTGCAGGTGAGCCGACTCGGTCGCGCTCGCGCCCAGCACCGACTCGAAGGCAGCCTTCACATCGGGGTTGGTGGTCGCGATGACCGTGCCGTCGTTCTTCTCGAAGAAGTTCTTGTACTGATTGGCGAGGCCCTGGAAGGTCGCGCCGGCCGAGTCGAACCATGCGGCTCCGGTCTTCGCGGCCATGAACTGCGCGCCGACCTTGTAGTAGTTGTCCCAGTCGCCGGTCAGCAGCTGAGAAACGGCGTCGGGGTCGCTCGGCAGGCCGGCGGCCTTGAGCAGGTCGGCGCGGTAGCAGATCGCCTCGGGTCCGACGTCGGTACCGAGACCGATCTCCTTCTTGCCTGCCGTGCCACCAGCCGTCTTGTAGTCGGCGAACCGGCCCTTGTTGTCGGCCGATGCCAGGTCGACGAAGAGCTGCGGGTACTGCCTGACCTTCGGCATCCAGTCGCCGTCAACGGCCTCGACGTCCGAGAGGCCGTTGCCGGCCGCAAGCTTGGTGAAGAGGTTGGTCTGTGCGTCGTCCGAGGTCTTGGCGACCTTCTGCACGATCGTGACGTTCGGGTGGAGCTTGTGGTAGCTGGCGAGCAGGGCGTCGGTGTAGCCGAAGTTGTTGAAGGTGGCGAGCGTGAGCGTGACCTTCTTGTCACTGCTCGAGCCGCCGCCCGCCGAACAACCGGTGGCGAGCAGGGCGAGGGCGGAAGCCGCCGCGATGACGGCTCCTACCCGGGTGCGTCGTGAGAGTTTCACTGTCACTCCTTTGTGCGTGGATGTAGGGACGACCCGTGAGAGCGCTCCCAAACTTAGTGCGTGAGAGCGCTCCCACGGAACCGCCACAAAGATATGCACGGCGGACGGGCCGTGTCAACAACCAGAAAGCGGCGCGCACAGGAAATGCCGTTCAGAGGGATGTTATTGCGATCGCGACACCCCGAGCGGCACTCGCCGCGCATGAGGGGAACCGCCGTCCTCCTATGCTGAAGAGGTGTCCCGTGGAGTGCGTATCGCCATCATCGCGGGCGCCGCGGTGGCCGTCATCCTGGTCCTGGTGATCGCGATCGTGCTGCTCGCTCCTACCCCCTCGAGCAAGCCGAGTAGCGCCCCGAGTACGACGCCGAGTTCGACGCCCACTCCGACTCCGACGCCGACCTTCAACAAGGCCCAGTTCTCGATCGATGACGCCGCCAGTCTCTGGGTGGTCGTCAACAAGACGCGGCAGCTTAACCCGAAGAACTATGCGCCGGCCCTGACCGCTCTCAACCTGCCGGGCGGCGGCCAGATGCGACCGGAGGCCGCGGCGGCACTCACCCAGATGTTCGCCGATTACCAGGCGGCGAGCGGTGCGCAGCTCAAGGTCGTGAGCGCCTATCGCAGCTACAGCACGCAGGTCTCCACCTACAACGGCTGGGTGAGCAGGCTCGGCCAGGCACAGGCGGATCGGCAGAGCGCGCGACCCGGTTTCAGCGAACACCAGAGCGGACTCGCCGTCGACATCAACACCGGAGCCGACCAGGGCTTCGGCGCGACGCCTGCGGGGATGTGGCTTGCCGCGAACTCCTACAAGTACGGCTTCATCGTGCGCTATCCCGACGGCTTGGAGCCGATCACCGGCTACGAGTACGAGCCGTGGCACTTCCGCTTCGTCGGCGTCGACCTCGCGACCGAGATGCATGCGACCGGCGTTCAGACCCTCGAGCAGTTCTTCGAGCTGCCCGCCGCCCCGAACTACACCAGCTGACCCGGATGGATGCTGCCGAGCTCTCGGGTGCGCTCGCCGCCGAGCAGCGCCTGCTCGAGCCCGCGGTGCGCGCCGATCAGACGGCAGTGTCCGTTGTGGACTGAGGGGCTCTAGGCTCCACCGCGCAGCGCCGCGTCGACGATCGTCTTCGCCTCGGCCTGCACCTTCGCCAGGTGCTCCGACCCCTCGAACGACTCGGCGTAGATCTTGTACACGTCTTCGGTGCCGCTGGGGCGCGCGGCGAACCAGGAGGTCGCCGACTCCACCTTCACTCCGCCGAGCGCCGCGCCGTTGCCGGGCGCCGCGCTGAGGGTGGCCGTGATCGGCTCGCCCGCGAGCGACGTCGCGGTGATGTCGGAGGGCCCCAACTGCGCGAGGCGGGCCTTCTGCGGCTTGGTGGCTGCGGCATCCACTCGGGCGTATGCGGGATCGCCGAACTCGGCGACCAGCTCGGCGTACAACTGCGACGGGGTCTTGCCGGTGACCGCGAGGATCTCGCTGGCCAGCAGGGCGAGCAGGATGCCGTCCTTGTCGGTCGTCCACGCCTGGCCGTCGAGCTGCAAGAAGCTGGCGCCCGCGCTCTCTTCGCCCCCGAATCCGACCGAGCCGTCGATCAGGCCGGGCACGAACCATTTGAATCCGACGGGCACTTCCCAGAGGCGCCGACCGAGGGATGCCGCGACCCGATCGATCATCGAACTGCTCACCATGGTCTTGCCGATGGCGGCGTCCGGGCGCCAGCCCTCGCGGTGGGTGTACAGGTACTGGATCGCCACGGCGAGGTAGTGGTTGGGATTCATCAGCCCGCCGTCGGGCGTCACGATGCCGTGCCGGTCGGCGTCGGCGTCGTTGCCGGTGATGAGCTGGAAGCCGTTCAGTTTCGAGACGGTCGAGGCCATGACGCTCGGTGACGAGGGGTCCATGCGGATCTTCTCGTCCCAGTCCAACGTCATGAAGCGCCAGGTCGGGTCGACGAGAGGGTTGACCACGGTGAGATCGAGGCCGTATTTCTCGGCGATGAGCTGCCAGTAGTGCACGGACGCCCCGCCGAGCGGGTCGGCCGCGACGTGCAAGCCGGCCTTCGCGATCGCGGCCATGTCGATGACGCTCGCGAGGTCGTCGACGTAGCGTCCTCGGAAGTCGTACTGCTCGACCGCCGAGGGCTCGGCGCGCTTCACGTCGCGAAGCCCGCCTGCGATGAGGTCGTTCGCCCGGCCGGCGATCCAGTTGGTGGCGTCGGTGTCTGCGGGGCCGCCGTGCGGCGGGTTGTACTTGAAGCCGCCGTCGCGGGGCGGGTTGTGGCTGGGGGTGATGACGATGCCGTCGCCCTGTGCGGCGTCGGGGCCGACGGCACGATTGTGCGCGATGATCGCCCGGCTCAAGGCCGGCGTCGGCACGTAGTCGTCGAACTCGTCGACCAGCGCCCGCACGCCGTTGGCCTCGAGCACCTCGAGCGCGGTGGTCTGAGCCGGGCGCGAGAGCCCGTGGGTGTCGGAGCCGATGAACAGCGGACCGGTGATGCCCTGGCCTGCGCGGTACTCGACGATCGCCTGGGTGATCGCGGCGATGTGAGTCTCGTTGAACGCCGAGTCGAAGCTCGACCCGCGATGGCCGCTGGTGCCGAAGACCACCTTTTGCGCCGGGTTGGAGGCGTCCGGAACCTTCTGGTAATACGCCTCGACGAGTGCATGCACATCGATGAGATCGGATTCCTGAGCGGGGGTGCCTGCGCGGTCCGTCATGATCGTCAGTCTTTCACTGTCTGTTGGACGGCACTGAATAGACTCCGAAGGTGCCTACTCCGACCTCTGCTGCGACCTACAGCTACCTGGGCCCGGCAGGCACATTCACCTGGGCCGCATTGCGTCAGGTGCCCGAGGCCGAAGGACAGACCTGGCGCAGCGTCAACAACGTCGGCGAGGCACTGGATGACGTGGTCACCGGTCGCAGCGCCGGCGCCGTCATCGCGATCGAGAACAGTGTCGAGGGCGGCGTGAGCGCGACCCAGGACGCGCTCGCCAACATCCCGGGACTGCGCATCACCGGGGAGTACCTGGTTCCGGTCGACTTCGTGCTGGTGGCGCGACCCGGCACGGCTCTCGCGGACGTGCGGGTGGTGGCCGCGCATCCGGTCGCCTACGCGCAGGCCCACCTGTGGCTCGACGCGCGGCTTCCCGAGCACGAGCACCTGCCCGCGACGAGCAACGTGTCTGCCGCGGCGCAACTGCTGGCCGACAACGCCGTGGCCGATGCCGCGGTGGCCCCGCCCGGCATCCACGAGCAGTACCCGGTCGAGGTGCTCGCCGAGCGGATCGGCGACAACCCGAATGCCGTGACCCGCTTCGTGCTCGTCACCGCATCCACTGTCCTTCCGGCGCGGACTGGCGCCGATAAGACCAGCGTGATCGTCGAGCTGCCCACCGATCAGCCCGGTGGCCTGGTCGAGATGCTCGAGCAGTTCGCGACCCGCGGGGTGAACCTCAGTCTGCTCCAGTCGCGGCCCATCGGCGACGCCCTCGGCCGGTACCGCTTCGTCGTCGACCTCGACGGGCACGTGCTCGATGAGCGGGTCGCCGACGCGCTGCTCGGGCTGAAGCGGTTCAGCCCGAACGTGATCTTCCTCGGGTCGTACCCGCGAGCGGATCGGGTCGCCGTGACGGCCTCCTCGCGCTACGACGACGAGGTCTTCATCGACGCGCGCGACTGGCTGCGCGGTCTCATCTCGGGAGAACCGGACTGACGATGGCGAAGAAATCGGCCCCCGACCCGCGGTTCGACCCGCGGTTCCAGCGCGGCTACGACGGGCCGGAACCACCAGCCCCGTCGACGCCGGCCGTGCCATCGCCGATCGAGGCGGGCACATCGTCGCGCGGTATCGCCGAACCTCCCACCGAGACGGCCGCCGCGCGGGAAGCAGGGGCCTTCGCCGAGGCGGCGGTCGGTTCGAATGGCGACGAGAGCTGGTCGCCGCCCCGCCGCAATCCCTTTGCCATCTCGCTCCTGATCGGCGGCCTCGCCCTGATCGGGGTCGGCCTGTGGCTGATCTGGACCGTGGCGAGCGAATCCACGTATCCCGACGGCTACAACCAGGCGGCGGTGACGTTCACGTTCGTCCAGCAGACGGTCTCGCCGGCCGTCCTGCTCGCCGGGTTGGTCGGTGTCATCGGGTGGTTGGTGCTCGGCGCGCTGGCTGCATCCGCTCGAAAGGACGAGTGATGCGCTGGCGATTGATCGTGCTCGGGTGCCTGGCGGTCGCGATGGCCATCGGCTGCGTGGCGTCCACCAACGCGACGATGGACCTGCAGTACCGGGCACAGCAGATCTACGGTCACTCGGACCAGTCCCAACCCACGCAGGCCGAGATGGACAAAGCGACACGGCTGTCTCAGCAGGCGTGGGGGTTGTCGATCCTGGTGACGCCCTTGGGGTCCGGATCGGCGATCAGTGCGTTGGCGATCCCCGCCGTGCTCGCGCGACGATGGCAGCTGCGCGAAGCCGCGGCCTCCGACCCGAAGCGCGCTACCGCTTAGAGCGACGCGACCCGAATGATCAACGACGCCGGATCCACCCACGCATCGAAGGCCAGCACCAGACCGAAGTCGTCGCCGTCGAGTTCGAAGTCCTCGGCCCGATCCAGTTGCACACTGATCCGGCGTCCCCGCAGGTAGCGCAGCGTGCGCACCTCGCGCGAGAGTCCGACCAGCCTGCGGCCGACCGAGCTACGGCGCAGCACGCCGTTCTCCCACGTGATCTTGAGCCAGATCTGCGCCCAACCGCCCAGGCCCTCCGGCCGCAGCGTGACGATGTCGAAGAGACCGTCGTCGACCTCGGCATCCGGTAGAAGCAGCACGTTGCCGGGCAGCAGGCCGACATTGCCGACGAGGATGGTGTGCACGCTCATGACGCGCTCCTCGCCGCCGTCGAGGCGGTAGCGCATCCGGATCTTCTCGCTGTCGCGCATCGAGCGCGCGATTGCGTCGACGTAGGCGAGCCAGCCGACCCGGCGCTTGAGCTCGGGCCGGGTGTTGGCGATCATCTTGGCGTCGAGGCCCAGGCCGGCCAGGGCGACGAAGGCGCGGGTCTCGCGCGAATGGTCCGCGCGCTCCAGCTCGATGACCCCCATGTCGATGGCGCGGTCGACGCCGGTGAATGCGGTGTTCACGGATGCCGCCAACTGCAGGACGGAGATATCGAGGTTGCGCGCCAGCACATTGCCGGTTCCGACCGGCAGGAGGGTCAGCGCCACTCCGGACCCGCGCAGCCCTTCGGCCACGGAGCGCACCGTGCCGTCGCCGCCGGCCACCAGCACGACATCCACGCGGTCGGCGATGGCCTGACGCGCCTGGCCCGCTCCGCTGTCGTCGACGGCGGTCGGCAGCCACAGGCTGGCCAGCCAGCCGGCCGCCTTCTCGGACTTCGCGACCTCCCGACGCAGCTTCTTCAGGTCGACCTTGATCGGGTTGTAGATGACCGCCGCCCGCTTCGAGCGAATCTGAGCGGGGGTCATGGGTTCAGGCTAGCGGGAGCCCCTTCCCTAGAATGGCGAGGTGATCGACCCCCTGCTTCTGCGCGAGAACCCCGACGCCGTCCGGGTGTCGCAGCGGCTGCGAGGTTCGTCGGTGCAGCTGGTCGACGATGCGGTCGAGGCTGACCTGGCCCGCCGCGCCGCGATCGCCGCCTTTGAGGCCGACCGGGCAGAGCAGAACGCATTCGGCAAGGTGGTAGCGGCAGCGCCGAAGGAGCAGAAGGCCGCCCTGGTGGCCGAGGCTCAGTCGCTGGCGGCCCGGGTCAAGGCGGGGCAGCAGAAGGCGGCGGATGCCGAGGCCGACTTCGCGCGCATCGCGGGCAGCATCCAGAACATCGTCCTCGACGGGGTCCCCGCCGGCGGCGAAGACGACTTCGTCACCCTCAAGACGGTCGGCGAGAAGCCGACATTCAACCCCGCCGACTTTCCGGATGGCCCGCTCGACCATCTCGCGATCGGCGAGAAGCTCGATGCCATCGACATGGCCCGCGGCGCGAAGGTCAGTGGCGCGCGGTTCTCGTTCCTCAAGGGCGTCG
>Ga0163163_10005152_pt1 | contig 11269 bp, 12 predicted proteins | sample S65metaG_FD_119766 | JGI IMG/M metagenome (GOLD analysis project Ga0163163, IMG submission 119766) | Switchgrass rhizosphere microbial communities from Kellogg Biological Station, Michigan, USA - S6-5 metaG | ecosystem: Host-associated > Plants > Roots > Rhizosphere > Soil | place: USA... | reverse complement strand
GTTGGGTAAAGCGTTCTCCTCGCCCGCCGCTGATGTTCGAGCCTTTTCCACCTTCCCCTTGTCCTGGTTGTTGCGGGTTAGGAGTTTGCCCGTCCTTTGTCTGGTCTTGCCTCGTACTATCCTGTCCACCGGGACGGTTGGGATCACTTCCCGGCGTTTGACTATTCGGAGCTTGGTTTTGCGCCGACTGTTGCTGTTCACCTGGTTCTTGTCCGCTACGTTCTTTCTTTTCTCCGGTCTGTTGTTGCGGTTGATTAAATTTGATCCCACCACCGCCCTCTTTCGGTTGCGGCTGGTTCTTACTGTCGGACTGCTGGTTATTTTGCGGTCCCTGCTGCTGGTCTGTACTCCCAGAGGAGGAAGATGTGCCCTTGCCCTGCTCGGCAGGCTGATCCGACTTCCCCGACGACTTTCCATCTTTTTGAGACTTATCGTTCTGGTCCCCTTGATCCGTGTCGTTTTTGTGATCATTCGCAAAAATCTTGAGATCAAAGGGAAGCAACTGGGGCATGGAGAGCTGTAGTTTCTGTTGTGTCTCCTCGACAAGGCGCCGCTTTTCTTCTTGCGAAAGCGTCGGATCTTTGAGCTTCTCTGCGAGGGCCAATAACTGCTCGCCAACAGCTTGCTCTTGTGGCGGAGCCCCCTTACGTGTAAGCACACGAGCCGCGTCTTCGAGTTGTTCAATTTCTTTCTGGGCACCGGAGGACGTCGAAACCGCAGCTTCACTACCTCCGGTAGGAGAAAACAATGGCTGAAGAACAATGAGCGCGAGGATACAGAGGGCAGACCCAACGAACGAGAGCAGTACGCGGCGATCGAGCACAAAAGGAACATCCCGATCCAACTGAAATATCAAGGCCTTTTCCTCTATTTGCCGTCGGAGCACCTGGAAAAGTGGCGACGCCGTCTGTGTTTGCAGTGTAGTAGAAAAGGTAAGAAAACGGTCTTTGCTGTCGGTTTTTTCATCGATGAGGATCGCGGCCATTTCTTGCTCAACCGACTGATGTACTCGTCGTGCGACCAACCAGAGCCAAACAATAAGGACAAAGAGGGGGACAACAATAAGCGGCCGGGGAAAGGCAAAGACATCAAGAACCACCCAACAGCACCAAGCAATTGCTATTCCCACAGGGAGAACAACTCCTAGGCGATTCGTTTGCCGCTGACGGATAAGCCGTTGCGTCGTTTGCTCAAGAAGATGGGAGGGAGACTCGGTCACGAGCGCTGCCTTTTTTGGTACTGTTGGACTGCACGGTTATGAGCGGCAATATCCGAGGAAAACTGGTGAGATCCGTCACCTTTTGCGACAAAGTAGAGGTAATCTTCTTTCGCCGGTTGAACCGCGGCAAGGAGGGATTTGAGGCCCGGATTGGCAATCGGTCCAGGAGGCAAGCCAGGGACCATATAGGTGTTATACGGGGTCAAGGTACGCAAATGTTGCTGGGTCAAGTTACCGTCAAAGTCTTTGATGCCATAGATAACTGTGGGATCGCATTGGAGGAGCATCCCTCGTTTTAAGCGATTATGGAGGACGGCGGAGACCAGCGGGCGTTCGGGAGCAGTTCCGGTCTCTTTCTCAATCAGTGAGGCAAGCGTTACAACCTGATGTACGGAGAAATCAATCGTCTCGGCTTGACGATACATCTCAGGGGTAAAGATGTCGTAAAAGCGCACAACCATCTGACTCAAAATCTCCTCCGCGGAAGCAAGCCGAGAAAAATAATAGGTATCAGGAAAAAGATACCCCTCCATCCCTTGCGCTGGGAGTCCCCATTTTTCTAAAAAATCCGGGTCGGAATTAAGACAAAGGAAGCTCTCCGGCGAACCAAGTCCCTTTTCCGCTAACAATGTCACAATCTGTCTAAAAGTGAGCCCCTCAGGGATCGTCACGACAACCCGCAGTCCCTGCCCGAGGAGCAGCCGCTCTAAGAGCTCCACAGGGGTAAGTGCCTCGGTAAACTCGTACTGCCCAATCTTAATCTTGCGGTCAGCCCCGATCCATCGGGCCCACAAAGAAAACAACGTACCACTAGTCACCAGTCCTTCTTCAGCCAACATACGGGAAATTGTTCGCAATGAGGCTCCTTTTGCGACAAAGATTACCGCAGGCTGTCGCAAAGCCGGACCTGGAGTCACAAGGAAACGATGCACGTACCACGCCGCAATTCCGGTAGCGAAAACGAGCACAAGTACGCAGAGAATAAAAATTTTCTTCACACACCGCAGTACTACCATTGCTATTGTTGCAACTCAACTGCTCCACACGGAGAGGACCTGGAACAGGGGGAGATTTCTCTTGACATTTTGGACCATTACTGGCAGTTTAGTTCCTCTTTGGCACCAAGATGGGTGAGGACAGATACGCGGTGTGATGATGCGGTGGCGAAAGGAAAATCTCTGCATCCGGGGGTGAGGTATGAGGTATATCGTCAAAGCGAGGATACGCACCCTTCTGGCTCAGCAATCCGGCCATATTCAACTTCTTATCTTTGCTCCGATTCTTACACTGTTCCTCTTAAGTCTCGTTGTTCGTACTGCAAATTCTGCAATTGACCCAACGTTCGAAAAGAAAAAGATTACCTATCAACTCAAGCAGCGCCTCATTGAGGTACGAAACGCGGAAGGGAACCAGTCTATCCCCAGCGCCCGAGTTGACCCTGAAGCCCAATCCGTAACAAAGAGTCTCGAGACTGAAGTACCAATCACATCTGAAAAAGAGGCTTCAGGCTTTACCTCGACCGGTGAAAAACGCGGAGAGATAGAATTCTCGACCCAGGTTTCGGATAGACCTTGGGTAGTCGCCGAGAGCGTTAGTGCCTCTGATCTTCTTGCAGTCTCTCCAACTGAAGCCCTTGATAACACTTCTCCACGGGGTACGGAGGATAAACAGCGGTCTATCGTCGCCGAGCCGAACTTCCCGTCAACACAATGGCAAGTTGCAAAAGACGATGTCCATCACCTTGCTTCTTTCAGTCCTATAGGAGAGGAAAAGTCACAGGCCGTTGCAAAGGTTCGTAATCTCGAAGATGTGAAGACAGCCTTAGAAAACCCCGGGCAGAAGAAGCCTGCTCCGGTTCTCACAGCAGCCGTTGCGCCTGTTCCTCTTCCCGCACCTAAATTCGCTGAGAGAGAAGAACCCTCTGTTTCTTTCCCTGAGTATCTTTCTTACCGGATAAAGAAAAACGAAACGCTGGAAAAAATTCTCAAGCATGTAGGAGTACCGAAGAATGAAGCGGCCCGGTGGATCAGAGCTTCACAAAAACTTACTGAGTTCCGCAGCTTACGGCCCGGCCAAGTTATAGAGCTGTTCTTTGTTCAAGATGTCGAGAATCCAGGACTCAAGACCGTAACCTACGTCCCGGAGGAAGATGTTCATCTGATTCTCGACAGTAAAACTCCGAAGTTGATTGAGGCCACTCGCATCCTCCCACCGACCCAGCCAGTCTGGCTCGTACTTGGTGGGCGCATTGAAAAAAGCCTCCCGAAATCTATCAAGAAGACAGGAGTATCAGAAAAGATAGTAAAATCAGTCATTGATCTTGACTGGGAGATTAACCTCTCTGATCTCCGGACTGGAGATTCCTTCAAAATTTTAGTCGAAGCAATACAGCGTGGTCGAAAGATCATTGAGTATAAATCCTTGCTCGCGGCTGAGCTCTCAAACCACGGAGAGACGTTCTCGGCATTCTCCCTACCGGAAGAGCGACAGCTCTTACAAAAGAAAAAATTTGAAGAAGCATACCGAGGACAAGGGCTCGATATTGAAAGTGAGGGTGAGAAGTTTTTACGCTTTCCGCTCCAGTTTGCCCGCATCTCCTCGTCTTTTGCAGGTGCACGGTTTCACCCCATCCTTCACCGTACCCGTCGCCACAACGGCATTGATTTCGCCGCTCCCCGTGGGACACCGGTCTACTCTGTCGCTAAGGGTGTCGTGACGTTCGTTGGCCGCCAATCAGGGTATGGCAACATTGTAAAAGTTGATCACCCAGGACCGTATGAAACTGCCTATGCACATCTTCAGAGCTTTGCCACAGGGCTGGAGGAAGGGGCAGAAATAGGGAAAGGGTACGTCGTCGGGTATGTCGGTTCTACTGGCCTTGCGACTGGTCCTCATCTCCACTTTGAACTGTTGAAGGACGGCACCTTCGTCAACCCGTTTACTGAACGTTCAGAAGAGGAAATAGTCGTTAGTGCTCAAGAAGAACTAGCGGCTCCAGTGGATCCTGTTGTCGAAGAAAAGAAGAAATTTCTCGCTGAAAAGATGACCGCTTTAGAAATCAGAAGCAAATCGTTCACTTCCCTTGTGATCCCTCAACAAGAGAACGTGGAGGCTGCAGCTACAGCGCGTAATCGCCAGGGGGATGGCCATCAACAAGCGTCTTCTAAAAAGAATGTTCGACGCTAAGAGAAGTGGTCTTGTGTAATTTGACACGAAGATTTCCCCCGTAGAAGATTGTCAGTGTTCAAACACGTTGAAACATTACGAGTCCGCTGGGTCGACACGGATGCGTCCGGGCGGATCCATTACACCGCCGCATTCCGGTACTTTGAAATAGCTGAGTGGGAATTGTTTCGCCGCGCTGGTATACCCCTGCGAGGGCATGAAGGAGAGTTTGGATTACCACGTAAGGAAGTCACTGCGACCTTTCACGAGACTATTACAGTAGATGACAAACTTGCCGTTCACATCGAGCCGGAGCGAATGGGAAACACATCCCTTACCCTGACCATTGAAGTCTTCAAAGAAGGGCGTAACTGTATCAGTGGTAAAGTGACAGTGGTTTTTGTCGGGAAAGATGGAAGACCGATCCCAATTCCTGACCAAATTCGTAAGGCCCTTGCAGCCGAAAACTGTTAACCGTATTGTTCAACGTTCAAATTTTGTTTGGCTCGTTGACAGAAACCAACGGCTCACGTAGGTAGGACTCATGCCTTATGCTGTTATTCGTACAGGTGGAAAACAATATCGGGTTACTCCGGGAGAACTACTACGGGTAGAATCGCTCGGTGGCGAGAAAGATAGCGATATTACCTTTTCCGAGGTTCTGCTCACCTCATCTGATGGTGCGGTACAGGTAGGAACCCCAATCGTCTCCGGAGTCACAGTATCTGCTCGTATAGTCGAGCATGGGAAAGAAAAAAAGATTCTAGTGTTCAAAAAGAAACGGCGTAAAAACTACAGCCGCCAACGTGGACACCGCCAGCATTTTACCGCAGTGCAAATCAAATCCATTAATATGGGAGGATAGCCATGGCTCATAAAAAAGGACAAGGATCGACCAGGAACGGTCGAGATAGTCCGGGCCAGCGGCGCGGCATTAAAGTTTTCGCCGGTCAGCTTGCCCAGGCAGGTAATATTATCGTTCGGCAAGTCGGGACCCGAATTCACCCAGGAATTAACGTTGGGATGGGGCGGGATTTTACTATCTTTTCTAAAATCGAAGGGATTGTTCGCTACGAGCGTGTAGGAAAAGATCGTAAACGTGTCAGTGTTTATCCGCAACAAACTGCTGCACCCGCATCTGTTCAATAGTGTACTCAACGCGGCAGGCACTGCTGCGCTTGCTGAACTAATCCTCGTTTAAGAGCCCCACATGGGGCTCTTTCTGTTATGCACTTCGTTGATGAAATTCGACTCCACGTAAAAGCCGGCGATGGCGGGCGTGGCTGTGTCGCTTTTCTCCGCGAAAAATACCGTCCACGGGGCGGCCCCGCGGGCGGAAATGGTGGCGACGGGGGCAGTGTGATTTTTCGGGTTGATCCGCAGTTGAGTACCCTTGTTGACCTCACCGCCCGTAAGCACCTCCGAGCAGAAAGGGGAGAACATGGTCGCGGTAAGGATCAACATGGAAAGAATGGACCGGACCTCATCGTTCGAGTTCCGCAAGGAACACTAGTTAAAGATAGTGAATCCGGAGAATTACTCGCCGATCTCAATACGCCCGACGCAGAAGTCATTGTGGCAAAAGGGGGAAAAGGAGGAAAAGGCAATGCCTTCTTTGCTACCTCGACGAATCGCGCTCCTCGCTTTGCCCAGCCAGGGATCCCTGGGGAAGAACGGGCACTGCTCCTTGAGCTGCGGTTGCTTGCGGATGTAGGGTTAGTCGGCTTTCCCAATGCAGGAAAATCCACCCTTATCGCCGCTGTTTCTGCGGCCCGTCCGCGCATTGCCGACTATCCATTCACTACGCTCACACCGAATTTGGGAGTTGTTCGCTATAACGAAGAACGATCATTCGTCATGGCTGATGTCCCTGGGCTCATTGAAGGCGCACATGAAGGCCATGGGTTAGGCATTCGCTTTCTCCGCCATCTTTCGCGTACTTCGATACTTGTCCATTTGCTTGATATCTCTGACCCCGAACGTGACCCATTACACGATTACGAGGTGATCAACCATGAACTGGCATGCTTTGGTGAGGCACTAGGCACACGCCAGCAGATTCTGGTGATCACCAAGTTGGATTTGCCAACGACACGCGCACGCCTCCCCGAAGTACAGCACGTATTCGCTCAACGAGGGGTGCACCCGCTCGCAATATCGTCGGCGACTAGAGAGGGACTCAAGACGCTTCTCGATCGCATCGTACAGGCGTTGGATTTACAGCGCCTTCAACCCCTGCTTCAGCCGTCGCCGAGCTTTGCTGACCAAGTGTAGCGGGGATTACCGTGATCCAGCGTGCACACAAAACTCGTATTCTTCGTCGCGCCCGCCGAGTGGTAATTAAAGTCGGAAGTAGCGTGATCTCCAGCCCCGAGGGCATTCAGCAAGCAAGCGTCACGCGCCTCGTCCAGGATCTCGCAACGCTTCGTCACACAGGCAAAGAGGTGATACTTGTCACTTCTGGTGCGGTTGCTTCCGGTATGAACCGACTGGGTATGAAAACTCGCCCGAAGACGATCCCGGGGAAGCAAGCTGCCGCGGCGGTCGGACAGATTACGCTCATGGCTCTCTACGAGAGGAATTTTTCGCAACACGGCGTTCACGTCGCCCAGATCCTGCTGACGCATGATGACCTTGCCAATCGTCGACGCTATCTCAACGCCAAGCACACAATGCTTACTCTCCTTGATGTTAAAGTTCTTCCGATCGTCAATGAGAACGATACCGTCGCGGTCGAAGAAATTCAGTTCGGTGACAATGATAATCTCTCAGCGCTGGTCGCCGTCTTAGTCGAGGCCGATCTGTTAGTGATTCTTAGTGACGTTGCCGGGCTCTATGACAAAGACCCACGTGCCTACCCTGAGGCGCAGTTGGTCTCACTGGTTGAGAAACTCGAGGGTGAGGTGTTTGCACTGGCAGGGGGGGCTGGGACACTGGGCCGTGGCGGGATGTTATCGAAACTACAGGCGGCACAGAAAGCGGCGTTTTCTGGCATTCCTACGTTTGTGGCAGATGGTCGGCAGAAAGAGATCCTCACCGCAGTCTTTGACCCGGCGAAAGACACGGGTACGCTGTTCCTCCCTGAGGCCGATCGCTTGACCAGCCGAAAGCATTGGATTGCCTATACTCTCAAACCAGCGGGCGAGTTGATTGTTGATGCGGGGGCACATACTGCGATATGTGAGCGTGGCCGGAGTTTGTTACCTCCCGGAGTCCGTGCGGTGCGTGGCACCTTTAGTGAGGGCGAATGTGTAACGTGTTTTGACGATAGTGGCCGTGCTTTTGCTCGGGGATTGGTCAATTACAGTTCCGACGCGCTCGAACGGATCAAAGGAACCCGCACAAGCCAGATTGAACGAATTCTCGGCTATAAGGTCAGTGACGAAGTAATTCACCGTGATGACTTGGCGCTCCTGTAAAGAAAACGAAAAGTAAGGGAACCTTATATGGACGTTGAACAGATGGTCGTTGCCCTTTGTCAGGCAGCGAAGAAAGCCGCACGAGTATTAGCCCGAACCTCAACTCCTGCGAAAAATCACGCGCTTCGTACCGCCGCCACCCTATTACGTCAGAACAGCGGCTTGTTATTGGCAGCCAATCTCCAAGATGTGGAAGCAGGACGGAAGAGCGGCTTGTCCGCGGCCATGCTCGACCGATTGACGTTGACGGAGCCCCGCATCGATACGATGGCAAAGGGGCTCGAACTGATTGCGGACCTCACGGACCCCGTGGGGGAAACGATTAGCCAATGGCGACGTCCGAATGGCTTAGAAATTGGCCAAGTTCGTATCCCCCTTGGTGTCGTAGGAGTTATTTATGAATCAAGACCAAATGTGACTGCCGATGCCGCCGGACTTGGTCTCAAAGCAGGAAATGCTGTCATCCTGAAAGGCGGGTCCGAAGCCTTTCGTACGAATGGTGTGATCACCGATGTTTTGACCTCAGCAGCCGTCAGCGCTGAACTGCCAGAAGCATCGATCCAGCTCATCCGGTCGACCGATCGCCAATCAGTAGCAGTCCTTTTACGCCAAGAGCAGTTAGTTGATGTCATCGTTCCCCGTGGGGGCGAAGACCTAATCCGCTCCGTTACCGAACGGTCCGCCGTTCCAGTCATCCAACATTTTTCTGGCATCTGTCACACCTACGTCGATGCGGATGCAGACCTGCGGAAAGCCGCGCGTATTTGCATGAATGCCAAAGTACAGCGCCCGTGGGTGTGTAACGCAATGGAGAATTTACTTGTGCATGAGGCCATTGCCAAGCAGTTTCTCCCCGCCTTTGTTGACGACCTCGAAAAAGCCGGAGTCGAAGTGCGCGGATGCGAGCGCACAAAACAGTTAGTGCCACAGGTCAAAGCGGCAACGGCGGAAGACTGGAAGGCGGAATATTTAGACTTGATTCTCGCTGTCAAAGTCGTCGATTCTCTCGACCAAGCACTCGATTTTATTCACTACAATGGCTCCGGATTGGCGGATGCGATCGTCAGCGAGAATTACTCACATGTGCATCGGTTCTTGCGCGAAGTCGATTCTGCGACCGTCTACGCGAATGCCTCGACGCGTTTCACCGATGGTTATGAATTCGGCTTCGGCGCCGAAGTCGGCATCTCCACCAACCGCTTGCATGCTCGTGGACCGATGGGCGTGCGTGAGCTCACCACCTACAAGTATGTGATCCAGGGGGACGGGCAGATACGAGAATAGAAAGGGAAGGGAAAAGGGGGGAACGGGAGAAAACGGATTTGGTAGATCACGATACTATGGGAACCACATCGGAGGTCAACCGCTTAAGGATAGGAATTTTCGGCGGCACGTTTAATCCGATTCATCTCGGACATCTCCGTAGTGCCGAGGAGGTACGCGAAGCGTTCGCACTCGACCGGATTTATTTTGTTCCTGCGGCTCAACCACCGCACAAGAAGACAAACGCACTCGCCGATGCGAAACACCGCCTCAAGATGGTGGAGCTCGCAGTCGCTGATAATCCCTCTTTCATCGCTTCGGCAATCGAGTTAGAACGATTTGGGCCATCGTATTCGATAGATACGATTCGTCGCTTTCATACGGACCTCCCTGATGCCGTACTCTTCTTCATCCTCGGTCTTGATGCGTTTCGTGAAATTCATACGTGGAAAGAATACACGCTTATTCCGTCTTTCTGTAATCTGATCGTAACCTCCCGTCCTGGGCTTTCTACTCCGTCGATTGACCAGTTCATTCCTGTTGCCCTACAAACAACGCTTTGGTACGATCCGGCCTTGAAGATGTATCGTCATACCTCTGGCCGTTGCCTGGCATTTCATGAAATTCAAGGACTGAACATTTCTGCTTCCCAGATTCGTCAGGTTGTAAGGCAAAGGAAATCCCTTCGCTATCTTGTTCCTTCAGCCGTTGAAGCATATATCACCGAGCATACCTTCTATCATAACCATAACGAGGAGTCGCACCATTGAGAACGAATGAGAGCTGGGAGAAGGCTCTCCTGTGTGCACAGGCTGCACTCGACAAGAAAGCCTACGATCTGGTTATCCTTGAGGTCGGTGAGTTCACGACAATTGCCGAGTATTTCGTCGTTTGTACCGGGCGTTCTGATATTCAGGTGCAGGCAATATGTCGAGCCATAGAAGAAGAGTTAGCAAAGGCGAAGGCTAAACCATTAGCAATTGAAGGGTTTACTCACGGGCAATGGGTTCTCATTGATTGTGGGGACGTCGTCATCCATGTTTTTTATGAAACTGCCCGACAATTCTACAATATTGAAGGCTTGTGGGGGCAGGCACCGCGGCGCCAACTACCGGAACCATATCATACCCAATCACAACATCTGCGCATTGCGAATGCCTGACCGTCCAGGACCTCCTTTTTTCCAAATAAAAGGGTTGGGTAAAAGAAATTTACGAAAAAATAGCACTCGAACCCTTTCCTGTCTTTTCTTTCGTAATTTTTTCGCTCTATACTAGTAATAAAGAACGTCGGTCAGCTCCTATAAGCCGACGGAGAATTATGGGTCGTACATCTCTTCCTTCAGAAACGCTGTATTACGGTAGTAATCGACAGCAACAGTACTGGGAGAATGAATCCCAAACTCTCCGTATTGTACGCGAGAGCGCCTCATCAGTATGGCTCGCATACCGTAAAGAGGATGGGACATATTACCCAGTACCAGCTCGGCAGCCTAAACGTACTGTAGCGAGGAAACGGCGACGGAAGAAAATCATTGAATTACAGCCACTTGCAGGGAGAAGCGCTGAGGAAGTCGTGGAACAACTACGGAAAGCTCATCATCTTCACTTGTTTCTTGAACAGCGGTTACGGCGGTGGATGAATAAAAATTCTGGAGAGCGGGTTCTTGCGTTTCTCGACCCAAACCAGGGCGGTGCTCCAGTGTTGAAGGATCCAGGTATTAGCATTCCACGCTCAGCCCTGAGTCTTACACACAAGTCACCAAGTAGTTGATTTCTGTTGATTTTTTTAGGGACGCAGAGAATTGCACTAAAATAGAAAACTCATGCAAAATCAATACGCTGCAATGTTGCTGTACCAGATGTGTGTAATGGTGAGCGCTCAGCCTTAGAAGATAGATAAATAGATCAGATGAGATTCTTATAGAGAAGCAAAAGGAGACCCCTCATGTCAGGAACAGAATGGCCCCCTTGCCAAAATTGCCATAAAGGAGTCCTCCTTCCATTATCTGACTATGGTCCACAAGGAAACGATATTCCTTTTAAAACCTGGGCTTGCAACAATCCGGCGTGCGGGTTTTCTCTCCGTATCGATAAAGGACAGATTAGTCTAGGCCAGCCCATCCGGGTAAAAGTAAACGGCGGAGAACCGCGCAAGTATTAGGTAATAGTGGGAGAGGACGATATACTAATCCACAGTGCCG
>Ga0163163_10005151_pt1 | contig 11269 bp, 11 predicted proteins | sample S65metaG_FD_119766 | JGI IMG/M metagenome (GOLD analysis project Ga0163163, IMG submission 119766) | Switchgrass rhizosphere microbial communities from Kellogg Biological Station, Michigan, USA - S6-5 metaG | ecosystem: Host-associated > Plants > Roots > Rhizosphere > Soil | place: USA... | reverse complement strand
TACGTGTTCGCCACGCTTGAATCGTCGATATCGGCTTACCATCTGGCGTTCGGGCCCGACAAATATCTCTATGTCACGGGACCCACCACCTCCAGCTTCGATTGCGTGCATCGCATTTCGCCTGCGGGCGAAGTGGAGGTCTTCTATCGCGGATTGGGCCGGCCGCAGGGCATGGCGTTCGACGCCGACGATAACCTCTACGTCGCGTCCTCCTTCCGCGGGCGGCGCGGTGTGGCGTGCATCACGCCGGATAAGAATGCCGAATTGTTCCTCTCCGGCCCAGGCATCGTAGGACTGGCCTTTGCTCCCGGCAAGAATCTCATTCTGGCCACCAGCAACGCGCTCTATCGCGTTCACGTCGGGATCGACGGCCGTCGCGCCCCGTAGTCGCTTCCCAGGATCATGGCAGACGCCGAAATCATCGCAATCGGCTCGGAATTGCTGACGCCGGACCGCATCGATACCAACTCTTTGTGGCTCACTAGCCAGTTGAATGCGCTGGGCGTCGAAGTACGGCGCAAGCTGGTCGTAGGTGACGATCGTGAACTGCTGGCCGCGGCCGTGCGCGATTCGCTCGATCATGTGAGCATCGTGATTCTGAGCGGCGGCTTGGGACCAACGGAAGACGACGTTACGCGCGATGCCGTAGCTCAAGCTTTGGGTCGCAACTTGGTATTTCGCCAGGACTTGCTCGACGCCTTGAGCGAACGATTCCAGCGCCTCCAGCGCAAGATGGCCGACAATAATCGGCGCCAGACCTTCATCGTCGAGGGCGCCGAGCCCCTGCCCAACTCTCGCGGCACCGCTCCCGGCCAGTGGATTGAATGCGACGGCAAGATGATCATGCTATTGCCCGGACCGCCGCACGAATTGAAGGCCATGTTCACCGGCGATTGCCTGCCGCGGCTCCGCCGGAACCTGCCGGCGCAGGTGATTCGTACACTGTTTTATCGCGTCGCGGGCATGGGCGAATCGGATTTGGATCAACTGATTTCGCCGGTATATAAGCCCTACGTGAATCCGGTGACGACGATCCTCGCCGGAGCCGGCGATATTCAGATTCATCTGCGCGCCCGCGGTGAAACCGATGCAGAAGCCGACGCGCTGCTGGCTGCGGTAGGGCCGGCCATCGAAGAGCTGTTGGGTGACCGCATCTATTCGCGCAACGGCGCGGCTCTCGAGACCGTCGTCGGCGATCAACTGCGCGAGCGCGGCGCTACTTTGAGCGTCGCTGAAAGCTGCAGCGCCGGTTTATTGGGCGGCCGCATCACTTCTGTTGCCCGCAGCTCCGACTACTTCGTCGGAGGATTTCTAGTGTATTCCGATCGGATGAAGACCCAACTTCTCGGCGTGGATCCCCAATTGCTCGCGCGCTACACTACGGTCAGCGAAGTATGCGCCAAGGCCATGGCCGTCGGCGCGCGCACCCGCACCGGATCTACGTTCGCAGTTTCCGTCACCGGGGAGGCCGGCCCGGAAAGCTCCACCGGCGCGCCCGTCGGCACGGTCATCATCGGCATCGCGGGACCGGACGGCGAACCTCAAGCCAAGCGCTACCTATTGTTCGGCGACCGCAATGGTGTCCGCGAGCGGGCCGCGCAATGGGCGCTCGACGATCTGCGCCGAAAGCTCGCGAGCTAACCGCATCCAGACCGGCCGCTGGCCGGATCGGCGGAGTGCCCACGGTAACCTCTCGCCCTTTCCCCTTTCCGTTTTGAGGAAACCTCTTTTGCGCGAGCGCCATCTGTTAAACTTAAGAACCAGCGTTTCTATAGCTGTCCGTGGTGTGCCACTGCGTGCCTGTCCGTGCGTAGTAGGGGCGGCGTACGGAATCGGTCGTCAGAAAGCATACGCGATCCCCTCCAGGGCGCCAACATCTGAACTGAATGAGGAACTCGTGAAGCCAAGTTTTGAGAGAGTACTGCTTTGCCTTGTGCTGGTGGTTGCCACGTCCTGGGCGCAGGATCAGACCCAGACGCCCACTCCTGCCCCCGCCCCATCGGCTCCCGCCTCATCCGCTCCCGCGCCGGCTGCGACTCCCCAGGCTCCCACCACTCCGCCCGCTACTCCAACCGGCGCGACGGCCACATCGACACGGACGCCAGAAGTTTCCTCACCAATTAACACTGGCAACGCGCTTTCGTTCGAGCCGATCTACTGGTTCCCAAAAGGAACTCCAGTCTTACACGGTGGCAAGGCCGACACCAATACCGATCCCGGCAATCTCGACTTCACGGGAAAACTGAAACGCAGTCCCGGCGCCAGGGTGAGCTTCCCGGTATCGAAGAATGCCACGCTTCGATTTTCTTACTTTAAAGCGAACAGTTTTACCGGGGGCACTACGGCTCCCACTGACCTGAATATATACGGTCAAGCAGTGGTCAAAGGCGACCTCTTGTCGACCATCTCCGACTTCGAAGGCTTCAAGCTCTCTTACGATTATTTGACTTACTTCTGGAAGCATGGAAACTCGGAATTGCGCCTGAAGACGCTTTACGAAGTCCAGCGCATCAGCGTAAACAGTGAAGTGGACGACTTCGTGGTTGACACCACCGGCGCCTTGATAAATATAAACCCCATCGTAAATTCACAATCGGTATTCCTCCCGACGTTCGGGTTTGGTTTGGAGCACACTCTGTCACGCCACTTTCGCTGGGAGGCGCGAGGATCCGGGTTCGGCCTGCCGCACCGCGGAGACATCGGCGATGCAGAAGCGCAGATCGCATTTCGCGTAAGCCACTTCGAGGTCCTAGGCGGGGCCAGGTGGCTGCATTTCAAGACCTCTCCCAAGGCCGTCCAATACTTTGTTCAAAATATGTATGGACCGTACGTGAGTGTGCGCTATTACTGGAAGAAAAATTAAGCGGCTCCCGGCGGGCGGCGGAAATTAACGTCGGCGCCAGCGTCGCAAGATTTTGTGCCACCATCCGTCCGGTTCTGCGGCCGCATTGGGTCCCGCAGCGGGCGCGGGCCCATTGTCCGACGCAAGCCGGGTATCGCTGCGCTTTACGGGAGTCTTCGAAATCAGTCTCACGCGGTATCCGCTGAACCCGTACACGCGCTTAGAGAGCGTTCCGTCCTTGTCCTGAATTAAAACCGAAAACCCTTTCTCATGATCCGCATTTTGATCCCGATCCCTTTCCCGATTCCGGCCTCCGGTTTTTTTGCCGCCGGTTTGCTTGACGAGCTCACTCGCGTTCACATCGGCCAGTTCAATGGGATAAAACCCGGTCACGTTACGTTCGATGAAGGCGGTCTCATAACGATGCCGGCTCTTGCTCCAGACGAACACCCGGAAGCTGTCGAATTCAGCGGTCTTCAGGGTGCTGTCCGCGGTAGTCCACAGCCAGTTGTGTTTCACTTCATCTCCGTCGTGGACATCGCCTAGGGCCAGGTAAGCCGTGATGCGTTTGCCTTCGGCGTACTGGGCAACGTCGTCCGGGACCGACATGTACAAATTGCGCGCCAGCACCCAGCCCACTGTTCCGTCCTTAGTGCGCACCAGATCCCAATCATCGAGCGGAACCGGCGCCGCCTCAGGTGGCGCATAGTCCGGCAGATCGGAAGCCCGCGGGCGCGAAATCTTTTCCCAGTTGGCGGGCGGCGCGGGAGCCGCGGGAAGCGGCAGCAGGTAAGCGCTCTTCTTGGGAGCCTTCGGCTTCGACGCCTTTAGAGGAGCCGCCGACTTTACCAAAGCGGCGCCTCTTGGCCGAGCTGCGCTCCGCGGCGTAATGCGATGAGCCAGCACCTCCACCGCGCCCCCTTCCGGAATCTGATGGAAGCTAGGCGAAGGCCGATTGGGCTCGGTGTGCATATTCAGCGGCTCGAAGACGGTGGCCACGCCTTGCGAAGGAAGCTTCTGAGAGCTTTCGGCCAGTTCGCGCAGTTCGTCCATCTGCTGCGCGCTCAGAAGCAGGTTGGCGTCCACCCAGCCCTCCGCGCCATTCACCGTGCGGACGCGCACCAGGCGGCGGCGGACGTCAATGATGTCTAGCTGGTCACCGTGTTTTACTTCCGTGACACCAGGGGATTTCGCTGCCATGTCCTGCCGCAGGTTCAGGCTCACCGGGCCGACATAGGCGATGCCAAGCACCGGCGTTTGAGAAGTGCCCGGCTTGGGCGAATGGCAGGAAACAAGGGCGAAGCTGCCACAGCATGCGAGAAGGAGCAGCGCGGTGCGGCGCGAGCCGGAAAAACTAGGAATCACCACAGACGTTCTGAACGTTAGTCTAACAGTATGGAATCAACTTCATCCACGTCCAGCGAAAAAATTTCGGGCACCGAAGCACAAGCCGCCAACCCAACACCAATAGATTATTATTGCCCCCGCTGCCGTCAGCCGGTAAGCGATCCGCTGGCCTGCGGCGATTGCGCGTCGCTGATCTGCCGCCGCTGCGGAACACCGCTCGAGCAAGTGGATGAATTAGGAATCGGGTAATGCGGCTGATCTCTTACCCGCGAGCCCGGCTCGCCGCTGCTGGCACGACCGCCGGTGCGGGGGCGGGAGGCGGTACCGCCGCAACTTCCGCGCGCGTCAAGCCTAGCGCCTTGCGCAGCTCCACATCCAGCTTCTTGAACACGTCGGGATTGTCCTTCAGAAACTGCCGCGCGTTCTCGCGGCCCTGTCCGATGCGCTCGCCCTTATAGCTGTACCAGGCACCGCTTTTCTCCACCAGGTTCTGCGCGACGCCTAGGTCGATCAGATCGCCCTCTTTGGAGATACCCTCACCGTAAATAATGTCGAACTCGGCCTCGCGGAACGGCGGCGCCATCTTGTTCTTCACAATCTTGACCTTGGTGCGATTGCCCGTCACCACGTCGCCGTCCTTGATGGCCGCGATGCGGCGAATGTCGGCGCGAATGCTCGAATAGAACTTCAGCGCGCGCCCGCCCGTCGTGGTTTCCGGGTTGCCGAACATCACGCCGATCTTCTCGCGAATCTGGTTGATGAAAATCAGGCAAGTGTTGGATTTGGAAACAATGCCCGTGAGCTTGCGCATGGCCTGTGACATCAGCCGCGCATGCACGCCCATGAAACTATCGCCCATCTCGCCATCGAGCTCGGCCTTCGGCACCAGCGCCGCCACTGAATCCACCACCAGCACGTCAATCGAGCCCGACGTAATCAGCGCATTAGTGATTTCGAGAGCCTGCTCGCCATAATCCGGCTGCGACACCAGCAGGTTGTCGACATCCACGCCCAACTTGCGGGCGTAGGCCGGATCCAGCGCATGCTCGACGTCGATATACGCCGCCATGCCGCCGATCTTTTGGGCCTCTGCAACTACCTGCAGCGCAATTGTCGTTTTGCCCGACGATTCCGGACCGAAGATCTCCGAGATACGCCCACGCGGGAACCCGCCAATGCCGAGCGCGAAATCGACCGAGATCGAGCCGGTCGAAATCGACGGCACGGCCTGCACCGGTTGCCCTCCCAGCCGTATGACCGAGCCTTTGCCGAACTGCTTCTCGATCTGGCTGAGGGTGGCGCCCAAGGCGCGTGCGCGTTCTTTTTCGTCCATAAGGGTCCTGTTTCTTTCCGGGGGAAGCCTCATTATAGCGCGTGGCAGCGCCGACACCCCGCATGCGTAGAGTCAACGTTCAGGCGCATCTAATTCCGCCTCCCATACTCCTTCGAGGTCCACAAAGTAGGCGCTACTGCGATTTTCGGAATCGCCTTCCGCAGATTCGCGGCTGCGCGACGGAGTTCGCGGTGATGGTTCTCCGCATCGGCCCGTTGATCGCCTAGGAATCCTCCGAGAAGCCCGTTATAAGCCCCGCAATCGGAGTGCAACGTCAAAATCGCGCGCCTGGTGCCAAGGAGGCGCATGGACTTGCGGATTTGATCCAGGAACGAACTCCCGGTCGGTTTCATGCTCAGGCGAAGCCAGGCATTTGGCGCCGCCAGCGATCTTGATTGGGTCCGAGTGAACGATCCCGATTCGGCCCAAAAACTTTCGAAAGGCCAGTTCAAATTGGTTATCGAAACACCAAAGAATGACGGCATCGCACTGATACTTCTCCCGGGGAGAGTCGAAGTGAAATACTTTTTTCATCCAAAAGGGCGCGCAAGACGGAGACAATCCTTATTGCCGTGCTTTGAGTTCCCCGAAAAGCTTTTCGATCTGATCTTCCTTGTCGAGCGCCGCCAGCCGGTCGTCGATATTGTCGCCCAACAGCTCCGATTTCGCATGGCTGAGAGCTTCCGCGCTCTGAACTTTTCGCTTCATGCGGTCGAAAGTGGCCGCGTTGCCGCGGTCTCCGGCGGCCATGCGGGCGTCACTGGCGCGGGACAGCGCACGCGCCCTCCGGTGCTGCGCGATCAGCAGGTTGCTTTTGGCTTCGGCTTCAGCGAGTTTTTGATCGAGCTTGTGCAGGGCTTGCCGCAGATTTTCCACTTCAGTCTTCTGGTCGGCCACCTGCTGCTCGAAGCCCGCCGCCATTTGCTTGCAGCTGAGAGCGCGATCGAGCGCGGCGCGCGCCAGATCGTCCTGCTTCTTGGTGACCGCCATCTCGGCCTTGCGCATCCAGTCTGTTTCGCGCTCTTGATTCTCCTTGCATTTTTTCTCGAGGATGTGCTGGTCCGCGATTGCAAGGGCCACCTGGGTCTTCACCTGCATGAGCTGATTCTGCATATCCAGAATCACTTGCTTGATCATTTTTTCAGGATGCTCGGCCTGGTCGACCAAATCGTTCAGATTGGCCCGAATCAGGGTGGATACTCTTTCTAACAACGCCATAATAATGACCTCCTACAAATTCTTGGGCGCGTCGCCCGATTTCGGCGAGTGATCGCCGATCGATTTCACTTTCGAGAGCAACTCTGACATCTGCATTCCGGACAGGGATTCAAACAGGGCCGGGATCTGCGCGGCCATCGCGGTAATATCGCCCGTGATTTTGTTCATACCGGCAGTACTGCCGTTGCCGGTAGAGACGATTGTGATCTTGTCTACATTGGCCAGCGGTGCGGCGAGCGCCATCCGGGCGGTCTTGTCCCCTTGTTTACCCTGAGATCGACTTCCAGTTCTTGACCACGTGCTCCGCGGTGCGCCAGGACAGCGCCTGAATGGTGAGCGTTGGATTGCGCGCGCCGTGCGTCACTAGAGTGGACCCGCCCAGAATCCCGAGATTCGGCGATTCGTGTGCGAAGCCGTAGGGATCGACCACGCTCGATTCCGCCTTCAGCCCCATGCGAGTTCCGCCGGTGGCGTGCGTCGAGAGGCTGGGGCCTTCGATGTTGGGAACGGTGATGACTTCAATGGCTCCGGCGGCACGGAACCACTCCTCAGCTTTTTTCGCGGCGTAAGCGCTGGCGCGAGGCTCGTTCACCTTAGGGCCGCTGGTGATGCGGCAGACCGGGTCGCCAAGCTTGTCCTTCACTTCAGGGTCGAGATCCAGCCAGGTGTTTTCGTAGGGCAGGGAATTGCACTGCGCATAGACTCCCAGCCAGCGTCCCGCGTTTTCGTTGACGAACTTCTTCCACTTCGAACCCCACTGCGGCACGCGTCCAAAAGTGGGCATCGCAGAAGCGGCGATCGGGTGAACTTCGTGATTCACAGTGAGGCTGGCGCCGCCGATGAAGCCGAGTCCGGCATGGTCGAAATTGTCTTCGGCCCAGTTGTTGACGACTACGCCCTGCGCGTTGGCTCCGTACCAGATATTGAGGTCGACAGGGAACAGACCCGTCACTTCGCGATTCGCCCAGTGGCCGATGTAGTGTTTGCCCACCTGGCCGTGATTGTTGGCAAGTCCATTGGGAAAAGCTTTGGATTTCGACAGCAGCATCATGCGAACGTTTTCGTAGGTGTAGGACGCGAGCAGCACTACTTTAGCGGGCTGAAAGAATTCCTGGCCGTCGCGGACGTAGAGCGCTCCGGTAGCCTTGCCGTTGTCGTCCGTGAGGATACGCTTGACGTGAGCGCGTTCGACGATAGTCAGGTTTCCGGTCTTCTGCGCAGCGGGGATGGTCGTGACCGCCGTCGAGTTCTTGGCTTTGACGTGGCATCCGCCCGTGTCGCAATAGCCGTGATAGGCGCAGACCGAGCGACCATTGCGCGGCTGGGAGTTGATGGCGGCGGGCGAGCGATGCGGGTTGAAGCCGGCTTTCCGCGCGGCAGCTTGCATCATCTCGGTGAAGTCGGTATCGCGCAGCGGCGGCATGGGATACTCGCGGCGGCGTGCGCCTTCAAAGACATTCCCCTTGGGATCGATCTTGCCCGCCAGATTGCCGGCTTTGCCGGAGACTCCGATTTCATATTCGATGGTGTCGTAGAACGGTTCGAGATCGTCGTAGGTAAGCGGCCAATCTTCGACCGTCGAACCCTTGGGAATCGCGCTCGCGCCATAGCGGCGCACTGTCTCCGAGCGCACCTTGAAATCCCAGGGATGAAATCGCCAACTGTTGGCGTAATAGTGAATCGACGTGCCGCCGACCGCGTTCATCATCGTAGGCGCGGCTCCCTGGCGGGCGCGCTGATCGGGGTTGGTGCGGAAAGTGGGGATCTCGTCCCAGACCTTCGTGCCCGTCGTCACCCGGCGGCGCACGTTGTTATGAATCTCATCGGCCTTGAAATCGCTGGGCTGCATCCAACTGCCGGCTTCGAGCGCAGTCACCTTGATGCCGGCGCGCGTGAGGGGCAGCACCGCTACGCCCGCCGCAGCGCCGAGTCCAACCACCACGACATCGACCGGCTTGAGGTTAGTGGCCATGATTCTCGCCGGCTCCGTAGAGTTCCTTGCGGAAAGGCTTGGGCGGAGTCTTCATGCTCTGGTCCTCGGGGCCGACGGCGAGCTTCGCGCCGGGATAACGGATGAGATCCCAGCCGGCGAAGTTCTTGTTGCCGCCGTAGACCGGGTCGCCGAACATGCCTTCGAGAGTGAGACGGCGCACGCGATTGAAAAAGCCGCGCAGGTTGGGCGCCTGATTGTTGTCGATGGCGGTGAGGACAGCGTCCTGCTTATCAGCGGTCAGGCTGGCGAAGGCGATGCCCTGAGTGCGGAGCGAGAAGAGATCCAGGTTTGCGAGTCCGTCGAGAAACAGAGGCTTCTCGGCAACGAGATAGTCGGCCAAGCAGCGGTCGATGTAATCGCCCACGCCACACTCGACGGCGCCGGGGCCGAGTTCGTCTTTGGGGATGATGCGGTCGATGAAAGCGTCCAGAATTTTGCGCTGGTCCATGTTCATTGCGGGGTTCATCGCCGCGTTCATCGCGGGCGCCGGCGCGGTTGCTGGCTGTTGGGCTTCAGCGCGTCGTATGGCAGTCAGCGGGATCAGGGTTGCACCGGCGAGAACCGTGCGGCGGGTGATGGACGCTTCCTTCATGGAAGGCAGTATACAACGGTGGCGGGGGCGAGCAGAGACCCCGGCCCCTCGTTCTGCCGAGACTCTACGAGCCGATCAAGCCAATGCTTCAGAATGACAGTGCAGCAAAGCGTCTGGCAGCGCATCGGGCCGGTCCCCACCCAAGGAATAGGCGCACAGCAGAGGCACCGAATGCACTTTTATCACCTGATTCCACAACTCCTCAAGACGCTGCGTGGCCTTCGGATTCGGAAGCCAAATTAGATCGACCATCTCCCCGAAGACCCGAACCTCTCCGTTAGTACTCGCACCCCGGGCTTTTTCGATGAGTCTCCCGAGCGTAACTTTGCAGCGATCGTCGTCGATGATTCCGTCGAACATGAACGTACCCAAAAGGCTCTCGGCGGTTACGCACACGAACCGCCCACGGGCTTCCAGCTGAACGACTTCGATCCCATCGTCTTGCAGTTGCGCTCGAATTGGTCCGCAATGCGATTCCGTCATCACCAGGAGCGCCGATCCACCCTTCCGCAGCCCGGAGCTGACGAATAGGCACACCGCTTCGCAAAACTGGGATTCATTGGTGTAGGGATATACGAAGTGGCCGTGGGGATCGGGATGTGTCAATATAGCTTCGCCTGTGGCGTTCATGCGTACCTCACTTGTTTCACTAGAGACAGCACGCCGGAAAATGTTTCACTTATTGCCGTGCTACGCTCAATTGGGGTCCCGGGAACCCTATTCGAGTTCAAAGGAGCCCAATGTCAGAATCTTACGGCCACAGAATCACAGCTATTCACGCCAACCCTCTCAATAAGTGCGACCACTGCAAGCAGCCGGCATTGTGGGAGACAGACTACAAGTTTTTCGGGGAGAATGAGCCGCGCGGGTCGAATCCCGAACAGGTCTGCAACACCCACGCCAAGGAATTTGCCGCCAAGTGGCCGGATGCGAAGTTTCCGGTGCAGGCGCCCAACTAAAGCCTGGAAGTCCGGCCGTTAGGTGCGGCAGGGTAGTGTCTGAAATGTGCGTTGAAGGACTTCAAAGCCTCACAACCTGGGCCTCGCCTTCAGGCTGCGACCAGAAGTTCGCAAACTCAATGACTTCAGCAAGCGATTCGCCGGGATGAGAGGTCGTCGTAATGAACCGCGTTTCGTCTGAGCCGTCTCCGTTCACCAGCTCGTCGATTAAATCCTCCACTAGCTGGCAATGTTCTCCTACAACACAGACAAGGGCAACCTTATCGCGGATGCAAGCCTCGACGAACTCTTCTAAGACGGGTGAATGTGGCGGCGGAGCGTGCAGGACGATCTTCGCGGAATACGGCATGACCTAACAGCCTAGGCTAGCAGTTCCGCCAACTCCCAAACGTGATCCGTGAGTCCAGATTCCATCGCAGGCGTGACGCGGATCGAACTGTGAATCCGGCAAAAGTTGTAATAGGCAAAGTGCAGGCAGTATGCGGACCAAAGGTTGTCCCACTTTTTGCTGAAGGCATTCGTCAGCCGGGTAAGGCGGCGCATCTGAGTACGGATGGTGAGGTTCTGACGCTCTACAATCGACGTACAGATGCGGCTAGGATCAGGGCGACCCATAACTGGGACCACCTCCGTGCTGGTGACTTCGGCGGGGCTATAGCGCCCTTCGCCTTCGCTAGGCGCGCCGTACACTTTGATGAGTTGGGCGAAATCGCAGCGGTCATGCAGCGTCGTGGTTATAGCGGAACGGTAAGGCTTGAAACCGTCCGTGGTCACCTGAAAATTTTGATGAGCGGTCGCATGGCGCAAGCCTTCAATGAAAATGTCCGTGGTCGCTTGGTTGCGACGGCCCAAAGCGAAGTTGAGTACGAGTTTGGTATTGCGTTCGATGGCGACGAAACAGTAAGCGTCTCCGATGCTTCCATCATTCGCTTCCTCGGGAGACTTGTGGCCTTCCTTCTTTTGCACGAATCCCCAAATTTCATCG